>OOIG01002374.1_pt1 | contig 12660 bp, 12 predicted proteins | sample 1692091 | NCBI WGS metagenome assembly OOIG01 (sample SAMN06348188, study PRJEB24527) | human gut metagenome | biome: human gut; feature: ankylosing spondylitis patient; material: feces | host: Homo sapiens | place: China | collected 2015-10
GGGGGACCCCCTCGCCTAGCGCGAGAGGGGTTCCCCCCTCAAACTCCCCCCTCCCCAGCGCGCTTTATCAGGTATCTGTTTACAGGGCTCTTCCCGTTCGGAAGGGCCCTGTTTTTTTATGCTGCGGAGGAGTAGGGACAGGGCGTTGGCAACACGCAGGGATGCCCTGTGAACAGAAGAGCGAAGACCGGGCGTGCTACAGGAATGCTTTCCCAAAGGGCTATTGATGCAGGGCTGATGTGGGGCCAGCGCTCAGGCCGTACAAGAGGGATGCGTTGCCGTCAAAGGACGGACATCTGGGGAGGGTGAAGGAAAACTACTGCGATACCGGGCACTGACGTTTCGCTCACGCTATTGGTGCCAAGGTTCCGGCACAGGCTTGCCATCACCTGCGCACTTGGGCTATCGTCGTGATATCGGTCCGAATCTGCTGCAGGCAGGTCGGCCTTCAACTGTCCGCAAGGGCAACAGACCAAAGGAGTCTGGAGTGAAAAAAGCCATCATGAGCCTTTGTCTGGCTGCGGCGCTTGTGTTCGGGGCTGCCGGCGTTCAGGCGGCAGATCAGGACAAGGGCAACAATCCCGTGCTGCAATTCACGGGCAGCGTGTGGCAGAAGAGCAGCCTGGACAACAAGCTGAGTTTCCTGTTCGGCATGGATACCGCCATCGCCACGGAATACTTCGTCAACAGCCGGGAAGCTGAACTGGCCGCCAAGAACGGCAAGATGCCTGTGTCCAACCTGTCCAAGTTCGAAAAGGGCTGGATGAAGGCGTTCAAGGACGTGAAGCGCACCACCATCGTGGAAGAAGTGGATGCCTGGTATGCGGCTCACCCTGACAGACTGGACCGTCCTGTCCTGGGTGTGCTGTGGTTTGAACTCGTCGAGCCGCGTCTTGCGGCCGCTCAATAACGGATCGTCCCTCACGAACTGATACGCTGCTGCGTATTGTGGAGACTTCTATGAAAAAACTGTTTGCGATCATCTTGATGGCCGCCTTTATGGCGACGGGCGTCGCCTGCACCAATATGTCCCCCACCCAGCAGGGCGTGGCCAGCGGTGCCGCGCTGGGTACGCTGGGTGGTGCCGGCGTGGCCGCCATTTCCGGCGGTTCCGTGGGCTGGGGCGCTCTGGCTGGTGCCGGTATGGGTGCTCTGGCCGGTGGTATCGTAGGCAACCAGCAGGAAAAGAGCCGTTACCACCATCGCGGCTGGTAACCCCGCTTTTTTTGCTTTGTGACAGCGACCGCTCCCTTCGGGGAGCGGTTTTTTTATGGCCTTTATCCTGTTGCGTTCCACGGTGCGAAAGGGAAAACCATCCGCCATGCGGATGGCCTTGATCCCCGGGGCATCATTTTTCTGCATCTCCGGCAGAAGTCCCCTCCTGTTCCTCGTGCTTTTCCATGCGAAAGATGCCGGATGGACCTTCCCCGTATTTCCGGGGGACAGGGGCGTCGGGCACGGTCTGTCGCGTTACTTCATCCTGCCATAGACCAGAGCAAAAGTTTTGGGAAGGGAGAGGGGAGCATGAGGGGAGAGGGAGGACCCTTTTCCAAAAGGGTCTCCCTCTCCCCTCAGCAAACGTTTTCTTCCCCCCCTGCCTAGGACTTTTTGAGCATGATATCCAGGATGACCTTGTCGGCCTCCTTCATGCCCGTGGAGCCCAGACGGCCCAGGTTGGCGATGCAGACTTCGATATCGTCATCGGTGATGCCTTCGTTGCCGGGCACCACGGAGCCGTCCAGGGCCAGCATGACGGCCTGGATGCCCGCGCCCACGGCGGTGGCCACCTTGAGGGCGCAGCTGCTCTTGGCGCCGTCGCAGATCATGCCCGCCACGTTGCCCACCATGTTGCGGATGGTGCGTTCCATGACCGCCAGATCGCCGTCCAGCAGCAGGGCGATACCGCAACCGGCGGCCGTGGCGGCCACCATGGCGCCGCAATGGGCGGACAGGCGACCCAGATGATGCTTGATGTGGATGGAGGTGAGGTGGCTCATCATCAGGGCGCGGGCCAGATCCTCGTTGCTGCTTTCCTGCCGGATGGCGCAGGCCACCACGGGCATGGTGCAGGTGATGCCCTGATTGCCGCTGCCCGAATTGCTCATGACGGGCATCATGACCCCGGCCATGCGGGCGTCGGCCGCGGCGGCGGTCAGACGGATGGCGAAGGTGGGCAGGTCATCGGAAAGGATGTGCTTGCGCACCCGGGCATCCATGGATTTGCCCACGCCCAGACCGTACTGGCTGGAAAGGCCTTCCTCGGCCACCTGACGGTTCATGCGCGCGGCTTCAAGGATGAAGCTGATCTCTTCCAGCGGCGCGGTGGTGGCGAATTCGTAGACCCGGGCCAGGGTCAGGGGCCAGTCGGCGGGCGCAGCCTCGTTGGCTTCCGCAGGCATATGGTCTTCCACCAGGGCGCCGTCCTGCCAGACACGGGTGATGTTGTCATGGCTGTCACGCAGCTCGGCGGCGGCGCTGTGCCCGTCGGCATGGGCCGTGACCAGGCAGTACAGCAGCAGGTCGTTGTCCGGCAGGTGCAGTTCCACTGCGTCGGCGGCCACCATGGCCCGGGCGGCTTCGGCCTGCGCGGGATCGAGCGAGGCCAGGCACTCCAGGCCAAGGGCGCTCTTCCCGCCCAGGGCACCGGCAGCGGCGGCGATGGCCAGGCCCATCTCGCCCGTGCCGGGGACCATGACGCCCATGCCGTTCTTGAGCAGATTGGCGCTGACGGCCACGTCCAGGCGTTCCGGCTTCCGGCCCAGCGCCTCGGCGGCACGGGCCGCGGTCAGCGCCACGGCGATGGGTTCGGTGCAGCCCAGGGCGGGCACCACTTCCTGATGCAGCAGGGCCAGGATGGCCTGCCTGTCGGCAAGAGACAGACTCATGCATTCTCCGGGCCTGAGGCCCACGATGTAGAAGGTTGGAGCAAGGAACGGGAGACAGGCTCCCGGGGATAGCGGGCGGATGCCCTTTTCGGCAACGCCACGACGCGGACAGCGGGGCGCCACTTTCGGCGGACACCCGTTCAGGGATCCCGGCAAGACAGGGGACGCACGGGCAGCCACGAAGGGGAAAGGACTGCCGGAGAGGGCTCAACAAGACGGGAAAGGCCCGGAGACAGGGGCCGGAGCGTACCTGCCGCCGGGCCCCTCCCCGTCAAACGATCGAAACTGAAACGGCTAGACCTTTTCCGCCGGGGCCACGTCCTGCAACGGTCCAAGCTCGCCATTGCGGTTGAACAGGCCTTCCAGCATCAGGGTCAGGGCGCCGTCGCCGGTCACGTTGCAGGCCGTGCCGAAGCTGTCCTGCAGGGCAAAGATGGCGATGAGCAGGGCCACGCCATTGGGGTCGAAGCCCAGCACGCCGGTCACGATGCCCAGCGAGGCCACCACGGTACCACCGGGCACGCCGGGGGCACCCACGGCAAAGATGCCCAGCAGCACGCAGAAGAGCAGCATGGTGCCCACGGAAGGCAGGGAACCGTACAGCATCAGGCTGATGGTCATGACAAAGAAGGTCTCGGTCAGCACGGAACCGCACAGATGCACGGTGGCGCCCAGGGGCACCATGAATTCCACCATGGTGCGGCTGAGGACGGAGGACTTGCGGGCGCATTCCAGGGCCACGGGCAGGGTGGCGGCGCTGGACATGGTGCCCACGGCGGTCAGATAGGCAGGCGCGTAATGGCGGAAGACCTGCGAGGGATTGCGGCCGGACAGGGCGCCGCCGATGCCGTAGAGCACGGCCAGCCAGATGAAGTGGCCCACGATGACGATGAGCACCATCATGATGAACACGGGCAGGTGGCGGCTGAGGGAGCCCTCATAGGCCAGGCCCAGGAAGGACAGGCCCACGAAGAAAGGCAGGATGGGGATCATGATGCGGTTGACCAGGGCGGTCATGATGCGTTCCATCTCGCAGAAGATCTTGCCCAGGGTCTCGGACTTGGTCCAGACGATGGCCACGCCCATGGTCAAGGCCAGCACCAGGGCGCTCATGACGCTGAACAGCGGCGGGATGTCCAGACGGAAGACCATCTCGGGCAGGGAGCGCAGGGTCTCGGTGCTGGTGGCGATGGAGAGGTTGGGGATGATGCAGTAGCCGGAGATCATGGAGAACAGGGCCGCGCCCAGCGAGGAGACGTAGGCCAGGGCCACGGCCACCAGCAGGATCTTGCTGGCGTTCTGGCCCAGACGCACGATGGCGGGGGTGATGAAGCCCACGATGACCAGGGGCACCAGGAAGAAGATGATCTGGCCGAAGATATGGCGCAGGGAGACCACCACGTCCATGACGTGCTTCAGGGAGCCTTCGGCGTTCTCGCCGATGTACAGACCAAGCAGGGCGCCAATGATGATGCCGCCCAACAGTTTGAGAATAAGGGAAAAATCGCCGACCTTAGCAGCCATCCTGCACCTCCGGGGGGTTAAGATACGCAAACCATAGACACCGTGGCTACCGTAGCGCAGGCCAGAGGCTTTTGCAATGTGCCGTGCCGCATGGCCTGCTTTCCCCGACAAAAAAGGAGGCCTGCAAAGCAGACCTCCTTTGGATTCCTTAACCGGAAAAAGACAGTGCCCTAGCGGGGACGGGGACCGTCAGGCCGATGATCGGGCCGCGGGCCGCCGGGACGCGGGCCGGGGCGGGGACCATCATGGCGCGGGCCGCGACCGTCATGGATGCCGGGGCGCGGGCCGGGACGGTCACCGGGGCGATGATAGCCCGGGCGCGGGCCGTCGGGGCGAGGACCGGGACGGTGGTAACCCGGACGAGGACCGGGGCGGTCACCGGGACGGTGATAGCCGGGACGGGGGCCAGGACGGTCGCCGGGGCGATGGTACCCGGGGCGAGGTCCGGGAGGGGGCCCCTTTTTGTAGTGTCCCTTGGGACGGGGCTTGTCCTTGTACCAGCCTTCATGGCGGCCGTTGTCGTTGCGGGCCACCAGGGTCCCGGGCAATACGCCCATGTGATCCACATGATCCGCGACCACGGGCATCCCGTCAGCGACATGCTGCGCGGCCTGTCCTTCATCCGCAAAAGCGAACGTAGCCATACAGGCCAGGGCCAGGGCCGGCAGCAACAGACGAAAGTTCTTTGCGCTCATGGCAAAACTCCTTGCGAGTCGGGGACTGCCCGTTGCGGGCAGATTTGCCCCACATTTCCCGCATAGCATTCCCGCAGGAACGGAGCAAGGCTAAATATTTTTACAGGTAGCGGAAAAAATTTTCATTTTCTCCCAAAGCGCAACGCCGGGGCCCCCAGTCCGAGGGCCGTCGCCTGACGGGCCACGGCGTCGGCCTCCGACCGGACATACATCCTGCCTTCCAGTTCATATTCCTTGGCCGGCAGGCTGGCCCCGCCGCAGGCACAGGTCGTGGCCCTGCGGGGCAGCACCAGACGTTGCAGCAGCTGGCGCCGCAGGCCCAGGGTATGCGTATGCCGCAGGACGGCCCGGGCGACATTTTCCGTATCGGCAGGACGGCAGAGCACCCGCAGCAGGCCCGCGGGACGGTTCTTCTTGCCCGTGCCCGGCAGCCACAGCACGTCCAGCACGTCGGCGGCAGCGGCCAGCTGCTCCAGGGCCGTGCCCAGCTCCTCGCCGGTCAGATGGTCGAGATGGCACTCCAGCTGCATCACGTCTTCCTCGCCCCCCTGGCCGTGATCGGCCTGCCGGGGCTCCCGGGCCTCCACGAGCCAGGCCCGCAGGCCGGTGGGCGCCGGACGCGCGCCGTAGCCCGTGCCCATGGCCAGCAGGCGGCCTTCCGGGCCTTCCACAAATTCGTCCACCAGCACACGGGCCAGGGCCGCGCCGGTGGGGGTCACCAGCTCCGTCTTCGCGTCGGTGGGGTACACGGGCAGACCGCGCATGAGGTTGGCCGTGGCGGGCGCGGGCAGGGGGATCTCGCCATGGGCACAGGTAATGCTGCCCCCGAACCAGGGCAGCGCACAGGCCGTCACCCGCTCCACGCCCAGCTGGTCCAGCGCCCAGCAGGCGCCCAGGATGTCCACCAGGGTGTCCACGGCGCCCACTTCATGGAAATGCACCTCTTCAGGGGCGATGCCGTGGGCCTCGGCTTCGGCCAGGGTCAGGGCCTCCAGCACGGCCAGGGCCTTGTGGCGCACCCTGTCGGCCACAGGCACGGCGGCAAAAATGGCGGCGATGTCCGCCGGGTGCCGCAGGGGCTGGCCCTCCGCCTCCCAGCTGACCTCCACCCGGCAGCCGGGACCGCCGCCCCGCTCTTCCTGCCAGACCTCCAGCCGGCAGGCCACGCCCGCCTGTGCCAGCAGACCCGGCAGGGGGGAAAGATCCACACCAAGATGGGCAAGGGAAGCCAGGGTCATGTCCCCGCTCATGCCGTGACTGCAATCAAGGAAAAGATGCTGCATCTGATAATGACTCCGTTATGAAACTCCGCGCTGCCACTTTTGCTTACAGGCTTGTTTGTGGGCGCAGCTTGGTATATGGTGAGAGGACAGGACAGAAAAGGGAACCTTCCCGCCCGCGGTATGCCGCAGGGTCTCTGTTCAACAGGAGGATCCATGCTCGTAGAAAACTGGATGGCTACCAACGTCATTGCCGTCAAGCCCGACACGTCCCTGCTGAAGTGCCGCAACCTGCTCAAGGAACACCAGATCCGCCGCCTGCCCGTGGTCGATGACCAGAACCGGGTGGTGGGTATCATCTCCGACAGAGACGTCAAGGGCGCGTCGCCCTCCAAGGCCACGGCGCTGGAAGTGCATGAAATGCAATACCTTCTGGCAGAACTCAAGGCCAAGGACATTATGACCGCCAAGCCGGTCACTATCAAGCCCTGGGACAGCGTGGAACAGGCGGCCATCATCATGATGGACAAAAAGTTCGGCGGTCTGCCCGTGGTCTCCGAAGACAACAAGCTGGTGGGCATCATCACCGACCAGGACATCTTCAAGCTGCTGATCAACATCACCGGTGCCCGCGTGGAAGGCATGCAGTTCGCCTTCGAACTGCCCGATACCCCCGGCAGCATGCGCGTGATCTTCGATACCATGCGCAAGCACAATGCCCGCATCATTTCGGTGCTGTCCTCTTATATGGAAGACAACAAGCGCCAGATCTACGTCCGTATCCGCAGCATGGAAGAATCGGCTGTCGAAGCCCTCGTCAAGGATCTGGAAGCGACCGGCACGCTGCTGCTGGCTGCTCCCTATGACGTGTAGCTGACCGCCTCCCTGAAGGAAACAGCAGACGCAAATCTTCGTATATGCGTAGGTTTTGACGGTTTTTTCAGGGCTTGCCAAGATTATTTTTTTGTGGCAAAAGAAGTGTGCATTTGCGATTGCAGAGCTTTCGCAATTAATGGGGAATGAGCCGAACACCATATGCTTCGGCTGTCTGGCTCGGGCCGCAAGGCCCGAATAGAGCAAACGTCCAAGGAGGACACGCATGGCTGAAATTAGCTTTCAGGGCAAAACCTTCGAAGTTGATGAAGACGGCTTCCTGCTCCGTTTCGACGACTGGTGCCCGGAATGGATGGAATTCGTGAAGGAATCCGAAGGTATCGCCGAAATCACCGCTGACCATCAGAAGATCCTGGACTTCCTGCAGGACTACTACAAGAAGAACGGTATCGCTCCCATGGTCCGCATTCTGTCCAAGAACACCGGCTACAAGCTGAAAGAAGTGTACGAACTGTTCCCCTCCGGCCCCGGCAAAGGCGCCTGCAAAATGGCTGGCCTGCCCAAGCCCACCGGCTGCGTGTAGTTCTCAGCATTGCTTGAAAGGCGGGGCTTCGTCCCGCCTTTTCCCTTTCAGGCGTCCCCTCTCGCAGGCGGACGCCTTTTTCTTTCCCGGCCCGCGGCGCCCCGCGCCCTCCCTTTACGCGCAGACAAAAAAACGGTATCCGCCTTGCCATGAACGTAAAAAAAGTCTTCCTCTGGTCCTTCGGTCTGCTGTTCACGCTGGGCATCCTCGGCTGTGCCGCCGTGGCCGGCCTGTTCTACTGGGCCTCACGCGACCTGCCCGACCTGGAACGCCTTACCGGTTACGAAGCCCCGCAGGCCACGGTCATCCTGGCCCGTGACGGCTCCACCATCGGCACCCTCGCCACGGAAAAACGCTACAGCATCACCCTCAAGGAGATGTCTCCCTGGCTGCCCATGTCCTTCCTGGCCGCGGAAGACGATTCCTTCTACCAGCATCATGGCGTCGATCCCGTGGCCATCGTGCGTGCCTTCATCTACAACCTGCGCAACAAGGCCTCCGGCGGCGGCCAGCAGGGCGGCAGCACCATCACCCAGCAGATCATCAAGCAGCTCCTGCTGAGTTCGGAACGCAGCTATACCCGAAAGATGAAGGAAGCCATCCTGGCCTACCGGCTGGAGCACACCGTCAGCAAGGACGACATCCTCCAGACCTACCTCAACTATATCTATCTGGGACAGCACTCCTACGGCGTGGAAGCCGCGGCCCGTACCTATTTCGGCAAGCACGCTTCCGACATCACCCTGGCCGAGAGCGCCGTCATCGCCGGTCTGCCCCAGGCCCCCAGCCGCTACAACCCCTTCCGGCATCCCGAGGCCGCCAAGGCCCGCCAGATGTATGTCCTTGGCCGTCTGCGCACCCTCAAGTGGATCACCGAGGAACAGTACCAGCAGGCCATCAACGAGCCCCTGGTCTACTGGAGCATGCCCGAGAACCGCGGCGGGGCCTCCAAATGGTATTTTGAAGAAGCCCGCCGCCTGCTGGTGGAATTCTTCACCGAAGAGAACCTGCGCACCCTGGGCATCGATACCCTGAAGAGCGGCGAGGAATACGTCTACACCGCGGGCCTCACCGTGCGCACCGCCATGGACCCCGTGCAGCAGGATGCCGCGGGCGCCGCCCTGCGCCGCGGTCTGGAAGAACTGGACAAGCGCCAGGGCTGGCGCGGCCCGGTCAAGAAGCTCTCCCCCGCGGAGGTGACCGAGTTCCGCGAAAAAAGTACCTTCGCCCCCGCCGACCTCATGGGCAAGGCCTGGGTGCAGGCCGTGGTCACGGCCGTGGACGCCAAGGGCGCCCGCGTCCTGCTGGGCAAGGGCTACACCGGCTATATCCCCGTGGCCAACATGTCCTGGGCCCGTACCCCCAACCGCAAGATCTCCGGCTGGGGGGCTCCCGCCGTGCGTGACGCCCGCAAGGTGCTGAACGTCAACGACCTGATCATGGTCTCGGCCGCGCCCGTGACCGTCCAGGCCGAAGGCGGCAAAAAGGGCAAGGCCGCCACCAAGACCGTGGACTTCGATCCCGCCACGGCCTCGCCGCAAAAGCCCATCACCCTGCTCCTCCAGCAGGAGCCGCTGGTGCAGGGCGCTCTGGCTTCCGTAGAGACCCAGAGCGGCGACGTGGTGGCCCTCATCGGCGGCTACCAGTTCGGCGACAGCCACTTCAACCGCGCTACCCAGGCCCGGCGTCAGCCCGGTTCCAGCTTCAAGCCCGTGGTCTACTCCACGGCCCTGGACTTCGGCTTCACGCCCACGTCCTCGGTGCTGGACGGCCCCTTCGTCTACGTGAACCCCTACACCAACGAAGTCTGGCGTCCCGGCAACTACGAAAAGAACTTCCGCGGCATCATGCCGCTCTATGAGGCCCTGACCCTTTCCCGCAACACCTGCACCGTGCGCCTGGCCCACAAGGTGGGCATCAGCAACGTCATCCAGCGCGCCAAGATGCTGGGCCTCGAACCCCACTTCCCGCAGGAACTGTCCATCAGTCTCGGTGCCGTGGCGGTCTCGCCCCTCAACCTGACGCAGGCCTACGCCGCCTTCGCCAACCAGGGCCTGGGCGTGCGCCCGCGCATCATCACCTCCATCACCGACAACAACGGCCGCGAGCTCTACCGGCAGGACATCCAGCACTGGCAGGCCCTCACCCCGCAGAACGCCTACCAGATGGCCACCCTGCTCAAAAACGTGGTCAACTCCGGCACCGGCAGCCGCGCCCGTGTGGACGGCCACGTCATCGCCGGCAAGACCGGCACCAGCAACGACGAGAACGATGCCTGGTTCGTGGGCTTCTCGCCCTCGCTGGTCACGGGCGTCTATGTGGGCTTCGACCAGCTCCAGTCCCTGGGCAAGCAGGAACAGGGCGGGCGTACCGCGGCCCCCATCTTCCGCTATTACCGCAGCCAGATCGAAGACCTGTACAACGACCAGCCCCAGGACTTCACCATGCCGCCCGGCATCACCATGCAGGACGGTCTGGCCTTCCAGGGCGTGCCCGGCCCCGGCCTCTCGGCCATCGACAACGCCAGCGAGGACCCGGCCACGGGCAGCAGTACCCCGGAGACTCCCGATACCTCCGGTGGCGGTGAAGACCTCATGCGGCAGATGTTCTAGCACCTGAAACAGGGCCGTCCCCACAGGGGACAGCTTCTGAAAAACAGACACACGCACACTGCGGGGCCTCCTTCCGACGGATGGAGGCCCCGCCTGATGTACCCGAAGCCTCCGCAGCACGGGCTGCGGCGCTGCCACATAGCACAAATCGCCCTGCCCCGCCCCTTCGCGGACAGGCAGGCCCGGACCATAACGAAAGGCCCCGGCCGCCGGCAGCCCCTGCCCTGCGGCGCCCCTTTCCGGGCAGTGCCCGCGCCCTGCCCCGACCCACTCCAACCACAAGGAAACACATGATCCCCTACGGCTCTCTGGTGGTCTACGTCACCCCCAACAAGGACCGGCGCTACATCAAGCGCCTTGAGGAAGGTCAGGACTGGCACAGCAACGACGGCGTCCTCAGCGCCGAAGCCGTACACGCCGCCAACTTCGGCAGCGAAGTGCGCACCAGTCTGGATATCCCCATCCGTGTGCTAGAAGCCACCCTGCACGACCGTCTCAAGGGCCTGAAGCGCCAGACCCAGATCATCTATCCCAAGGATATCGCCTACATCTGCCTGCGCCTCGGCGCCGGCCCCGGCCGTACCATCATCGAGGCCGGTTGCGGTTCCGGCGGCCTGACCACCGGTCTTTCCTGGTTCTGCGGCCCCACCGGCCGCGTCGTCAGCCACGAGGCCCGCGAAGAATTCATGAAGCTGGCCCGCCGCAACCTCGAATGGGCCGGCGTGGGCGACAACGTGGAGATCGTCCACCGCGACATCGCCGACGGTTTCTGCATCGACAACGCCGACGCCCTCTTCCTCGACGTGCGCACCCCCTGGGAATACCTCGACCACGCCGTCAAAGCCGTAAAGCCCGGCGCCATGTTCGGCTTCCTCGTGCCCACTGTGGACCAGGTCAGCAAGCTGCTCATGGGTCTGGAAAAGGGCCCCTTCGCCGACATCGAAGTCTGCGAGATCCTCATGCGCAACTGGAAGCCCGTGGCTGACCGCCTGCGCCCCGAAGACCGCATGGTGGCCCATACCGGGTTTCTCATTTTCGCCCGCCATCAGGAACGCTCGGCGAAGTGGGACGAATGCCGCACTGCGTCGCTCGGCACCCGTGAACGCAAGCAGGAAGCCGCGCGCCGTGAGCGTCTGGGGCTGGACGGCATGGAGACGGCCTCCGAACAGATCGACGAATAGCATTCCCATCGTATTATGAAAATAACAATCCAAAATCTTTCCAAGGCATTCGGCGGTCGGGACATCTTCTCCGACTTCTCTCTGGACATCGACTCCGGTGTCCGCTTGTGCGTGTGCGGGCCCAACGGCTGCGGCAAATCTACCTTAATGCAGATCATGGCGGGCATTTTAAAGCCGGATGGCGGTGAACTATGCTATTTTGGAAAAAAAGCAGCCTACAAAAGCAGTACATTTCGCCGGTTTTGCGGTTATGTGCCGCAGGATAATCCGTTGATGGAAGAACTGACGGTGCAGGATAATCTGAAACTCTGGGGCGGCAGCCACAACGCCAACACAAAAGAGCTGGTCGCACAGTTTCAACTGGAGGATTTGTTGCAAACAGAGGTAAGCAAACTTTCTGGTGGTATGAAACGGCGTTTGAGCATTGCAAGTGCACTCGTGGAGAGCCCGTCATTTTTACTGATGGATGAACCGACGACAGCTCTTGACCTTTATTATAAAGAGAGCATTCACCAGTGGATGAAAACCTATCAGCAGAAAAATGGAATCATCCTTATGACGACGCATGATGAGAGCGAGATACGCAATGCGGACAGATGCCTTTTTATGGATGAGGGCAAAGTGCAGGAATTAGATGCAGAAGATATTTTGCAAAAGTTTGCAGGCATGTCAGAATGACAATCAAGTACAAATACTAAGGAAACAGAGAAAAACAAGGGAGGATTCGTTATGAACGAACAATTTGAAACACAAAATCCGGTGGAGAATACTGTGACACCGGCAAACCAGATGGAAACACCAACACCGGAAGCACCAAAAAAGAAAGGAAACAAAGCCGCCATTATTGCAGGCGTGGCAGCAGCAGTGGTTGTCGCGGGCGGCGTTGGCGTATTTGCAGCGGTCAAAACAGGAGCTTTTTTAAGCCCGTCAAAAAAGGTATTGCTTGCAGGTGCAAAGACTGTGAGTGACATGGGAAGTTTGGGAGAGACATTAAAAGACTGTGTTTCCCTGTATTCGGATGAGTATACACTCAAAATGGATCTTTCCATGAACGAGGGCGATATTTCCATGGAGGGACGCTGCTCGAAAGAGAAGAAGCAGATAAAAGGAAATCTCAATATTTCCG
>OOIG01002376.1_pt1 | contig 12655 bp, 10 predicted proteins | sample 1692091 | NCBI WGS metagenome assembly OOIG01 (sample SAMN06348188, study PRJEB24527) | human gut metagenome | biome: human gut; feature: ankylosing spondylitis patient; material: feces | host: Homo sapiens | place: China | collected 2015-10
TGGTGATGTAAAAACAAAGATTATCAAGAGAAACGGTGAGGAGGTAACCTTTGATCTCGATAAGATCATCAATGCGATCACGAAGGCGAATGAAGAGGTAACAAAGATCCATCAGATGAATCAGTATCAGATCATGGCGATCGCAGAGAAGGTTGCAGATCAGGTAGCAAACTCTTCTCATGCGGTGAATGTAGAAGATATCCAGAATATGGTCGAGACAGGGATCATGGAGATGAGAGGATATGAAGTTGCCCAGAAGTATGTAAGATATCGTTTTAAGAGAGAACTGAGAAGAAAATCAAATACGACCGATGATGGAATTCTTTCTTTACTTGATAATATTAATGAGGAAGTAAATCAGGAGAATTCGAATAAGAACCCAGTGATCAATTCCACGCAGAGAGATTATATGGCAGGAGAAGTCAGCAAAGACTTAAGTAAACGTGTCCTTCTGCCAAATGAGATCATTCGTGCTCATGAAGAAGGAATCATCCATTTTCATGATTCTGACTATTTTGCACAGAGAGAACATAACTGTGATCTGATCAACTTGGAAGATATGCTTCAGAATGGAACTGTGATCAGTGAGACATTGATCGAGAAACCACATTCATTTTTTACAGCATGTAATGTGACAACACAGATTGTTGCTCAGGTTGCAAGCAACCAGTATGGAGGACAGTCTTTTACATTAGCACATTTAGCACCATTTGTAGACATCAGTCGAAAGAAGCTGCGTAAGAATGTCGTGAAGGAACGTAAAGTGATCGGAGAATCTATGGATGATGCGATCATCGACAAGATTACAGAGATGCGTCTGTATGATGAGATCAAACAGGGAATCCAGACGATCCAGTATCAGCTGGTAACTTTAATGACATGTAATGGACAGGCGCCATTTGTCACAGTCTTTATGTATCTTGACGAAGTACCAGAAGGACAGACAAGAGACGATCTGGCTCTTGTGATCGAAGAAGTCCTGAAACAGAGAATTCAGGGTGTTAAGAATGAAAAAGGAGTCTGGATCACTCCAGCCTTCCCAAAACTTATTTATGCATTAGATGATGATAACATCACACCAGATTCCAAGTATTGGCATCTGACAGAATTAGCTGCAAAATGTACAGCAAAACGCATGGTTCCAGACTATATCTCAGCGAAAGTGATGAGAGAACTGAAGAATGGTGAAGTATATCCTTGCATGGGATGCAGATCCTTCTTAACGGTTGAAGATTCCCAGAGAAATGCAGATGGAAGCCATAAGTTCTATGGAAGATTTAATCAGGGTGTTGTAACGATCAACTTGGTTGATGTCGCATGCAGTTCTAATGGAGATATGGATAAATTCTGGGACATCTTAGAAGAGAGACTGGAATTGTGCCACAGAGCATTAAGATGTCGCCATGAGAGATTAAAGGGAGCGGTATCTGATGTTGCGCCGATCCTTTGGCAACATGGAGCGCTTGCGAGACTGAAGAAAGGCGAGAAGATCGATAAGTTATTATACGATGGATATTCCACGATTTCCCTTGGATATGCAGGACTTTATGAGATGTGTGTCCGCATGACAGGCAAGTCTCATACATCCGATGAAGGAAAAGAATTTGCATTAAAAGTTATGCAGAAATTAAATGATAAATGTAATGAATGGAAGGCAGCAGAGAACATCAGCTATTCTGTATACGGAACACCAATGGAATCAACAACTTACAAGTTTGCAAAATGCTTACAGAAACGTTTTGGTATCATTCCGGGAGTTACAGATAAGAACTACATCACAAACAGCTATCATGTTCATGTAACAGAAGAGATCGATGCATTCAGCAAACTGGCATTTGAGTCAGAATTCCAGAAATTATCGCCAGGCGGAGCGATCAGCTACATTGAAGTACCAAACATGCAGGATAATATTCCAGCCGTCTTATCCGTGATGAAATTTATTTACAATAACATCATGTATGCAGAGTTAAATACAAAGAGTGATTACTGTGAATGTTGTGGATACGACGGAGAGATTCAGATCAAAGAAGATGAATCAGGAAAACTGATCTGGGAATGTCCAAACTGTGGAAATACAGATCAGGATCATATGTTTGTTGCAAGACGTACTTGTGGATATATCGGAACACAGTTCTGGAATCAGGGACGTACACAGGAAATCAAGGATCGAGTCCTTCATTTATAAAACGCGATGACAGAGGAGATCATATGCACTACGGAGAAATTAAAAAATGTGATATTGCGAATGGACCAGGAGTCAGAGTCAGCTTATTCGTATCAGGCTGCCGAAATCATTGTCCAGGATGCTTTAATAAGGAGACATGGGACTTTTGTTATGGAAAGCCATTTACGACGGAGACAAAAGATCATATCATGGAATTGTTAAAGCCAGATTATATTGAAGGTTTTTCGCTTCTTGGAGGGGAACCATTTGAACCGGAGAATCAGGAAGAACTGGTCAGATTATTAAAAGAGATCAAAGAAAATTATCCAAAGAAGAATATCTGGTGCTATACAGGATATACTTATGACAAGGATTTGCACGAAGGTGGTAAAGTATACACACCGTTTACGGAAGAGATGTTATCTTATATTGATACGCTGGTTGATGGACAGTTTATCGAATCCCAGAAAGATATCACATTAAAATTCCGAGGAAGTGCAAATCAAAGAATTTTAGATCTGAATGAAAAATAGACGAGAGAGATGTAGTTTTTTACACTACATCTTTTTCTTTATCATCCGGAAGAGAAGCTCTTGACAGACTGTGCTTTATATTATAGTCTATGTATAACAAAATATCATAGATAAGTTGTAAATTTCGAAAGAGGAAAGAAGGGTTGCACAATGATACTGGAGATTGATTTCAATAGTGACGAGGCAATCTATGTACAGTTAAGAAATCAGATCATTATGGGAATTGCATGTGCAGAATTTGCTGATGGAGAATCACTTCCATCTGTCCGTCAGTTAGCACAGGTGCTTGGAGTGAACATGCACACGGTGAACAAAGCTTATGCGATCTTAAGAGAAGAAGGATACCTGAAACTAGACCGAAGAAAAGGTGCAGTCATAAGTGTTGAAACTTTGGAAAAACAGCAGGAATTAGCAAGCATTCAGGGGAATTTAAGGATGTTAGTTGCGGAAGCTGTCTGTAAAGGAGTTACAGAAGACGAGATGAACCGGTTGATTCATGATATGTACCAGAAATTAGACAGAAAGTAATAACAGGAGGAATTATGAACCGATTACCATTTACAAAATATGCCTCCAAAGCATTGAATGAAGGACGAGAGATTGCTGGATATCTTGGATTTAAAGATGTCAGCAGTATTTTTGTTCTGCTAGGACTTTATGGGGCAGACGGATCTCTTGCAAGTGAAGTGCTCAAGATGCACGGAGTGACAAGAGAATTAATAGAAGAAGCGATCAAAGAGAAGTCAAAGATGCCAAAAGACCGAAGAAGAACGGTAATGGATACTCCGAAGACAGAATACCTGTTAGAAATTGCAGGAGAACTTGCAATGAAATACGGGTGTGAAGCGATCGGATCAGAACATATCTTGATGGCGATGATCAAAGATGGAGATAATGAAGCATTCCGTTTTCTGGAAGATCATAAGATTTCATCCGAAGGAATCTATACAGACATTTTAGTTACTGCAGGAATTGATTTCAGAAGTGCGAAGAATGAATATAATGAAGCAATCTCTGATGGCGGTGATATGGAAGATGGAGCAGGAGAATATATGTTGCTTCAGTATAGTACAGATCTGACAGAGAAAGCAATGCTTGGGAAGCTTGATCCGATGATCGGACGTGAAAGTGAGATGGAACGTCTGATGCAGATCCTTTGCAGAAGGACAAAGAATAATCCATGTCTGATCGGTGATCCAGGGGTTGGTAAAACAGCGATCGTTGAAGGCCTTGCACAAAGGATCGCCGAAGGCAATATGCCAAGAATTCTTAAGAATAAGAGGATTTTGTCCTTAGACCTTACGAAAGTGATCGCTGGAACGAAATTCCGTGGAGAATTTGAAGAACGAATGAAACGTATCGTAACCGAAGCAACACAGGATGATTCTATTATTTTGTTTATCGATGAGATTCATACGATCATTGGAGCTGGAGGTTCTGAGGGAGCTATGGATGCATCTAATATCTTAAAACCAGCATTGGCAAGAGGAGATTTTCAGCTGATCGGTGCGACAACGAGTGAAGAATATACAAAATATTTTGAAAAAGATGCAGCATTAGTTCGAAGATTCCAACCAGTCAGAGTGAAAGAACCAACCGTAGAAGAAACGATCACGATCTTAAAAGGGATCAAACATCGTTTTGAAGATTATCATAGGATCCTGGTATCAGAAGATGTGGCAGAGGCAATCGCCTCTCTTTCTGATCGATATATCAGTGATCGTTTTCTGCCAGATAAAGCCATTGATCTGTTAGATGAAGCCTGTGCAAGGAAACGAATGGAACAGCTTGGAAGTCATGCAGGTTTCAAGAAAGAACGCAAGGAGATCAGGGAGATTATAGAGAAGATCGAAGCAGCGCTTTCTGATGGGGATATTACAGAAGCAAGAGAACTTAAGAAAGAGAAGAACAAACTTGAGAAATCTCTGGAACGTAAGATGAAGAGAAATCAGAAGAAGCAAAATGAGATTCCAGAATTGACAACAGAGGATGCCGCAGAAGTCGTTTCTTTATGGACACAGATTCCAGTAACACAGCTTACAAAGGGAGATATGGAACGATTAAGACATTTAGAGAAAGAACTTCACAAACATGTGATCGGGCAAGATGAAGCGGTCAATGCAGTTGCCAAAGCTGTGAAGAGAAGCAGAGTTGGTCTTAAGAGTCCAAACCGTCCGATCGGATCATTCTTATTTTTAGGGCCAACAGGAGTTGGTAAGACAGAGCTGTCAAAGACATTAGCAAAAGCTTTATTTGGAAGAGAAGAAGATCTGATCCGTGTGGATATGTCTGAATATATGGAGAAGCACAGTGTATCAAAGATCATCGGATCTCCTCCAGGATATGTTGGATTTGGAGAAGGCGGACAGCTGAGTGAACAGATTCGAAGACATCCTTACTCTGTCCTTCTTTTTGATGAGATCGAAAAAGCTCATCCTGATGTATTTAATATCCTGCTTCAGGTATTAGATGACGGACATATTACAGATTCCAATGGAAGAAAAGTCGACTTTAAGAATACTGTTATCATTATGACTTCCAATGCAGGTGCAAACCGTATCATTGCACCAAAACATTTAGGATTTTCTATGGATGATACAGATAAAGCCAAGACTCATGAACGTATGAAAAAGGGTGTTATGGAAGAAGTGAAACAGATCTTTCGCCCTGAGTTTTTAAATCGAATTGATGAGACGATCGTATTTGCCGTCCTTACAAAGGAAGAAGTTAAGAAGATCGCAAAATTGTTTACTGATGAATTGAGAGCCCGTTTATTAAGTGAACATCAGATTACATTAAAGATCACATCTGGTGCGATGGATCTGTTAGCAGATAAGGGATATGATGAGAATTATGGGGCAAGACCATTAAGAAGGATCATCCAGAATGAGATTGAAGATGTACTGGCAGATAAGATCTTAGAAGGAACCCTTACGAATGGACAGACGATGACGATTGGTAAAAAAGATAAAAAACTTACTTTTTCGGTAAAGGAAAACTAGTAAATAATACTGAAATATATTATAATATACATACGACGACCGAAACAGATATTAGGAGGAAAAGACAATGGCAGTGGTAACTGAATTATTCCGCAGCGAAGACAATGGAACACTTAGCTTTGGTGACTATACATTAGCACAGAAAGCGAAGAAAGGAGATATCCAGTTTGAAGGAGATATCTATAAGATCAAGACTTTCAAGACAATGACAAAACTGGACAAGAACGGACAGCTGATCTTTGAATCAGTTCCAGGTTCAGCAGTACATAACTTTGTTGCAACAACAGATGGAGTTGCATTTGAGATTGAATCTTCATCTGATGTCCAGGTTACTTTAGAAGTAGAAGCCGGACAGGAATATAAAGTTTTTATTGATAATACGAATGTAGGAATGATGAAAGCAAATCTTGGAGGAAAACTAACTCTGAGTGTTGAGTTAAGCGAGGGAACAGCAGCAGCTGTTCGTGTAAAGAAACAGTAGTAACATAAAGGAGCACCAATGGCAAAACAAAAGACAGTTTATTTTTGCAGCCAGTGTGGTCATGAGTCTTCCAAGTGGATGGGGCAGTGTCCTGCCTGTAAGCAGTGGAATACTTTTACAGAAGAGAAAGTTACAGAAACGAAAAAAGGAGGGGCGAAGTCTTTAAAGACTTCTGCCTCTCCTATGAATATATCCGAGGTAACAGTAGAGAATGAAGAGAGGATTCCAACAGGGATTCATGAACTAGACCGTGTGTTAGGCGGCGGGATCGTCAAAGGTTCCCTATCGCTGGTCGGAGGAGATCCGGGAATTGGGAAATCCACGTTATTATTACAGGTATGCAGGAATCTTGCGAATAGCAAACGTAAGGTTTTGTATATTTCTGGGGAAGAATCTATGCATCAGATCAAGATGAGAGCAGAGAGGATCGGAACATTTGAAGAAGAGATGCTTCTGTATTGTGAGACAGATCTTGATGCGATCACGAATGCGATCTTAAAGACGAAACCAGAATTTGCGGTGATTGATTCGATTCAGACAATGTACAGCGAGGATCTTTCCTCGGCAGCAGGCAGTGTGTCTCAGGTAAGAGAAGTGACTGCAGCGATGATGAGAGTTGCGAAAGAGAATAATATCGCAGTTTTTATCGTAGGACATGTGACCAAAGAAGGAGTGGTTGCAGGACCAAGAACACTTGAGCATATGGTAGATACGGTCCTTTATTTTGAAGGGGAAAGAGAAGCGGCATACAGAATCTTAAGAGGTGTCAAAAACCGTTTTGGATCCACGAACGAGATCGGTGTGTTTGAGATGTGTAACAATGGACTTGTAGAAGTGGAGAATCCGTCAAAGACGATGCTCAATGGAAGACCCCTTGATGCGTCAGGATCCGTTGTTGTATGTTCCATGGAAGGAACCAGACCGATCCTGATTGAGATTCAGGCATTGGTATCACCAACAAGCTTTCAGATGCCGAGAAGAACAGCGGTTGGAATTGATTATAACAGGGTGAATCTTTTGATGGCAGTGCTTGAGAAGAGAGTTGGACTGCAGCTTGGCGGCTGTGATGCGTATGTGAATTTGGCTGGAGGTATGAAACTTGGCGAACCAGCGATCGATCTTGGTATTATTATGGCAATCGCATCGAGTTATAAGAACCGGCCGATTTTAGAAGATACGATCATTTTTGGAGAAGTTGGTCTGGTAGGAGAAGTAAGAGCCGTATCAGGTGGAGAAGCAAGGATCAAAGAAGCACAGAAACTAGGATTTAAACGATGCATTCTGCCTCAGGCGAATGTAGATCAGATCAAGGTCCAGACAGACATGAGACTTGTAGGAGTTTCAAATGTCATGGAGGCATTAGATCTTATATAGAAGGATTATCTGTATTTCACAATGATACAGAAATTATATGATTGCAAGTGTATAGAAGATACATTATAATCAGAATAGAAAAAACTATATGGAGGAAGACATGGAAGAAACGATTTCTAAGAATTTTATCGAACAGATCATAGAAAAAGATATAGAAGAAGGGCATTGCAAGAAGGTAGTTACAAGATTTCCACCAGAACCAAACGGATATCTTCATATCGGACACGCAAAATCTATCTTATTAAACTATGGACTGGCTCAGGAATATGGCGGAGATTTCCATTTCCGTTTTGATGATACGAACCCAACAAAAGAGAAGGAAGAATATGTAAATTCTATTAAAGAGGACGTAGAATGGTTAGGAGCAGATTATCACGAACATATCTATTATGCTTCCAACTACTTTGACAAGATGTATGAATGTGCAGAATTCCTGATCAAGAAGGGAAAAGCATATGTCTGTGATCTGAATGCTGAACAAATCAGAGAATACAGAGGAACTTTAACAGAACCTGGAAAGAACAGTCCATACCGTGACCGTACACCAGAAGAGAACTTACAGTTATTCCGCGAGATGAAGGAAGGAAAATACCCAGATGGAAGCAAAGTTCTTCGTGCCAAGATCGATATGACATCTGGAAATATCAACATGAGGGATCCAATTCTTTATCGTATCGCAAGAATGGAACATCATAATACAGGAAACAAATGGTGTATTTATCCAATGTACGATTTTGCTCATCCATTAGAGGATGCATTTGAAGGGGTAACACACTCTATCTGTACATTGGAATTTGAAGATCACAGACCACTGTATGACTGGGTTGTTAACGAATGCGAATTTGAGAATCCACCAAAACAGATCGAATTTGCGAAGTTATATCTGACAAATGTTGTCACAGGAAAACGTTATATCAAGAAATTAGTTGAAGATGGAATCGTAGATGGGTGGGATGATCCACGTCTGGTATCATTATCAGCACTTAGAAGAAGAGGATATACACCAGAATCCATCAAGAAGTTTATGGAACTTGTCGGAGTTGCAAAGAGTCACAGCTCTGTAGATTCAGCGATGCTTGAATACTGCATCCGTGATGATCTGAAATTAAAACGTCCACGTATGGCAGCGATCTTAGATCCGATCAAGCTGGTGATCACAAACTATCCAGAAGGAGAAGGGGAACTCGTTGACGTTCCAAATAATCAGGAAAACGAAGAGATGGGAACAAGACAGGTACCATTTTCAAGAGAATTATATATCGAACGAGAAGATTTCAAGATTGAAAAGCCTAAGAAATACCGTCGTTTATATGTAGGTAATGAAGTACGTCTGATGAATGCATATTTTGTGACATGTACAGGGTACGATGTAGATGAGGACGGCAATGTAACCTGTGTATATGCGACATATGATCCAGAATCCAGAGGAGGAAACAGTCCAGATGGAAGAAAGGTTCGAGGAACGATCCATTGGGTATCTGTACCAACTGCGAAAAAAGCAGAAATTCGTCTGTATGAAAATATTGTAGATGAAGAAAAAGGTGTATATAATGAAGATGGAAGTATTAATGTGAATCCAAATTCACTGACTGTGATCAAGGAAGCATATGTAGAGCCTGAGTTAGAGAAATATGATAAGGAAGACAGTTTCCAGTTTATGAGAACAGGATATTTCTGTTTAGATTCCAAAGATTCTACAAAAGAACACATGGTATTTAATAGAATTGTAAGTTTAAAGAGTTCTTACAAACCAAATTAATCAAATTTGCCGTAACAGACAAGATGTGATGAGAGAGAAGAGAGGAAAGTTGATGAAGGTAATCGTGGTATCTCATGGAAGTTATGCAAGAGGACTTGTGGATACAGCACAGATGATCGCAGGGGAACAGGAAGACCTTGAGGCATTTGGGCTTGAACCAGAAGAATCAGTGGATACTTTGAGAGAGAAGATCAGAGAGAGTATTGAACAGACATCAGAAGGAGAAGAAGTCCTTATATTAACAGATCTGTTTTATGGAAGTCCGTTTAATACAGTAATTTCTTTAATGTCAGAATACGATCTCTACCACGTAACTGGAATCAATCTTCCGTTGATGATGGAAGTAGTTATGGGACGTTACGCGGGAAAGAGTGCACAAGAGGTGTGCAAAGATCTTCTTAAGGCAGCACCAGAGACAGTGAAAGATGTGCGTGAATTATATAAGGAGGTAGAAGAATGAAAAACATTGTATTAGCGAGAGTTGATGACAGGCTCATACATACGGAGATTTTGACATTATGGGTGCCGGAAGTCAGAGCAAACAGGATCATTATTGTAGATGATGTTGTGGCGAAGGATAAATTCCGAAGCAAAGTGATCAAAGAGATGGCGCCCCAAGGCCTTATAATTCATGTATATGGGATCGATCGTGCAACGGAGAAATTAAAAGAAGCCCCATCCTTTGATGGAGAGCGGGTGATCGTAATTGCAGAATCCCCACTGGTATTTGAAGAATTGATCAAACGAGGGATCAAGATCAATCAGCTTAATATCGGAGGTATGGGAATTCGTGGAGAACGTAAAGCAGTTGCAAGAAGAGTTGCGTGTGATACCATGGAGATGGAAGCTATTCATGAACTGATCAAAAAACATGTACATGTATATTTCCAGACAGTTCCAACAAGAAGTTCAGAAGAAGCAAAAAAATACATCAAAGAATAAGTAAAATACCAAAGAATGCAATCTCAGTTTATAGAATTTTTATAAAAAGGGGGTTGCATTTTTTTTGTCTGGTGTTATACTAAAGAACATAGAGTTAGCACTCGATATAAGTGAGTGCTAACAAAAGATAAAAAGAACAATAATTCTAATATATTTAGGAGGTAATATCATTATGAAGTTAACACCATTAGGAGATAGAGTTGTATTAAAACAGCTGGAAGCAGAAACAACAACTAAGTCAGGAATCGTCCTTACAACAGCAACACAGGAAAAACCACAGGAAGCAGAAGTTGTTGCAGTCGGACCTGGAACAGAAGAAGTGAAGATGGAAGTTTCTGTAGGACAGAAAGTTATTTATTCTAAATATGCAGGAACGAATGTAAAGATGGAAGAAGAAGAGTACATCATCGTAAAACAGAGTGATATTCTTGCAATCGTAGAATAATTCTAGTGTCAGCAGAATACAGATGATATTCTTTTCTGACAAGACATTAATCATTAGTCACATTTGACTGTTCAGATTCTATGAATTGTCAAGTGTGGATTGAAACAAGTAATCATAATTAATATTTTTGGTTAGTATATTTTTATATAGCAGGAGGAATCTTTATTATGGCTAAAGAGATTAAATATGGCGTAGAAGCCAGAAAAGCATTAGAAGCAGGTGTAAACCAGTTAGCAGATACTGTAAGAGTAACACTTGGACCAAAAGGACGTAACGTAGTTCTTGATAAGAGCTTTGGTGCTCCATTAATTACAAACGATGGTGTTACAATCGCAAAAGATATCGAATTAGAAGATCCATTTGAAAACATGGGTGCTCAGATTGTAAAAGAAGTTGCAACAAAGACAAACGATGTTGCAGGTGATGGTACTACAACAGCTACTGTTTTAGCACAGGCAATGATCAACGCTGGTATGAAGAACCTTGCAGCAGGAGCTAACCCAATCATTTTACGAAAAGGTATGAAGAAAGCAACAAATGCAGCAGTAGAAGCAATCGGAAACATGAGCGAGCAGGTTGGCGGCAAAGAGCAGATTGCTAAAGTTGCTTCCATTTCCGCAGCTGATGAGGAAGTTGGCCAGTTAGTAGCAGATGCTATGGAGAAGGTTTCTCAGGATGGCGTTATCACAATTGAAGAATCCAAAACAATGAAGACAGAACTTGACCTTGTAGAAGGTATGCAGTTCGATCGTGGATACATTTCCGCATACATGGCAACAGATATGGAGAAAATGGTTGCTGAATTAGATGATCCATATATCTTAATCACAGATAAGAAGATTTCAAACATTCAGGAAATCCTTCCATTATTAGAGCAGATCGTACAGAGCGGCGCTAAGTTATTAATCATTGCAGAAGATATCGAAGGCGAGGCATTAACAACATTAATCGTTAACAAGTTAAGAGGAACATTCTCTGTTGTTGGTGTAAAGGCTCCTGGATATGGTGACAGAAGAAAAGCAATGCTTGAAGATATCGCTATCTTAACAGGTGGTACAGTTGTATCTGAAGAAGTTGGCATCGAATTAAAAGATGCTACAATGGATATGCTTGGACGTGCAAAATCTGTTAAAGTTGAAAAAGAGAATACAGTAATCGTTGACGGTGCTGGAGATAAAGCAGCAATCAAAGCAAGAGTAGGACAGATTAAATCTCAGATTGAAGAGACAACATCTGATTTCGACAGAGAAAAATTACAGGAAAGATTAGCTAAATTATCTGGTGGTGTTGCAGTTATCCGTGTTGGTGCAGCAACAGAAACAGAAATGAAAGAAGCAAAACTTCGTCTTGAAGATGCTTTAGCAGCAACAAGAGCAGCAGTAGAAGAAGGTATCATCGCAGGTGGTGGATCTGCTTACATCCATGCAGCTAAAGCTGTAAAAGAGATGGCAAAAGAACTCACAGGTGATGAGAAGACTGGTGCAGAAATCGTTCTCAAAGCATTAGAGGCTCCTTTATATCACATCGCAGCAAACGCTGGACTTGAAGGATCTGTTATCATTAACAAAGTAGCAGAAAGCGAAGCAGGCGTAGGATTTGATGCGTTGTCAGAAACTTATGTAAACATGGTTGAATCCGGAATCATCGACCCTGCTAAGGTAACAAGAAGCGCATTACAGAACGCAACAAGCGTAGCTTCTACATTGCTTACAACAGAGTCTGTAGTAGCAGACATTAAAGAGGATACACCAGCTCCAGCAATGCCAGCAGGCGGCGGAATGGGAATGATGTAATTATAAATTCTGGTTTGTGTAGCAAAACAAACAGACGCCGCTACAGAAGCATAGCAATCGGATTGCCGAAAGAATTATTAAGAAGAAGCCCTAAAAAATTCAATAAATTTTTTAGGGCTTCTTTTTCGTATTTTTTGAGCAATCTGATAGAATATATACAGC
>OOIG01002378.1_pt1 | contig 12648 bp, 13 predicted proteins | sample 1692091 | NCBI WGS metagenome assembly OOIG01 (sample SAMN06348188, study PRJEB24527) | human gut metagenome | biome: human gut; feature: ankylosing spondylitis patient; material: feces | host: Homo sapiens | place: China | collected 2015-10
TTCCGGTCCTGACTGCCCTCCAACCACCATGTACCGCGCGTGGACACTGTTGTCGCCGCGGAACGCTTTCGTGATCGCAGAGGAAATGAGGGACATCCGATCCATATCCGCGTCGCTCTCGCCAAGCGTTTTGCCGGTCATGAAATGCTCTGTCCTGCGCTGACTGTCCTCGTACCATTCCAGAAACACATCCAGATAGATGCCCTCGCTTCCGCCGTAGTCTGTCCGACAGAAAAAGCCGGCGTCTCTGGGCATCTCGCGTCCGTTTTGCCAACGATTGTCCAGAAGAAGATACTCGTCTGGTAGATAGCCGATGCTGTCCAACCGAGCTTCCAGCTCGTGAAAAACATCTTCCGCTGTGCGCTGACCGGCATATTTCAGCTTACAGGGATTCTCTGCATCCGGTTCCCAGCGTTCAAATTCAATTTGTTTCATACGTTCTCCTTTTCATCGTTCATCATCTGCCGCCTGCCTTTCCAAACAGGGCTTCCTTGTACGGCGGCGCGTGGACTTCCAGCAGGTAGCGTTCGTTGCCGCATTTGTAGAGGCACACGCCGCGCTGCGGAAATTTGATGAGGTCGAACTCGCTGTCTTCCAGCTGGAGCATATCCATATACGCGCGGCGGTCAATCGAACCGGCGTTGAACAGAAACTGATGCGGCGGGATGGAGAAGAGCGGTTTTGTCATCTCGCGCACGCCCGGCTGGTCAAAATCTTCGAGGTTTTGGCTTGCCAGCACCAGCGCGGACTCTTTTTTGCGCACGCGCTTGAGCGAGTTACGGATATACTCGATGGCAACGGGATTTGAAAGCCAGATATAGAGTTCGTCCAGCGCCGCGACGGTATTGCCCTCGGTCAGCAGCTTGTCGGACATATAAGACAGCAGATTCAGAAGGATCGTGCTGCGCACGTTCTGGGAAACCGACAGAAGATCTTTCACCCCGAACACCAGAAAGCGCGTGGAGGTGAGATTCGTGTGACCGTTAAAGAACTTCGCGTCTGCGCCGCGGCACATCGAGTGCAGCCCCAGCAGCACCTGCTGGAGCGTCTCGCGGGTATAGAGCTGCGGCTTCGTTTCATCAAAATTCTCGTACTCGATCTCGATAAAATCATACAATTCTGAGAGAATGGGGTAGTCCTCCGGCCGCATCTGCGAGAAGTCTGTGTCCTCCGTGATGCCCCATTCGGTATAAAGTCTAGTTAACATAATTTCAATCGTATCGATCTGCGCTGTCGTAAAGTCCTTATAGGTACGAAAAACATCCTTGAGGAAGGATGTGTGCTGCGCCAGCCGGGTGGACTGCCGGAACGCTTTGGGCGCGTCCACATCATATGGGTCTGCATCGGTGTCCCAGCAGCGGGGTTCCAGCAGATTGATCTTATACGTTCCCTCGATGATGTCCGCAAAGCACCCACCGAGCGCCTGACACAGCTCCCACTGCTCGTGCTCCACATCCAGCGTAATGACCGATTTCCCAGCTTCCAAAAAGTTGAGCAGAGGCAGTTTCATGAGGTAGCTCTTGCCCTGACCGGAGTTGCCGAGAATCAGCACGTTGGCAGAGGTTTTATCTTCGTCGCGCTGGTCGAAATCGACCACAATATTGCTGCCGTACTTGTCCTTCCCGATGTAGAAGCCCTTACGGTCTGTTTTGCCGGAATAGTTGAATGGGAACAGATTTGCGACCGAGCTGGCTGGCAGGACACGCTCATACTCCGTGCCGAAAGCGTTGAAACCGACCGGGCTGACCGCGCAGAAGCCTGCCTGCTGGCGGAGCTTTAGTCTGTCCACGTTCAGCTTCGAGCGCATGAGCTCGACCTCCACATTTGTCTGCAAAATTTGCAGCTCCTGCATATCTCCCGCGATCATTTCGATGTAGACCGCGCAATGCAGCAGCGGTTCTTTGTTTCGGTGCAGAGAACCAATGAGGTTCGCCACGTCCTGCAAATTGCTCTCTGCTTCCACCGCCCGCTGCATATCCTGGGCGCTGCCACGGTTCATCCGGTTGCGGATCTCGGCGTTATGGACGATTTTGCGTTCTTCGAGCGGCGAGACCATGCGTGTATAGATGTGCAGCGTCACGCCGTGCTTTTCGCCCAAATGCCGCAGGATGGCAAGATCGTCGGTCGATGTCGGATACTCGCGCAGCGCCCAAATGCAGCGGAACGTGTTGCCGCAGATGTAATAGCCGGTTTCAAACTTCACAATGCTGGGCGCGATCATGTCCAGAAACGCTTTGAGATTTTCGGTTTCCTCGTCCGGTTTTCGTTTGCGCTTAAAAAGCCCCACTAGATCACCTCCAGAAAGCGCTGACCGTCGTAGTCCTCGAAGCGCTCCGTCGTGGTGTTTTGTTCGAAATAAATAGCAAGTAAGCGTTTGAGGTCTTCCTTTCCGGCGCGGCGCGTGGTGAAGCCGTTGTCGCGGAATTTTGTCTCGATGGTGGACAGCAGCGTGTACGCCGTGTCCGGCTTCTCGTTTTTCAGTCGGACGGCGAGATAGAACTCACGTGCCAGTGTCATCTGCACCTGCTTTTCATCCAGAAACGCACGGTCCTGTTCTAGCAGCTCTCGGATTGCAGGGTTCTTTTCCTCCTGCATCCGGTCGTGATAGAACAGACAGGTGGCATTGAAGCTCTCGCGGGAGTTCATTGCCAGCAGCTCCACGCCAGCCTGCGCACTGAGTGTGTTTTGGAGCGCACGGATCTTCGCGCTGACTGCGCCAGCCGGGAGGACGCTGATGTTTGTGGGCTTGATGATGTAAAAAACAAGGTCACCGGCATCTGTGGAAATGCAGTAGTCCGTGATTTTCTTGATGCCTAAAAGATCCTGGGTGGACTGCCTGCGTTTGTCTTTCTTTTTCCTCATACTGGTTCCTCCCATTCGAAAATTTGCTGTTCCGTGATGTAAAAGCTGACCACGAACGAGAGGAAGTCCAGCACGCTCAGTCCGTCCAAGTGGATGGACAAAAACGCATACGCCGCCACCAGCACCATTGGCAAAAACAGCCCAAGCTGCGTCAGCGCAAGAACTGCAATGAGCAGTCCAATGCCGATGACGGCCAGATCCCGAAGCTGCCACAGCCAGAGCGTGGCTTTGGCATTCAGGTTATCGGGGTAAATGTAAATACGATCACCTCCGTGAACAAAAAACGCGCCGCCGCAGGTTTTTTCTGCGGCGGCGCTGGGTGGTTATTCTTCTGTTTGCGGCTGCGCCGCTTTTAGCTCCTGCACACGCGCCAGATCGACGAAGTGGGTGGCATAGCTCCGCTCGATTTCCGGACTTCCGCTTTTACTGAATTGCAGCGGAATGACCGGCTTGTGACCGGTCCCGTTTTTCTTGCGGACACCCCATCGCTTGTAATAGCAGAAGGATGGCTTCAGATCATGCGTCTGCGCATACACGCGCATCTGGTGCAGCACGAAGGACAGCCGTTTCAGATTGGCATTACACACGGCTTCGAGATAGCGCACACGCCCAAACCGCCAGTCCTCATATTTCTGCTTTGGCAGGATACCAGTATCGATGAGAACATCCACCGGCGCAGCGTATCCGCACGTCCGGAGTTGATGGTACATGGCGCTATGGATCTTGCCGATCAGCTCTTTCTCGTTCATGTGCTGCACCTCCCATCTGCAATTTCAACTATACCACAGCGCGTCCGCAAATGCAAAAGCGGAAGCCGCAGGCGATCCCCGCGGCTTCCGGTTGGGTGGTTATTCTTCTTCGGCATCCATATCAGGTTCGTCGGGTTCTTCTGTCTCCGAGCTGCCTTCGCTGTCTGCCTGTGCTGCGGTGTCTTCCGCGTCCTGCTCCAGCGCATCCTCGATCAGTCCGATGATGAACTGCTTCTGTTTGAGGTTGTTTTTCTTGAGGTATGCCTTCAGCCGCTCGAAGAGTTCCTCCGGGAGCTGGATCGCCATGGTTCTCATATCACCTGTCATTTTTGTTCCTTCTTTCATTTTGTAATAATCTGTGATAAGTTGTTCTACGAATTCGCTGAGTGTCTTGCCGGATTGCTCCTGCTCCTGCCGCACACGCATATGAAGCGCTGTGTCGATCTGCGCACAGAGGTTTTTCTTGTCTGCCATTGGGCTTCGTCCTTTCCTTTTTGATTTGCAAAGCAAGCATACTGTAAACTTTGGCACAAAGCTATTCACAATAAGCACTAAGAAATACTCGTAAAACGAAGCAGTTTACCAACTAAAATCATCTTTCAGCCATTTCTCTTCTGGATGGCCCTCCGATTTTCTGAAATCACGCAACGCATTTTGGGACTCTTCATATTCCTCCTGCGTTGGATCACAATCACTTTTTATTACAAAGTCACGAATTTTATCCAGTGTCCAGCCATCTGTGAGCAGCGCTGCCGCACCGCGCAGTTCAAAATAATTGAACACGAAATGCTCTCCATAGTTAAACAGGCTCGTCGCAGTCTGCTCTCCCTGGTGCTGCTTAATGAGACACAGCTCCACATAGACGGCATCGTAAAAAAAGTCCGAAGTCTCCTCTTCCTCTTCGAGCAGATACTGCGCATAATCTTCCCACTTATCCATTGCCTGCTCTGTCATGTTCGGCAGCAATTCTTTGATTCTGGTTTCAAATTGTTCTTTCTGCATGATCGTCTCCTCATCATTTATTCTCTTCTGTCTTTACCTCTATTGACGAAGCTTCTTTTAAGCTTCGCATAATGAACTCCACACACGGGATGGCAACACTATTGCCCAGCGCGCGATATCTTGCCGAGTCCGACGCGGACGGGATATCTGTCCACCCCAGCGGGAACCCTTGAAGGAGTTCGCATTCCCATGGAGTAAGCCTTCGAATGAACTGCGCATACTGCCGATCCGGTTCTACGACCAGATCCGTTGCATCTTTCGCTTGTCTGGCACTCTGCGTGCTGGCAATATCGTCATTGCGGAATTCGTCCACACGCTGCCGCGCATAGACCGCGTGGCGGTCTACAGTTGTAATCGTGTATGCAAGATTTTCCTGATATCCACAGCCGTTGCCGCCGTTTTCCGGCTGGCGATCGATGATGTTGCCGACGATACAGTAGACTTCGTTTGGCTCCTGCACCAGCGGTGTGTTGCCGCCGCCTGTGCCGTAGCGGGCGGTAACAGTCGGGCTTATTTCGCCGGACTCCCGGATACGGGCATCAACACCATGATTCTCATATACCAAGGGTTGATGTCCCTTTTCGCTGGCACGGAGTGTGCCGGTCATATTCTCGCACACGTCCATCCGTTGCCCGCCCTGATCGTGCAGGCACATGACGGACGGCATACAGTTGCCGCTGGGACTGCCCTTGAGCGTCGGAGCTACTTCTTCGGCGTAACCAATTGTTCCAGCAGTCGCACCGGCGCCTGCGGAAAAGGAAGCAATGAACGTTTGCTGCTTCATCCCCGGTTGCGCACCGAGTGCACCGGCAATGTTGTGCAAATCGCGCACCTCATCACGCTGGTTTTGTGCAAAGGCAACGGGCTCGTCACTTAGATTCTTTTTCCCTCTGCCGTTCGTCGAGCCAATCAAGCCAGCTTGTATCCGTAAAGCAGTGTCTAATGCCTTCGGCAATGGCTTGCCACGTTCCTCCGCCCGGCGCAGGATTCCGAGACACGCCGCAGTAGTCAAATAATACTTTTTCGGCGGATGCGCCTGCAAGATCTGCGACAAGAAAGATTCTATGGCGTCTCTGGGCGAGGGCCCAGTATTCCGCAGCCAACACCCGCCATGCAAGGCTGAACGTATCGTCCACTCGTATTGCCCCAACAGGTTTCCAGCGTCCGAAGAGAGGTCGAGGAACTGATAATCCGGGGCGATGTAGTCTAACAATTTCCTCCAGGACAATCCGGAAATCCTCCCCGTGCGGCGAGCCTGAGCTGAAGCAGCCTGGGACATTCTCCCAGCAAAAGTATCTGGGGCGAACAAGCTTGCCTGTTCGCCCTCGAAGTATGTCTGCATCTCTCATCTCCTTTGTCAGCCGAATCTGCTCCATAAAAAGTCCCGATCTTGCGCCTTGCAAACCGGCACGGGTGCAGCTCGCGATCGAGAGGTCCTGACACGGACTGCCCCCGCAGATGATGTCCACGGGCGGTAGGTCCGCGCCATTGAGCTTTGTAATATCTCCGACATGAACCATGTCGGGGAAGTGTGTCATGGTCACTTCGATTGGGAACGGCTCGATTTCCGATGCCCACAAGGGTGTGATCCCGTTTCGCACCGCAGCCAGCGGAAAGCCGCCGATGCCATCGAACAGGCTGCCCATCGTCAGCTCCGGCATTACATTCCTCCGAGCTGCGGCTCCTCGCTGTACTGCCGCAGCTCGTCCAGAGACGCCGCCATGAAGTCATGCACCCGCATAGCTCCGCCGAGGAAGTTGGGAGAAGTGTCTTCCGTCAGATTGATTCTGTCCGCGCCGCCGAAGTCAATGGGTTCTTTGACCAGCACCGTACCGCCATGGTTGACAATGACCCGTGGCGCGATATAACAAAAGTCTCCTGTGTCGCAGCTTTCATAGAGGTCATACGCATAAAGACCTTCCGGCACTGCCGCGCGCGGGATTCTGCCGTTTGAGAAAAGCGCCGGATGATCCAGCACCTCGACCATGTCTAAGTCTTCATCTAAAAAGTTTGTGTTCATACTCTCACCTCCGTCATGCCGCAGCCGCCTTTGCGACGGTTTTTGTGATATTGATCGCCGTTTGTGCGGTATAAACTGCGCTCGATAGGTTCGCTCTGGTCGAGGTGTCCAAGCCGAACGCGCCCGCGATGCGCGGGATCTCTCCGGCGGAGAGCATCAGCCCCAAGCCGAGCAGGGCGTGTTCATTGAACAGCGACAGCCCCGCGATCAGGATTGTAGCCTGCAAAAAGGCCGTGAGGCAAAGCCCCACGACCTGCTTGCACCACTGGTAGAATCCGTCCAGATATCCGCGCGGGACGCTGAACATATATAGACTGCCGACTGCAATCTGGATGAGCAGGATGCCGCCGCGCTTCAAGTTTGCGAAGAAAACTTTAATGACCGCATACGCCATGAGGATGATGCAGAACAGCACCATGATCGGGCTTGTGACCGAACCGAAGCCACCGACATGCGTAGTGGCAAAATCCGCAAAGTTTTCAAGCGTCAGTTCGTCAATGATGTTTCCGGCAACCGTACCAAAGCTCGCACCCGCGCCGCTGATGGCGTAGCCAAAATTCGCCTGCAAGGACACGCAAAGCTCATAAAGCCTGATCGGTACAACCGTAAAAAGACTGACCGCCATGAATCCCTTGATGAGATTCATGGCGGTTCCTTTGATGTCGGCCCTGCCGGACGAGTATTCCAGCCCGCATTCCGCGCAGGCGACCACGAAGCCGACCGCATACAAAATCCAAGCAAGATACGAGAAAAACAGGACGATGCTCTGCACCCAGCTCATTTCAAACATCTCGGCTCCCATATTGCCCATTTCTGCAAAGAAGTTGGCAAGGAAGCCGATGATCTGCTTGTAGACCCAGTCCATGATCTGCTCCAAGATCGTCGATGCGACGAAATCCCAGATAAACAAGCCGCGTCACCTGCCTTTTCTTTCTGAATTGATCACAGTCCGACGATGCCCCAGATGTAGGTCGGTGCGGTCAGCGTAAAGACCAAGCAGGCAAAAAGGATGGCGGGCGCCGTCCACTCGAACTGCCCACTCTTTCGATAGTCAAAGTATGCGGTGCCCAACTTTACGAAGAAAGCAATGGCTAAAACCATATCAATCACGGGAAAAACCACATTATCCACAACTGTTTTGATCTGTGTGGACGCTGTGGTCCAGGTGCTTTCAACAGCGGATGCCACATCGCCGCTGCCGGCCGCCGAAGCGACCGTTGCCAGCAGCAGACAAAGAAGCGCACAGAAAACAAGCAGCTTCCCGCGCTTCAGAATTTTCATCATAAATTATTCCCCCTTCCATTCCAGCACGAATACGACAGACAGGACATCCTGCTCGGTAACGGGCTGCGAGACTGCCGACACGACGGCATCATAGGTGAGCGGCAGTTTTCCGTTCTCTGCAATCGTCCACGGCGAGGTCAGCGAGAACGTTTCTGCATCACCGGTTTTCGTCGTCACAGAATCGTTGATCTTGAAACCAAGCTGTTTCGCATCGACTTTCGCGTGCGCCATATCGGTCGTGTAGGGAACGAGCTGCCAGCCATTCTTGGTAGAAATTGAAACACTGGACACGATGACATCACCGGTAGACGCATTGATGATCTCCGCTGCGCCAACATGAACTTCTCCACCTTCGTCTACGATGAGCGGCAGTGTGACGGGAACTGTGACCGAGAAAACCTCTGTGATCTCCCAATGCGCATAGTAGGTGCTGTCACCATCTGTCTTGTAGATGGTGTTGGCATCGACCTGTGTGCCGCCGTTCGCTTCCGTGAACCAGCCGAGGAACTCGGCATTCTTGCGCGTCGGCTCAGTCGGCAACGTCAGCTTTTCCCCATAGGTCTGCTTCGTTTCCTCTGTCGTGCCATTGCCAAGATCCCACGTCAGCGTATAGCTGTTGGCGGTAAATTGTGCGTAGAACGTCTTTGCCGCTGTGATGGTCACGGTATTGTACAGACTGCCACCAGAAGCGGAGGTGTACCAGCCCTTGAACGCATGACCGGCCTTGACCGGCGTGCTCGTCGGGGCGGTTGCCGTCGCATTCGGCTTGCCTGTCGTGGTGATGCTGGTTTTGCCATCAATCGTGCCGCCATTTGTGCCTGCATCCCATGTAATTGTCAGCGAAACGGTCGCGCCGCAATCGTCGCACTTTCCATCGCCGTTGGCATCCACATGGTCGGCGTATTCTTCACTGGATGTTTTGCAAGCAGAGCAGGTTTTCGTGCGTTTGTGCTGCGTATCATCCGCTCTGGTCCATGAACCATAAGAATAGCTGTGGTCGGCGTAGTCATAGGTTGATGCGCCGCAGCCGGAACAAGTCTTGCTTCTGCGGTGCTGGGTATCGCTGTACTTGCTCCACGAACCGGTAGAATAGCTATGATTACCGTAATCCGTAGTGCTGTATCCGCAGGTACGGCAGGATGCCGTTCGGCTGTGCTGACTGGAAGAAGAATTGCTCCATGATCCGTAGCTCATGCTGTGACTGGCATATTCGTAATCCGAATCGCCGCAGTTCCGGCAATAGGCTTCGCGCCGGTGCTGCGAGGCTGAATACTGCTCCCAGCCTCCATAAGAATAGCTGTGGCCGGTTGCGTAGATGGTTTCGCGCTTGCTCTGACCGCAATCGCAGCTATATTCCCGGTAGCCGTTTCGCGTGCAAGTGGCGTCATTTTCATAGTCCAAAACCCATGTATGGCTTCCGCAGTCCGGGCAAGTCCAAGAACCATACGAGCCGGAACCATGATCTTTATACACATAAGTGCCGAGATTTTTTGTGTAATGACATTTATAGCACTCGTAGTACTCGGCATGGCCGCGCGAGGTGTGCGTTGTGGAAACGTAGGTGCCCTGCAAAGAATACTGTTTGCAGCTTGGGCAGGTGCCGACAATGCCGGTAGAAGCGGTCAGCGAAATGCCGGGGGCTTTCTGGATGCCGGACACGGATGCGGTATTGACTGCCGTGTTTGCAGTGTCCGCATTGGGATACACGCCGTACAAATCGTAAAAATACCGGTTGCTGCGGTTGGAAGCCGCCCAATCATAGGTGTAGAACGGCACCGACGATTTGGGATACCCGATGATATAGCCGATATAGAGTGTATCGCCGCTGTCGTTTTCCTGCCAGAAGGCTTCTTCGCCGATGGATTCCAGAATGTCCTCTCCGTAATAGATCGTGAGCGTGGATAGCTTCGGGCAGTTGTAAAAGGCGTGTTTGCCAATCGTCGGCGTGGTGCTGGGGATTTCGGCTGTGGTCAGATGGACACAGTCTTCAAACCAGTACGCAAGGTCAGCGATATGCAATGCGTCCATATCATCAAACCAGACCTGCGTGATCTGATCCCGGACAGCCGCCCACGGCTGGTCATCCTTGCTTGTGAACGGCTCACAGTCGCCGGAGCCGGAGATCGTCAGCCAGTTGTGTTCGTTCAGCTCCCACTTGATCTTGCTGCCGGGGATCGTGCCGGAGGTAGTTGTTTCGGCAGAAACAGTAGCTTCTTCGTCAGGGGCGCTGTCGTAGATCGTGTGCACTTCCGGTTCAGCGGCGAATGCGGCCACAGACAGCGAAAAGATCATACAGAGGGTCAGAAGCAGGGCTGTCAGTTTTCTAATCTTCATGCGTTATCCCTCCTCCATGACGGCAGCAATCGTGAAGATCACGGTTGCCGCGTTAATGTTTGTAACAGCTTCACTGGCAGATACCTTCGCTTTGTAGCGGATTGCCAGCGACTTCTCTGCGCTGATAGACGGAAATGCACCATCCACAAGTGTCAGGCTGCCTGCGCCTTTTGTGCTGCAACCGTTGATAGACAACGCAATGCTGTTTTTGGATGCCGAGAAATCATCGTAGCTTCCAATCTCAAACGTGCCAGCCTGAACATCGACTTTCGTGACGCGAATTGCGCCGGTTTTGCCGGTGTTGGTAATCGCGGCATTGTTGGCACAGACCACATAGCCGTCAACGAGAGAAACCGGTAGCGCGGCGGGAACTGTACACGAAATCGGGGAAACCGTATTGACCACGGTGAGCGTAACGGGTACGCGCGCTTCCGTTGTTTCTGCTGCCGAAGCTGTGACGGGAAATGCAAAAATGAGTGCCAGCGCCAGAAGCAGCGCCGCCGCTTTCTGATAGGTTTTCATCACGTTACTGCACCTCCTTGGGCCAGAGATACGCCGTGTGCAAGGTCAGCTCTGTGTTCAGCGTGCCAATCTGCTTGCCGTCGCGGTAGGCAGTGATCGTGACCGTGCAATCCACATTGCCGAACGCCGCTGCTTCAAGCAGTGTGAGCGTCGAAATGCTCTTGCCAGCTGCAAGCTCGAAAGCGTCAGCAATGAGCGTATCGTCCTTGTTGCGACAAATCTCGATTTTGTAAGTGTCACTCTTGCTGTTGTTTGTGAACTCCGCTTTTACCGACTGTTCCCCGACAATAGCATACAGATGAGCCGGAGCAACAATAGAAAGCTGATTGTCCGCGACGATGGCGTTAAGCTGCTTTTGGGCTTCGCGCAATCCGGAAACGTCGTAAAAAATGACTTCTGTTTCCTTGTGTTGCTTGGCTCTTTCTGTAATTCTGACTTTGATGGTGTCGATGACGGCGAGCGTACTGTCACGGTCATAAATGACCTTGACTGCATCATCCACACGCGCGACTACGACAGCGGGCATATTCGTGCCGTTGTTGCAGTACACGGCTTTCGTGCCGCCGCCCCAGACAAGCAATCTGCCCTTGACGGTCACGTTGTCGAGCGTGATTTTTCCATCCGCCGCGCCGCAGCCGATAATGAGGTCGCCGTCCACGGTCATATCCTTGAGAATCACATCGTCGGTGCGAACGAGAACGCTGCCTTTAATGTCCTTGTCATAGGTTCCTTTTACGGTGATATAGCTGCCAATAATGTTATGGAAAATCTGTGCAAATTCAGATCTGGTGATATTGTCCTGCGGTGCAAGGACTTTTCCGCGACCGTGGATATAGTCAGCGCCGACCATCGCGCGCACATAGGGCAGCGCCCAGTTGGAAATCTCGCTTCGATCGGAGAACGCGGACAGATCTGTTTTGGAATACGAATCGTAGTCCAGCTCCAACGCTCTCGCCACAACGGTCATGGCTTCCTGCCGCGAAATCGGCGCGTCTGGGGCCATTGCAGAAGCAGAGCGCCCATTGTACGTTCCCATCTGGACAGACATTGCAATATCATCGTAGTACCACTTGGATTTGGACACGTCCGTGTACTTGGAAATGTCGGCTTTGACATAGCACCCGAACGAGCGGTTGATGATCGCTGCCATCTCCGCACGGGTCATATCGCCGTTGGGGTCGATAATGGTGCTGGATTTGCCGTAAAGCAGACCGTTATCCACGGCTGCGCTCACGGCTTCGGCATACCATGCGGTACGGTCATAGTCCTTGAAATCGGTTGCTTTGCGGGTAGTCGTGCCTGCTGCCGACGCGGATACTGCCAGCGATAAGCAGGATAACGCCGCAAGGAATAATGCGAGGATTCGTTTGCGTTTCATTTGAAGTCCTCCGTTTCATAAGGTGAGGGGAACGCGCAAGCGTTCCCCTTGAATAAATTGCGATTAGACTGCATCCCAAGCGATGATAAACAGGACACTTGCGATGGCGGTGTTCGTCACGGCTTCGCTGACCGGCGTAACGATTGCATCATAGGCGATGCCGATAGAGTTGGCAGAGGTATCGCCCACACCGGACATGAAGCAGCCTTCCACAGCTGCATCCAGAAGCGTCTGCTTGGAAGCGTTCTTGTCGTCAGTCAGCTTCTTTTCACCGTCGCCGAGGCAGAGGGAGAAGCCAAACTTATTAGAATTGACCTTTTCATGGGCGAGCGTGGCCTTGTCGCCGAACGCAGCCAGCGACCAACCCTGCGCGGCTTCGATGCTCACGGAATTGACCTTGACGGCGCCGAAGGAATTGTTGACGATCTTCGCATCCGTTGCGGTGGAAACGGTGCCGTCGGTGCCGACAGCGATGGGCAGGACGGTCGGGACAGTGA
>OOIG01002379.1_pt1 | contig 12646 bp, 9 predicted proteins | sample 1692091 | NCBI WGS metagenome assembly OOIG01 (sample SAMN06348188, study PRJEB24527) | human gut metagenome | biome: human gut; feature: ankylosing spondylitis patient; material: feces | host: Homo sapiens | place: China | collected 2015-10
CAAAAATTTCTCGCTGCCGGTCACATTGGGAGTTTTCAGATACACCTTAGCCTCGTAAAAAGCGCCGCCGCCGCGCCCTCGCCCCGGTAATTTTCGATCTCAAACAGCAGCCGGGACATGGCAGGGAAGTCCGTCGCCTGATCGACGCTCTGAAACGCTGCCGGAAGATCAAAACAAAGCTCCGGGTAGTGCGTTTTCGGGAACTCCTCATAGTACGCGGGCAAAATGTCAATGCCGGCGGAATGGATGGGGATACGCTCGTGGTGGACAAGGGACAGATCGTCCAGCGCGGCACACACGAGGCGCTGATGGCGCAGGGCGGCATCTACCGCCGCTTCATCACCGGCCGCGAACAGGCCGTGGGCTGGAAGCTGTAAAAACGCGTTCAGACCCGCACAGATTCCTCCTGCCCGCGTATGCTGACAGGGGGGATTTTTTATGTGTGTGAAGACCGAGCGGCTCGGGCTGCTTCTGATCGGGGCGGGCGTTGGACTTTTGCTGTCGTTTGCGCTGTGCGGGTGGTTTTTGCGGGTGCTGATCGCGGCGATCCTGATCGTGCTGGGACTTTTGCTGCTGAAATAATTTCCGAAACATATCCTTGTCCGGCTCTGCGTATATATATCCCAGAACATATACAAGGAGTTGAGACTATGGAGCTTGCATTTGAACAGAAACAACGGTCCTGCCTGCATCGCACGGCGCATCTCTCGCTTGCGCAGGAGCAGACACAGGAGCTCATCATACCCGACAGTATGCCGGACGCTTCCCGCACGCTCATCTGCTGCGCCGAGCCGGAGGTACAGAGCAAAACGAACCGGGAGGGCAGTCTTCTCGTGACGGGGACGCTGCGCACGGGCTGCCTGTACGCAGACGAAGCGGGCGGCTTGCAGCTGCTGACCTCCGAGCTGCCGTTTACGGTCAAGCTGGAGTGCGCCGAGCTGTGCGAGGACACGCAGACGCTCGTGCGCTGCTGCGTCCGCAGCGCGGACAGCCGCCTGATCAACTCGCGCAAGGTGCTCCTGCGCGTGAGCGTTCTGGTTCAGGCGGACGGCTATGAGCCGCAGACGCAGAGCATGAGCGTCCTCAAGGATCCGCCCGCCTGCCTGCAGCTGAAAACGCAGACCTATGAGACGAATGCGCCTGTGGAGCTTTCCGAGCGCGCGTTTCAGGTCAGCGAGGAGCTGAACCTGCCGGACGGCAGGCCGCAGATCGCACGGCTGGTCAGCTGTTTGCTCACGCCGGTCGTGCAGGAGCAGGGGCTGGTCGGGAGCAAGGCCGTCCTGAAGGGAACCGCAAATCTGCAAATTACTTATCTGGACAATGAAAACGCCCTGCGGACGCTGAGTTTTTCCGTGCCGTTTTCACAGTACTGCCAGATGGAGGGCGACTACGATCAGGACGAAACGCTCGAATCGGTGCTGCTTGTGACCGGCGTGCAGCTGGAGCCGGTCGCGTCGGAGCAGTCGCAGAAGCTGCTGTTCGGCGCGGGGCTGCTGGCGCAGTGCATGGTCGTGCAGCCGCAGGCGCTGACGCTCTGTGAGGACGCATATTCGACCAAGGGCGAGTTCCAGCCGCAGTGGGAAACGCAGGAGCACACCATGCGCCTCGACGCGCAGACGCTGCGCGAGCCTGTCCGCGCCTCGTTCCCGGTGCAGGCCGCCGCCGTGCTCGACTGCCGGGTCTACCCGGACGCACAGGCGCTTGAGCGGACAGACGACGGCGTTACCGTCCATGTGCCGCTGCGCGCGGACCTCGTCTATACCGACCCGGACGGCGCGGTGCAGGCCGAGACGTTCCGCACGGAGGTCAGCTGCCATACGGCGCTGAGCGAAAACGGCCTCTGCGAGGCCGTGTGTACGATCCAGCCGGAGGGCTACGCCTCGGCGGGCAGCGGCGCGGTCGAGCTGCGCTATGACGCGGTCTTTCAGGTACAGACGTTTTCCCGGCAGACGCTGCAGAATCTGTCCGGCGGGACGCTCGACCTGACGAAGCAGCAGAACACGCAGCGGCCGTCAGTCGTCATCCGGCGCATGAGCGAAAACGCCGCGCTCTGGGACCTTGCGCGGCAGTACCGGACGACGGCGCAGTCGATCCAGCAGGCCAATCATCTGACGCAGCCGGAGGCGGACGCCGGACGGCTGCTGCTGATCCCCATGTGAGACGGGAGGCGGGAATATGGAACAACGTTCGATCTACGCGCAGATCGCGGACCGCACGGACGGCACGGTCTATATCGGCGTCGTCGGCCCTGTGCGGACGGGAAAATCCACCTTTATCAAGCGCTTCATGGAGCAGCTCGTGCTGCCGAACATCGAAAACGTCTATGAGCGCGAACGCGCCACCGACGAGCTGCCGCAGTCCGGCTCGGGCCGGACGATCATGACGGCGGAGCCGAAATTCGTCCCGAACGAGGCCGCCCGCATCAGCCCGGACGGAAAAACGACATTGCAGGTGCGGCTGATCGACTCTGTGGGCTACATGATCCCCGGCGCGGTCGGCGACACGGAGGACGGCAAGCCCCGCATGGTCACGACGCCCTGGGCCTCCGAGGAGCTTCCCATGGCACAGGCGGCGGAGCTTGGCACCAAAAAGGTCATGGAGGACCACAGCTCCATCGGCGTGGTCGTCACGACGGACGGAACGGTCACGGATATCCCGCGCGAGGATTACCGCGAGGCGGAAGCCCGCGCCATTGCGGATATGCAGAAGACGGGCAAGCCGTTCGTGGTCGTCGTCAATACGCAGGACGCGAAAAAGGGACAGGCGGACGCGATCTGCGCCCGTATCCGGGCCGAATACGGCGTGCAGGCGCTGACGATGGACTGTGCGGTGATGCAGACGCAGGATATTGCGCGGCTGCTCGAAGCGGTCATGTACGCGTTCCCGGTCGAGGAGCTGCGTTTCTTCCTGCCGAGCTGGGTGCGGGCGCTGCCGGACGATCACCCGGTCAAAGCTGCCCTGTATGACGCAATGCTTGACCGCGCCTCAAGGCTCACGAGCCTCAGCGAGGCGGAAAGCGTCATGGGGTCGCTGCGGGAGCTTGATCCGGTCGACGCGTTCCGTGTGCGGGAGGTCGATCTCGGAACCGGCACGGTCACCTGCGAGCTGCATCTGCCGGAAACGCTGTTCTATGAGGAGCTGTCCAAACAGGCGGGCGTGGAGATCGCGGACGACGAGGCGCTTATGCAGATGCTGCGGGAGCTTTCGCAGACGAAAAAGCTCTACGACAAGGTACAGACCGCGCTCGAACAGGTCAAGGCGACCGGTTATGGCATCGTCATGCCGGGCGCAGAGGAATTGAAGCTCGAAAAGCCGGAAATCGTGAAGAAAAACGGAAATTACGCCGTCAAGCTGCGCGCCAGCGCGCCGTCCATCCACATGATGCGCGCGCAGATCGAGACGGAGATCAGCCCCATGGTCGGCGGCGAGCAGGAATCGCAGCAGCTGATCGACTATCTGCTCGGCGAATATGAAGAAGACACCGACAAGCTCTGGCAGAGCAACATCTTCGGCAAATCGCTCTATGAGCTTGTCTCCGAGGGCGTCACGGCGAAGATCATGCGCATGCCGGACGACGCGCGGCAGAAGCTCACAAAGACCCTTGGCCGCATGATCAACGAAAACACCGGCGGGATGATCTGCATTCTGCTGTGAATACCCGCAGCGCCCCCTGTCATGCTGTGACATGACAGGGGGCGCTGGTGCGTGCTGATATTGTCTGTGCGTCCGGCGCGGTTACGCCAGCTTGTATTTTTCCTCAAACGTATGGTACTGCATCAAAAATTCGTTGCTGCCGGATTTGACGTCGCCGAGGTACTTGTGCAGATCGATGCGCTCGTTCTTCATGTCGAGCAGACAGCCCGCGATGTTCGAGCAGTGGTCGGCCACGCGTTCCAGATTCGTCAGCAGATCGGACAGCACGAAGCCTGCGGCCAGCGAGCATTCGCCGCGCTGGAGACGGGCGATGTGATTCGTACGCAGCTCGTCCTTCAGCTTGTCGATGACCTGCTCCAGCGGCTCGACCTGCCGCGCAAGCGTCAGATCGTCCTGCAAAAATGCCCGGCTTGTGAGATCAACGATCTCGCTCACGGCGTTCAGCATCGTCTGAAGTTCTTTTTTTGCAGAGTCCGTGAACGAAACGCCCTTTTCCTTCAGCTCCTCCGCCGATTCGATGATGTTGACGGCATGGTCTGCAATGCGCTCAAAATCGCCGATCAGATGCAGCAGCTTCGACGATTCCACGCTGTCCTGCTCGCTCATCGGCTGCGTGGCCAGATGTACGAGGAAGGTTCCCAGCGTGTCCTCATAGCGGTCGGTATCGTCCTCCCGCTGCCGGACGGAGGCGGCCAGCTCCGGCGTAAAGCCGAGCACGGCCTGTAAGCTCTCATGCAGCGCAAGCTCGGAGTCCGCAGCCATGCGCTTGGCCAGCTCCTCGCTCTTGACGAGCGCAATGGCGGGCGTTGCAAACAGGCGCTCGTCCAGAACAGTTGCGGTGTCGGTGCTGCGGCCATCCGGGATGATCCGGTACGACAGCTTTTCCAGCAGTCCGCAGCACGGCAGCAGCATCAGCGTGCAGGCCAGATTGAAGATCGAGTGAATGAGTGCGATATGGAACGTATCGATAGCGGTCGAGACGAACGCAAAGCGGAAAATCGCGTTTGCAGCCTCAAACAGCGCCAGCCAGACGACTGTGCCGATGATATTGAAGCTCAGATGCACGACGGCTGCGCGCCGCGCGTTCTTGTTCGTGCCGACGGAGGACAGCATGGCCGTCACGCACGTGCCGATGTTCTGTCCCATGATAATGGGGATCGCCGCGCCGTAGCTGACAGCCCCGGTCGAGGACAGCGCCTGCAGAATACCGACCGACGCGGACGAGGACTGCACAATGCCCGTCAGAATCGCGCCAGCCAGAACGCCCAGAATGGGATTCGAGAACAACAGGAAGAATTTCGTGAAGTTCGGGTCGTTCCGCAGCCCGGAAACAGAGCCGGACAGCGATTCCATGCCGAACATTAGCGTCGCGAAGCCAAGAAGGATCAGGCCCGTGTCCTTTTTCTTGCCCTTTGCGGTCAGATACAGCACAATGCCGATCACAGCCAGCACCGGCGTGAACGACGACGGCTTCAACAGCTGCACGAACAGGCTGTCCCCGCTGATGCCGGACAGCGACAGCAGCCACGCTGTCACAGTCGTGCCGATATTCGCGCCCATGATAACAGGAATGGACTGCTTGAGGCTCAAAAGCCCCGAATTGACAAAGCCCACGACCATGACCGTCGTAGCCGAGGACGACTGAATGACCGCCGTAACGGCAAGCCCCGTCAGAAGCCCGGAAAATTTCCCGTTCGTCAGCTTCGCCAGAATGGCCTTCAAGGACCCGCCCGCGCGCTTTTCCAGCGCCGTGCCCATCACACTCATGCCGAACAGGAACAAACTCAGCGAGCCGAGCAATGTTAAAAAGTTAAAAATCGTCATATCCGCACAGACCTCTTTCCAAATTCGTTTTATCTGCCATAAATATAGAAAGAGAATGTCAAATGCGCGTCCAGAATTACGTTAAATCTTCGTGATATTTCCCGCAGAATCTTAAATCCAAATCAATTCCCGGTTAAACCGCCGACAGTCCGGCGAATCCGCACGCACCCAAAGCCTTCCCCGCCTGGGAAGGTGGTCCGAAGGGCCGGATGAGGGCGGGGAGCAGCCGCGAATTGTTGAAGATTCACAGCATCGCCGCCCATCCGAAAAAACTTTTTCTCCAAATTCCCCACAAATAAAGCAGCCAGCATCTTGCAATTGCGGCACAGTTCGTATATAATTATTCTACAAATACTAGGGGTAGTGTAGACTCTTGCAGCACCCTGTTACAATTTCACCCCGATTGTACGTCCGACCGAGATGAGGAGGAATGCGAAGAATGAAACGCAACCGAATATTGGCCATAGGCATCGCACTGCTGCTGGCGGTGCAGCTGCTGACGCCGCTTGCCTGCGCCGCAGGCACGACGCTCAAGCTCACAGCCCCGGACAAGCTGCCGGACGTTGGACAGACCTTTACCGTCACGGCGGAGCTGACCGGCAACACAGGCCTTGCCGCCGTGCAGCTCAGTCTGGGCTACGACGATTCCGTTGTCGAATGCACCGGCATTGAAAACGGCGCGCTCGTTGCCGGTATGCTCGCCGCGAGCAACCCGTACGCAACGCGTGACGGCGTCGGCGCGATCCTCGCAGCGGCGACCACCACCGCCGTCAAGACCGATGGCAGCCTCGCCGTGTTTACCTTCCGCGTCAAGGCGGCGGGCGACGCGAAGCTGACCCTTGCCGATGCGCTCCTGTCCGACACGGACGGCAAGGCGCTCCCGCTTTCCTATTCGCTCCCGGCGCTGATCGCGCAGGGCAGCACCGGCTCCGGTTCCACCGGCGAAACGCCGGGCGCGGACGATAAAAAGTCCGACGACGACAAGAAATCCGAAGACGACAAAACGGCTGAGGACGATAAGAAGTCCGAAGAGAAGCAGCCTGCAGACACCACGCAGGAGGAAGTCAAAGCCGGCTCCTTCCGCGACGTGACCAGCACGCACTGGGCCTTCGCCTCGGTCGAGCGGGCGGCGGAACTGGGCCTTGTCACCGGCTATTCCGACGGCACCTTCCGGCCCGACGCCGCCGTGACCCGCGCGCAGTTCGTCCTCATGCTCTGGCGTATGTGCGGCAAGCCCGCTGCGGCCAAGGCGGCCTCGTTTGCAGACGCCAGCGCGGACTGGTATCAGGACGCACTGAGCTGGGCCGTAGAAAAAGGCTATGTGAACGGCCTGTCCGACACCCGCTTCGGCCCCGACGCCCCCATCACGCGCCAGCAGGCCATGGCCATCCTCTTCCGCCTGAACGGAGGGCAGAGCGGCACAGAGCTGACGCTGACCGGCATTTATGAGCAGACCTTCGCCGACAGCACGACCATCGCCTCCTGGGCGAAGGACGCGACCTGGTGGGCGGTCTACCACGAGCTTGTTTCCGGCGTCGGCGGCAGCCGCATCGCGCCGGAGGCCAACGCGTCCCGCGCACAGATCGCGGCGATCCTGCTGCGGTATGCGGATCAATTTATGACAATGGAGGAAGCGGCATGAAAAGAAGAATGCTTGCGCTGCTGCTCGCAGTGCTGACACTCACAATGCTCACCGCAGCCGCGTTTGCGGAAGACACGGAAGTCCTCGGCGTCTATAATGTGACCGGCCCCCTGACCGTGACGAACGGCACGAAGGACGGCGGCTTCTACGCAGGCGCGGACACGTTCGAGCTGAACTGCACCGGCCTGACCGGCGAGTATTCCCTCGTCCTGCTCCTCGCGGGCGACAGCGCCGTCCCCACAGAAGGCAACATCCAGTACATCGACCAGACGAGCGTGGAGGCTGGCAAGGTGACATTCACCCTCAAGCCCAAGGCCCTGACGGAGGGTACATATAACATCTACATCAGCACGACCGACAAGGCGCTCAAGAAGGTCGCATCGTTCAAGTACGGCGAGAAGCCGGAATACACGTTGGGTGATGTGAACGGGGATGGAAAAGTTTCTGCATACGATGCTTCTATGATTTTGCAGCATACTGTCGGCCTTATAGATCTTGCAGGAGTTGCGGCAGCAGATGTGAATAAAGACGGAAAGATTTCTGCATATGACGCATCAATGATTTTGCAGTATACAGTTGGATTAATCACGCTTGATTGAGGAGGAAAAAATGAAGAGACTATTTGCACTGCTTCTGGTGGTGGCCATGCTGCTCTCGCTGTGTGTGCTTCCGATCAGTGCAGCTGAGCAATCGAAAATGTCGGTTGCATCTTTTACTACATTTACAGTTGACGAAAACGGCGATGTTGTGTATGGTGCTCCCAAAACAACTCCGTATGAAAAAGACGATCTTGTCGCGGTGAAAGCAACGTTCCATAACGCAGAAGCTGAGACAATCAAACTCATGAGCATTGAAATGGTCATGGAGTATGATAGTTCTGTGCTGGAGCCGTATACATGGGAGTTTGAGGGAGATACTTATGGTATAGCTGTTTTTGCAGATTCCTTCAAAATGGAAGCTGCTGCAAGCGTAATTGCAGAAGGTAAATCAAAAATCAGCGGTGCTTCCAGCAGAGGCGTGAGCGTGACGGCTGGCGCAACGATTGATGTTGCATATTATCTGTTTAAGGTTAAAAATGATATTGAGTCCGGAGACGCTGCGTTTACTCTGAAGATTGACGAACTTACAAAAAAGGGTGCAGTCGCGGGCGAGGCAGATGACATTAAGGACTCTGTTGCTATAGAAGAGAATACCATGCCGGTAAGCGGTAAGGCACCTACTATTGGCAGCACCTCCGTCGATAAGTCTGAAGTCGCATACGGCAGCGACGAAGTGCTCACTCTGGGTGCAACGTCTACCTCCAACAAGGACATCACCAGCTTCGTCACCTTCAAGGTGAAGGATGCAGAAGGCAACGACGCTGCTGGCTTCGTTGTCAACAACGGCAATGAACTGAATGTTGCTGCAGCAGATGCTGGTACCTATACTGTCACTGCTGAGCCGAATGGAAACAACTGCAGAATCGATGAGAGCGTGACTGTTCAGAACGCAACCTTCACGATCACCAAGCAGGAGATCACCGCGCCCGTTGCAACGGTCACGAGTTTTGCCAAGGGTCAGCGAATCTTTGACCTGAACGTCGAGACGACGACTCCCGGCCTTTCTGTGGGCTATACCTGCTATGAGGGCACGAATACCGATGGCAATCCGCTTGATTCCCAAGAGAAGTTTAAGGCGGGCACGCTTTACAGCATCGTGATCGGGCTGGAAGCGGACAAGAACCATGTGCTTAACGCCCAGACGCTGACCGTCACGGTCAATGGCGGTGAGCCGCAGACGGTCGCAATCGAGGAGAGCGGATTTGCCGGTGCATACAAGGCTGTTGTAACAGCTACGACTGCGGATAAGGATGCCCCGACGATCACGCCGAATCCGATCAACGCCACCTACGGCGATAAGCTGTTCACGCACACTCCGACCGGCACTGCAATCTATGACGGTCAGAATGTTTCCGGCACATTCACATGGTCGAATAAGTACAATGCAGAAACCACGGTCGGCAATGCTGGCGTGAATGAATTTGATGTAGTCTTCACGCCCACCAATACAGACCTCTACGCCACTGTTACCGGCAAGGTCACCGTGACTGTCGCGCAGAAGGAAATCGACATTACCGATAAGCTTAACACATGGAGTGCCAACGAGTTCACCTATGACGGGAAAAGCCATTCTGTCGAGCTGAAAATTGATGAGGATCTTGTTGGTATCGTCAAAGTTAAGGAGTATACTGGTGACACTGAGGCGCAGGCCGTCGGTGAATATACGGCCTCTGCATCGCTTGAACTGGTAGACCCGGCCAATTACAAATTCAACGAGGACAATGTTCTCACGCGCGATCACACTTGGAAGATCAACAAGGGTGACCTCACGCCTACGGACGCAGAAAAATCCGTGCTCTTCGGTACAAAGGAAGTCACGGTTGCTCCGGCTGATTTCGGTCTGACGCAGGACGGCATTAAAATTGAGGTTACTCACGCGGGAAATAGCCTGATTACAGGTTACTTACCAAGCGATGACATGCGTTCTGTCACGTTTATGCTGAGAGATACGGATAAGACAGATGCTGCTAATAACGCGTCTGACACGGCTACATTGAAATTCTCTTCGGCGAATTATAACGAGGCGTCCGGTACGCTCACCATCAAGATCATCGACAAGAACACCGACGCGGATACGCTCAAGATCGACGTTCCTGCTACCGTCACCTACGGCGATACTGTTACCCCCAGCGTCGGCGAGTCCAAACCGGCAGGTGCAGGCAACGTCACGTTCAAGTTCTTCGACGAGGACAACCATGAGGTGCTCACCACCGCGCAGCCGTTCGACGCAGGCACCTACAAAGTCACCGCATCCTGCGAGAGCGAGAGCACGATCTACACCGCAGAAGCGACCTTCACGGTCGAACCGCGCGAGATCGAAGCCAAGGACGTTGCCTTTGATAAGGAACTGACCTACACCGGCAATGAACTGACCCAGACTGTGACCGTCACAGTTAACGGCAAGACCCTGACCGTCGGCACGGACTATACCGTTTCCGACCTGACCGGCACTGAGCCGGGCAGCTATCCCGTCACCGTCGCCGGCACGGGCAACTACACCGGCACAGTCACAAAGTCCTTCGAGATTGCCAAGGCGGACATCTCCAGCGCTGAGATCACCTATGATGCCGGCCCCTATGGCTACACTGGCAAGGAATGGAAGCCTGAAGTTGCCGTTTCCTTCAATGATGCTGCGCTAACAGCTGATACCGACTACACGGTTTCCTATGAGAACAACATCAACGCCGGTACCGCCACAGTTACCGTCACCGGCAAGGGCAACTTCACCGGCACGGCCAGCAAGACCTTCACCATCAACAAGGCCGGCCTGACCCTGAACCCCTGCACGATCTCCGAGCTCTGCACCGAGACCGACCTGAAGACCAGAACGCTCCCGTCCGACTTCTTCCTCGCAGGCGAGACCGAAACCGGCTTCTCCATCAAGCTCACCGCTGTTGAGGGCGGAGACGACATCTTCGCTGTGGCACCTGCGGTTGTCGAAGGCGAAAACAAGATCACCTTCCGGCTGAAGAACGAAGTCGGCGCGGCGACCTTCACGGTCACTGTCACCCCGGTCTCCGGCAACTACAACGGCGGCAGCTATGCGCTGACGATCTCGACCCACGACAGAACCGACGTCTCCGGCAGCATCTCCTTCCCGGATGGTTCCGCTGTCTACACCGGTACTGGCATCAAGTACGAGAATGCGACCATTTCCGGCTATTCCGGCACGCTGCGCTACGGCTACACGCCCAACGCCTCGACCGGCGCTTCGCTTGACGCCTCCGGCCTCCCGCTGACCGTCGGCACCTACACCGTCGCCGTGACCTTCAACAGCGACGCCAGCTTCGGCTACAAGACCGCGACCTTCACCATCACCAAGGCGACCCCGACCGGCACGCCCGGCTACACAAAGCTCGAAACGAGCGGCAAGACCCTTGCCGACGCCAAGCTCACCGTCGGCACCATCCGCCCGGCCGGCACCATCGCGTGGGATCTGCCCCTCACGACCGTTCTTGAGGACGGCAAGGCATACGCGTGGACCTTCACCCCGGCTGACACGCACAACTACACCATCCTCACCGGCACGCTCGTTCCCTATGTCGACGACGGCATGGATTACATCCCCGGCGTGATCGGCGGCAATACGGGCAGCTTCAACTTCCATGACGTGAGCCGCCTTGACTACTTCTACGACGCTGTCAAGTGGGCCGCAGAAAATGGCATCGCCTCCGGCACGGGCCGCTACACCTTCTCGCCCAACGCCGTCTGCACCCGCGCACAGACCGTCACCTTCCTCTGGCGCGCAGCCGGTTCCCCGCTGCCCAGATATCGTGTCTGCCCGTTCACGGACGTGCAGCCCAGCGATTACTACTACAACGCAGTCCTCTGGGCTGTTGAGCAGGGCATCACCACCGGCCTCAATGCCACCACCTTCGGGCCTGACGTAACGGTCACCCGCGGCCAGGTCGCAACGTTCCTCTACCGCGCCGCCTCCGCCGCCAAGTCCAACACGTTCAACCCCTTCACGGATGTCAAGACCACGGCGTACAACTACGACGCCATCCTCTGGGCCTATGACAACCGCATCACCACCGGCACCAGCGACACGACCTTCAGCCCGGACGCCTACTGCACCCGCGCCCAGATCGTGACCTTCCTGTACAGATACTATCAGGGCCGCTGAACAAATTTAAACGGGGCTGCAGCGAAAAATCGCTGCAGCCCCGTCAGCTTTTCAAAGCCCCCCCGCGTTCTGAACACTTCTGCGTATGGATCAGGAGTAAAACAGGCACGCATTTACCGAATAGGCGTGTCTTGCAAAGTGCGTCACATAATGTTACGATATAACGCAATGTGATAAAAAAGTGTATATGGCTGCGCTGTAAATGGAGGATGCCGGTATGGAAATCAGAGCATATACGGAATATAACGAGGCGGAGATCCTTGGATTGTATGCAAGCGTGGGCTGGACTGCCTACACGGACGATCCGGCGGCGCTGCGAAACGGCTTTGCAAATTCGCTTCTGACGCTGGCGGCCTATGAGGAGGCAGCGCTTGCAGGACTGATCCGCGTGGTAGGGGATGGACATACAATCGTTTTTGTGCAGGATATTCTGGTGCGTCCTCAATTTCAGCGGCGCGGCATCGGTTCGGTGCTGCTTCAGGCTGTCCTGAACCGATATGCCGGTGTGCGGCAGATCGAGCTTCTTACGGACGATACACCGGAAACCGCAGCGTTTTACCGATCAATGGGCTTCCGGGAGCTGACAGAGCTTGGCTTCCGCGGATTTATGAAAATTTGAAACAGAGCGGCGGAGCGGACATTACAGCTTATGAGGACGGCATTGCGCGCCGCTGCAGCTTCAACACCAACCGCCCAAACGCCGGAAGGCCCTGCTTTCGCAGGGCCTTCCGGCGTTGTTTGCAGGATCTCTGTTTCATGACAAGATAAACCGGTCAGCGGCTTTTTAGCATATGACGGCGG
>OOIG01002396.1_pt1 | contig 12581 bp, 10 predicted proteins | sample 1692091 | NCBI WGS metagenome assembly OOIG01 (sample SAMN06348188, study PRJEB24527) | human gut metagenome | biome: human gut; feature: ankylosing spondylitis patient; material: feces | host: Homo sapiens | place: China | collected 2015-10
AAGGGCTGTTTGTCAATCTGCAGGGCGAAAAGTCGGGCATTCCGCAAACGCTGAACCTGATCCGCTCGACCATTACCAAAACGGCGGTCGCGGGGGACCCCATCATTGCAACTTACAACAAGGGCGGCAGTGATATTACGATCAACATAGAGGACAGCGTGCTGAACCAGAACGGCGGACAGACAAACGCCCACACGGGAAACAAGTCGATGCTCTTCTTCTATCAAAAGGGCAATGTGACGCTGAATGTGAAGGGCAACAGCACCCTGAACTATACGCCGCTCGGAAAAGCGGATTCCGTGCAGGCACTGGCTGTCATCGGCTCTGCAACGGTGACGGTGAATCTTGAGAATACGGTGCGGCTGCATCTCGCGGAATCGAAAAACGCAACGGCAAAGCACGGATTTCTTTACAGGGACGGGAGCGGGACCGCGGCAGTGAACGATGCGGGCGCGGTCTGGAGCGCCACCCGTGCCGTTGCGGCAGAGGGCATCCTGAAGCCGGATTTTGACAGCTACAACGGTGAAACAACAATCTGCTGGAGCCTGAAGGACGGCGATCGGCTCGTTTCGGCAGGCGCGGAGTCTTCCTTCCGCTACGAGGCGACCTCGGAGACGGTTTTGTGCTGCTTTTCGACCTACGCCTATCGGCAGGAGGATTTTGTGATGAATGCCGGTGCCGCCATCCGCACCGAGGCGCCCAATGCGATGCAGATTTCCGGCGCGATTGCGAAAACGCTTTCCGATTACCTTGCGGAGGTCGGGCATAATGTCACCTATGAACTGTTTCTGGTGAAAAAGGCCGATCTGGAAGCAACCAAACTCGGCGGCGAGGTCTACAATCTGCAGCTGCTCGGCGGGCGGGACAAAAGGCAGGTCAACCGGATCTATTGGAGCGAGAGTGAGGACGGCAAGACGCTCCTGTTCCGGGGCTGTGTTTACGGCCTGGACGCAGAGGAGGAATATGTGATGGTTGCCGCCGTGACCTTCCTGTTCGGCGAGGAGGAGATGCTGTACCATTCCGAAATCGTGGAGACAGACCATGTGCGCTCGGTCCGGGGCATTGCAGCCATGGCTCTCGGGGACGCAGAATATGCCGGTAACGACTATCTGAAATCGCTTGTCTCCGGTGCAACCTGAACCGGAGCGGAAAGAAGGGTATCTTATGAAATACATCAAACCGACCCTGTTGATCCTGTTCCTGCTTGCGTTTCTGCTTACCGCGGTTTCCTGCACCGATGCGGGAGAGAATAAGCCCGGCACATCGACTCCGACGGGGACCAAGCAGCCCGCGCAGCTCACCGCAACCGACTCCGGCGATGTTACCGAAGCGCCGACCGAGTCCCGCACGGACTACGATGAAATGGACACCGACAATAAATGGACCAAGACATACTGACCGGCAGGCCCTGCGGCGACACCGATGAGAAAGGGAAAAGAGGATAAATGAAGATCGCAACCAACACGGGCTTTGTTCCGGCACTGACGGATTACGCACACGGCATTCCGATGCTGAGGCAGGCAGGCTTTGACTGTTTTGACTTGTCGATCTGCTGCCAGATCGATACGGACGGATATTTTGAGGGCGCAGAAGGGGAGACGCGGGCAAAGGAGGTGCGACGGATTGCCGATGCCTGCGGCATGGTCTGCAACCAATCCCACGCGCCTTACCCGACCTCCTATCGGGATGACACCCCGGAGCACATCGAAATGAATCGGGTGCTCCCGGAAAAACTGCGGCGCGCAATGGAGATCGCCGCCATCGTTGGCGCAAAGGCAATTGTGGTTCATCCTCAGCAGCATCTGAGATGGGCTGACTGCGCCGCAGAACTGAAGGAACAGAACCTTGCGTTTTACGAGTCGCTTCTGCCGCTGTGCCGTGCCTACAACATTCGGGTTGCGGTTGAAAATATGTGGCAGCGCAACCGTTTCGGGCGCTCGATTGTGGATTCGGTCTGCTCGACCCCGCGTGAATTTCTGGACTATATGGAAATGCTGGACAGCGAGTGGTTTGTCGCCTGCCTGGATATCGGGCATTGCACGGTGACCAACCACCGCCCCGAGGATCTGATCCGCACGCTGGGGAAAAAGCACCTGCACGTGCTCCATATACATGATACGGACGGAAAGGCTGACCTGCACACACTGCCGTTCCAGTCAACCGCAACCGATTGGGAGGCGGTGACGGACGCGTTGGCAGAGATCGGTTATGAAGGGGAGCTGACCCTGGAGGCGGATAACTTTCACGGCAGGATTCCCGCCGGGCTGTTGCAGCCAACGCTGAACTATATGGCGTCGGTTGCGCGCTATCTGGCGGATGCGACCGAGCGGAAGAAGCAGGCACTGAAAGATGCCGGAGTCGGGCAACGGGAAGGGAGCGGGTTATGAATCTTCTGCAAAGAGCCGAAGATGCCGGTTCGCTCCAACGCCACGGCAGGGCTGAAGCCATACCTGTACGCGAAAGGACTGCATGACTGACGGCGCTATGAAACAAACGGAAAACAAGAACCCCATCCGGGCGTGTCTGTTCGATCTGGACGGCGTGCTGGTATTCACCGACCGCTATCACTATCTGGCGTGGAAATCCGTTGCGGATGAGAACGGCTGGGATTTCAATGAAACGGTTAACCTCCGACTTCGCGGCATTCCGCGCCCGGAATCCCTGAACGAAATTCTGAAATACAATCATATTGAGCTTGCGGATGCCGAAAAGGCTCGTCTGGCAGACCTGAAAAATGCCCGCTATGTGCAGATGCTGCAGGGGATCGGAGAGACCGATGTCTATCCGGGCGCTTTTGACCTGATTCGGACGCTCCGAAACAGGGGCATCCGGATTGCGCTTTGTTCCTCGAGTAAGAATGCCCGGCTCGTGCTGGAAAAGTTGGGTGTCCGGGATCTGTTTGACGCAACCGTCACAGGCAATGATATCCGGCAGGCAAAGCCGAACCCCGAAATCTTTCTCACCGCCGCAACCCGGCTTGGAGTTCCGCCGTCTGCCTGTGTGGTCTTTGAGGATTCCCTGGCGGGCATTCAGGGGGCAATTGCCGCAGGCATGCAAACGGTTGGTGTTGGAAACCGCGCGGAGCTTGGCGGCGTGGCTGACTGCTGTCTGGATTCCTATGAGGAACTCGACCCGGACACCCTCCGGCTTCGGGAAGTGTGAGGCAGGGAAGAAACAAATGCACAAACAAATGACAGCAAAAAGAAAGCGCCGATAAGAGGGGTTTGCCGTCTGCGGACGGCGACGAGGACTTCGCGCCCCGCCCTGCGCCGCCTTCCCCAAAAGGCGGGCGAAAACTTTCACTGCTTTGTCTACAGTCAGCGAAGCCCCAACCGTGCGGTTGGGGCTTCGTTCATTGAACCGTTATTTTCAGCGCGTGACCTTTATCATAGGGGGTCCCCGTCAGAACATACTGCGGGATGACCTTCGCCTGCCCGTCCGGGGTCTTTGCCTGAATCTCGGTGTAGTAATCCGCATGGAGATGCCCGCAGAAAACGCCGCCCACAACATCCGCGCTGTTCACGATCATTTGGTAAATCGCACCGTTCGTGCTGTCGGGATCGGTAAACGGGTTTGCAACGGTCGAACCGGTGTAGAAATTGAAGGAGGTTCCCGCGCCTTTTCCCACATAGCTTGCATTGACATCGCGGTCTTTCGGATTGCCGGTGCTGATCGGCTCATGGAAGAACAGGAGCACCGTATAGCCTTTTTCGCGCGCCAGTGCAAGGTCGGCGCGCAGGAGCGGCACCTGCTCGTTGCGGAAGCTGCCCGTGCCGTTGTCCATCTGGATGACCATAACCTGATCCTTCACAACGACAGCGGTATACAGAATATCATGCTCCCACTTTTCCTTCACCATCTGTTCGCGCTCTTCAAGCGTGTATATTTCGTCTACCCTGCCTTCCATTTTCTGCTCGCGTTCATGGTTTCCGAGCGCGATCAACACGCGGCTGACCTTGCCGTCCCCGTCGCGATAGCGATCCCATACCGTTTCCTTCAACAGGTTCATGCTTCCTTCGGAGAGGTAGTCGATCGCGTCTCCCGTGATGACAATCCGGTCGGCGTTCTGACTGTCGGCATAGTCCAAGGACGCTTTCGCATTCGGGACAAACGCGCCGTTCGCACCCCATTTCCGGTTCTCAAAGGTGCTTTTCAGTGTGGAATTCTTCAAATCCTCCGCCGTGCAGGTGCCGATGTGCAGGTCGGTCAGCTGAATCACCGTTACGGGGTCGCCGCCCTTGCCGCTGTCGATTGTGACCTCGCGGATTTTGACATCGTTCCACATTCCGTAGTGCCACGGATCCTTCGGAGTGTCCGGTTCGGTCGGCTTTGCGGTGGTTGCCGGAGTCGTTGCGCTGCTGCTTGGCGCAGTGCCGTCGGTTGTTGTCGGCAGTTCGGTTCCGCCGCCCGCGCACCCGACCAGAGCCAGCGCCAGAAGTCCGGAAAGGAACAGCGTCCGTCTTTTTTTCATCGGTTTCATAGGTTCTCCCATAAGCACATACGGGGAGCAGACGGCAAGTCCGCTCCCGGATGTTTGATTCTTTATTTTGTCAGCCAGTCTGCCAGATCTGCCGCAACTTTACCGTTCTGCTTGAACTGCTCCAGCGCGCCGGAGAAAGACGGGTAAGTTCCGTCCATAGCGGCGGACGCGATAAACGCGATTCCGCCCGGATTCAGATAATGACCGAGGTCAAAGCAGAGCGAATCGTGGATGATCTGCAGCGACTTCAGCGACTGCGGATCTTTCATCGCCTGTCCCTTCAGCAGAACATCGTAATAGAAGGGAACGACAGAGGTATAGCCGTTGTAAGCAAGGCATTCCACAACGTCGCCCATGCAACCGCGGAACGCGTCGGTCGTGTTGGCGGGGAGCGCGAAGGTATCCGTTCCCGAGCCGACCAGAGACTGATAGCTTGCTTCCTTGTCGTAGCGCGGGAAGGGGAGGATGCCGAAGTTCATATCGCGGTAATCGGTTGCCGCAACCTTGATGTTATCGTCAAAGTATGCAACCGTTCCGCTTTTGAAGGCATTCCGCGCCGAGCCGAGGTCGGTTTCCCACTTGGCATATTCGCCCTTGACAAAGGTTGTGAATCTGTCGATTGCCGTAATGGCGCGCTCGTTGTCAACGCCGATGCGGAAGGATGCCGTATCGCCGTCCTTGTTGATGACGATTGTGGAATATCCGGTTGCATACATCGCGTCCATCGGTCCGCGGCTCTTCTCGCTCTGGTAGCCGTAGCCGCCCGAACTCTGCAGGGTTGTGCCGACTTCCTCCACCACCTTGAAGAAATTCTCAAAGGTCCATTCGTCTTTCGCAACCAACTCATACGGATCAGTTCCCTGTGCGGCGTTGACAAGATCCTTGTTGAAGAACAGACCGTTGGTAGAGCCGATGCTGAGATAGGAGATATCGCCGTTTGCCGCATAAAGCGCGCCGCTCGGCGTTGTCCATGCGTTTTTGATGTTCTGACTCCACCACGGCGCATCCGGATTGATGGCGGACACGGTGTTCCAATCCAGATAGTAGCCTTCAATGGCTTCATGGAAGATCTTCATGCCGTGGTTGAGAACCAGACCGTAAGCGTTTGTTTCGGTCATGTTCGATTCTTTTACCCGCTGATGAACCTCATCCTCGCTTTTTTTCTCGAATTGCAGGGTCACATGCAACTGCTTTTCCGCCGCAAGGTTGCGGTAATAGACCTTCTGATCCAACTCATTGTCGTTGAGCTTCTCAACCGCCATTTCGTTGACGTAGTCGGACTGATCGCGCATGAGAATCCAGAATTTGTCGTAATCGTAGGTGTTGCCCGAGTAGTTGGGGGTCAGTTCGCCGTCACCGCCCGTTGTGATCTCTTCTTTGGTCTCTTCCTTGGTTTCGGAGTCGGTCCGATCCGGGGGAGTCGGGTTCTTCTTGCCGCAGGCGGCAAGCCCCAGCGCCATAACAAGCGCCAGAGAGCCGAGCCCCAGCCGTTCCAACAGTGTTTTTGCGTTTTTCATTTCGGTTTCCTTTTGCCTTTAACCGGCAGAACCAACATCCCAGATTTTTGTGTAATCGGCGGTGTCGTCGTGCGGCACACCGTAGGATGTTGCAATAATATCAAGCGTGTCGGATGCCATCGCTGTCATTTCGGGTTTCAGATACTGCTTTTTCATCAGATAAATCCCCCTATCATTCAATATTCGACCGTGATTTTCAGTGCGTGACCTTTTTCGTAAGCCATGCCGGTCAGAAGAATCTGCGGAATGTTGCGGGTTTTTCCGAGAATTTCGCTGTAGAAATCCCCGTGAACATGTCCCGCGAACACCGCCGCGATGTTGTCGGAATTCTCACGGATGAGATTCCAGATTGCCGCGCTCGCTTCGGAATCGTGGTTTGTTCCCGCCGCGACATTTTCGTAAAGGTTTTGGGTCGGATTGACACTGCTGTCAGGGGTATAGGTTGCGTTCACGACCCTATCGTCGGAACTGCCTGTCCCGATGGGTTCGTGGAAGAACAGAAGCACGACATAGCGGTTTTTCTTTGCCAGCTCGAGGTCTTTTTTCAGCAGCTCAACCTGTTCCGCATGGAAGAGGTTGCCGGAGTGCGGCTGTGCGACCTCGTCGCGGTCATTCAGACCGTTGTCCATCTGAATGACCATGACCTTATCCCGCAGAACGCGGGAGGTGTAAATCGGATCGTGCTCCCAGTTGTCTTTCAGCATTTTGAAACGGTCTTCTTCGCTGACCGTTTCGTCAACCTTGCCGTTCATTTTCTGAACCATCTCGTGGTTTCCGGTGGCGATCAGAACCTTGCCCGGATAGCGACTCCAGATCTTTTCTTTCAAAAGATTCAGACCGCCCATGGACAGATAGTCCAACGCGTCGCCCGTAATCACAATCTGGTTCGCGTCAAGCCCGTCGGCATAGTCGAGCGCATAGCCCAGATTGCGCAGAACGCTGTTCCTGTTGGGCCATGTCGGCGGGGTTGCCGATTCGCCGCGGTTTTGCGCCGTGCTTGCAAGAGTCGGATTATTCAGATCCTCTTCGTTGCAATAACCGATATGCAGGTCGGTCAGCTGAACAATGGTTACGCTATGCCCGGTTTCCCCGGCTCTAATCGTAAAATCCCGTGTTTTCAGACCGTTTGCAAGCGCGGTCGGGGTCGTGAGTTCCGAGGTTTCGAGCATCAGTTTTTTTTTGCGGCGTAAGCCTTCAGCACCTCATACTGCGCCGGAGTGTAGGGGCTGTAAACATCTTCTGCAATCTTGTAGCAGTACTCCTCGCTCTGCGTGGACTTTGTGTCGGTGAGCGCCGCTTCCGCAACATTGACCAGACTCCGGACATTGTCCTTCGCGGTGAAATCGGAGTAAACGATGTACTCTGTGCCGTCAATCGTGTAAACCGCATAGGCTCTTGCCGCAAACTCGGTGGTAAACTCCGCATCGGGCAGATTGACCAGAGCCGCATTGTAGGCGGTCTTGTCTTTGCCCTTCACCGTGCCTTCTTCGGTTGCCACGATGTTTGCAAACTTGATATTTGCCGCCGTCAGCGCCGCGATGGTGAACTCGGTGTCGCCGAGGTCAGCCGCCTTGACAATCAGTGTGCCGTAGCGGGTAGGCGTTGCGTTGTTGACCAGCATGGAGGTGAACCGCAGACCGTTCGAGTTTTCCGTGTCAGGCACGATACGGACGGAAGCGCCGAATTTCATTTCGGGGGTGTAGATGTGATTCTTGGTCAATGCCGAATTGCCACCGTATTCCACTTTGGCGGTAAACGTCGCACGGTCGGAAAGATTATAAGTTGTGCGGGTGGTGTGAGGATACAGCATTGTTCCGTTCGGAACGGAAACAGAAGCTTTGTCGAGCAGATTGAATACAAAGGATTTCAGCGGGTTGCCGCCGTTTGCCACCGAAACAGCAGTTTTTCCGCTTGCCGCCTGATAGGAAACTTCATCTTTAATGGTCAGAACCAAATCGCAGTTTTTTCCGCAAGCATAAAAACCGTTATCCTCTGCTTTGCCCTGCCAAATCAGTTGCGTCTGACCTCCGATTGTAACATTTACCGCTTGCGTATTGTTGATGAAATTCATAATTCTGTTGGAAGCGGTCAGGACAGAGTTCCCCGAAACATTGATATGAACCGCAACGCCCAATCCGTTATAACTAAAAAGATTTCCGTTGTTGGAAGCATTGGTCGATGTCATTTTGGAGTCTGTTACCGTTACATTTGCAACATTGCTGATAACATTGCAACCGGCTTTGATATCAGACCCACCGATAACATTCAATGCGCCGCCTTTCAAGTTGAAGCCCGCCATATTGGGATTTTTGGATGTATCAAATACCACGTTGTCCAGATTGACTGTAATCTTGCTTCCGTCGGTGCTCCAGAACATTGCACCACCCTTATCCGAACCAACGATGCTGATATTGCAGTTCTTCAGATTCACCGTTGCCATTTTGCTCGGCTCATAGTGAATAAAGAATCCGTTTGCACTGCGGTCAATTGCAGCCTGCGCAGTCATAGTGCAATCTTCAAATGTCAGTGTGCCATTCTGACGGACATCTCCAAACGCTTCGTTTGCACCACTCACCAAAACAATATTCAGATTCTTCACGGTCAAATTGCCGCCTGCCGCGCGGAATCCCCACTTGGAGTTGTAGGTCTGTCCGTTTCCGTTGATGGTTAAAGTCTTACCGCTCGGAATGGCAACAGATGTATGCAGGAACTTTGTGTTTACGGCGTTTCTCACCTCTTGGCTGACATGGATTGTATCAATCAGCGTAATGGTTGCCTCATTGCCTGCGCCGAGCGCAGCAACCAAGGCATTGGGCTGATCCTCGGTGTATCCGGTGTCAGCCGCAGAGAAGAATTTGTAGTAGCCGGTAAAATCGGCGTTCGGCTCTCCGACACGGCAGACATATCCCTCCGCTTTTGCGAGTGCATCGTAATCCGCTTCCACGGCGGAAGCAGGCAGGACACACAGGACAGAGGTCATGAGCATTGCAAGGACTAAAAACACGGATAACAGTTTCGTTTTCATTGCATTTCTCCTTTGTCTTTTTTTCATCGCGGCTTTGTTCTTTGCTTTTCCATTCTCTTCCCGTCCGGACAGAAACAGGATGAAAAACGAATTTTACGAACCTTTATCGTGACGGTTTTGTAGAATTCGACCAAACAGTTGCGATGTTACAGCTCTATTATAGCATACCCGCCCTTGTTTATCCATTGCCTTTTCAATCCAAAAATCTTTGATTTTCAATCTTTTCGCTTGACAAAAAAGGATTGAAATGCTATAATAACCTTGAATCTGCAAAATCATGAGCTTCGCTTTACAAAGCACATTCTCTCCCCGATCCCCGCGTCAAAGGAGGTCCGCTATGGTTATCACCCACATTCGGGAAAACACAACCAAAATCTTTTTTCCGAAAATTGTCAGTCAGGCACCGCTCCGCGTTCTGGAAATCGGCAGAAGCAACCCGCCCGCAGGCTATGACTCCGGCAATATGCCCCGTCCCGTCTGGGTTCTGCACTATATCGTGAGCGGAAGCGGCGTGGTTTGCGGCATTCCGTTTTCCGCCCCCGGTGCCTTTCTTTTTACGCCCGAAACCGTTCAGCGCTACACCGTTGACGCCGACAGCGGTTTTTTCGAGCAGTACTGGATCAAATTTTCGGGTTCTGCCGCGCCCGCCTACCTCTCGGAAGCGGGTATGCCGACCGATGCGGGCGTTTTTTCTTGCGACTATATCCATAAAGCGGTTGCTCTGCTCCGCGAGGCGCTGTCGCTCTCCTTTTATCGGAACATGGACGAGGGCTACTGCATGCTCGGCGTTCTCAGCCGACTGTTTGCGCTCCACGCCGCCGGGCAGCGCGGGACAGACAACGGCGTACAGCACATCAGTCAAAGCGTTCTCCGCATCTGCGACTACATTCACGAACATTATACCGATACCCTCACGGAGCGCGCGCTGGCTGATCTGGTTCATTTCTCCGTTCCCTATATGCACAAGAGATTTGCTAAGGAAATGGGGATTCCCCCGATCCGTTACCTGAACCAATACCGCATTCAATGTGCCCAACGCCTGCTGTTGGAAGAAAACCTGACCGTAACCAAAATTGCGGAGGCAACGGGCTTTATTGACCCCAACTATTTCTGTTGCGTTTTTCAGCGCTTCAGCGGCGGGCTTTCCCCAACCGAATACCGCAAGCGTCATCTTCTCCACACTGACCCGCCGCAGGGGGAGGATATGCCGTGATATAATAAGGAACAGAAAAAGCAGAGGCTGTTGTGCCTCTGCTTTTTGGTCAATAGAATTTAGTCCAATTCTTGTTCTCGTTCTTGTTTTCGCAGCTGTCGGTCTGTGCCGTATATCCCTCAACAAAGATTTCCCGAATGCGCTCCACCTGCTCGGCGGTCACGCCCTTGGAGATCAGCCATGCCTTTGCCTTCTCGGCTTTCGTCTCGCCCTCAAACCCGTCCAGCTTGCTCCACCATTGCCTGAATTCGGTCGTGTAATTGTTGATTCGTGAGCCATGTGTGGAGAAATTTGTAAACAGATAGTCCCGCGCGATGTCGTCATAAGCGGCGCCGCAAACCGTCAGGAGAATAAACGAACAGATGCCGGTCCTGTCCGCTCCCGCCGTGCAATGGAGGTAGACGGGATTCTTGTCCGCCTTGGCAATCAGCCCGAAAATCGTTCTGTATTCGTCGGCAAATTCCTCAAACCGCCGTTTTTCGGTGCCCGACGGAATGGAGACTGCGGTATAACGGATGCCGTCTGCATACGGTCCCTTGCATTGGTATTCGTCCCGCAGGTCGATCTCCTGCCGGATGCCGAGGCGCACCATCTCCGCCTTCCCCGCGTCCGTGATGCTGTCCGGCTGCGCGCCGCGATAGTACAGCCCCTGTCGGATCCTTCCACCCTCCACCAACGAGGAAGCGTATCCGCCGATGTCGCGGACATTCGTCACACCGTCAATATACAGGTTGCGCGGACCCACGGTGCCTGTTGTGGTTCGGTGAATCGGGTTGTTCTGTGCCTCGGAAAGCGTTGCTCCGCCGCGCCACCAAACCGTCTCTCCCAGCATCAGATTGTAAAGGCGATAGCTTCTCGACCGCAGACCGTAAACCGTCACCGCGCCGTCAAATCTATCGTTGTCTGCATACTGCATCACATATCCGTCCGCGCTTTCCGCACAGTCTCCGGAGAAATCCAGCAGCGTTCCCCTCGGTCGGCTCCATTCCTGCACGCCGCTTGCATAAGCGACAATGTTAGCGGGGTTCGGATCGGTCAGATACCGATACTGCAACGCCGTATGGAAATCATATTCGGGAACAATGCTCTCAATCGGCGGCGCATCGTCCAACTTTCGGATTGCAAAATCGAAATAGTCGATGTTCGGATTGCCCTTTCCCGTGTCCGCCGCGACACAGACGCGGAAAGCGTGCCGCCCCGCAGGCAGGGTAACCGCCGTATACGAAAACCGCTCCCACGCAGTGATGTCGTCCCGCGCCGCAAGCACGGTTTTCGTCGGCAGAATCGGCATACTTCTGTTTTCATCGATCAGGAAGGAATAGGACAGCGTAAGGTCCTCGTCACGGCTTTTCCACTTGTTGGTCTGCGCATATGCCGCAGTCATTTCGAGTTCCGAGGGAAACGCCAGCTCAATCCAAAATTCAAAGTACCCGCCTTTGGAAATGTCCCCGGTCGCCGCCGCAAGGAATTTCCCGCCGGATGCGTCCGCACGCTCCACTACCACGGTCGGATTGTCGGATGACTTTTTGTAATTTGCCGTGTCAACTGCTTCCGCTTCCAGACGTGCCGTCCCTTCCTGATAAATCCGAAGCGTGTTTCCGACAACTTCATATACCGGAAGCTGCGGCGATTCGTCCATATTCTCGCCGGAGGTCGGCTGTTCGGTGGGCGGCAGGGTTTCCGGCTTCGTGTCGGTCGGTTGCCCGGTCTCCATGCCGGAGGTTGCAGCCCCGCCGCAAGCCGTACCGCAAAGCATCAGAACCGCCAAAGCCGCCGAAAGAATTACAATCCGCTTTTCCATGTCACGTCCTCCCTTTGCAATGGCTACACTTATTATAACATAAAAAGGCATCGGTTGTCCACCGCTTTTCAAGCCTAAAATCTTCAATAATCAAGCCTTTTCGAGGAATGCAGCAGGCGCCGGTTTTGTGTCAAAAAGCTCTCGCGCAAACTGTGGAAGGCTTTTGGGGTCACGGTTGGGGTCAATGGCTTTTCCTGAAATTCCAAAAGCGGAGAGAAAATGAGAAAAAGCCCCCGAAATCTTACGATTCCGAGGGCTTTTCTTGGCGGAGAAGGAGAGATTTACGAACAGAACTCAGGCGGGAGAGGGGAGTCTCTCCCTCAAAAGCGGGTGCAAACAAAGCAATTCCGCCGTCAATCGGAGTGCCCCGCCTGACCGGATACCAAACAGACCAACCCCGCCAAAAAGAGAACCCAACCCTTACGGGTCGGGTTCTCTTTTTGGCGGAGAAGGAGAGATTTGAACTCTCGCGCCGTTATTCACGGCCTACACCCTTAGCAGGGGCGCCTCTTCGGCCTCTTGAGTACTTCTCCGAATACTCATCC
>OOIG01002400.1_pt1 | contig 12564 bp, 7 predicted proteins | sample 1692091 | NCBI WGS metagenome assembly OOIG01 (sample SAMN06348188, study PRJEB24527) | human gut metagenome | biome: human gut; feature: ankylosing spondylitis patient; material: feces | host: Homo sapiens | place: China | collected 2015-10
CGGGTTCCGTGCCCACGAAAATCTTGGGGCGGTAAACGGGGTTTACCTCCGTGCTGCCCGCTTCACGCACGGGCTTGCGGATGCCGAAGTCCGTGAGCTTTTTCACGAAGGGGGATGTGCCCATGTCCATCCCCATGCGCAGGGAGGCGGCAATCTTGGAGGCGGACAGGCCGCGGTGGGCGGTAATCATGCCTTCATAGCGGTTTTTGGAGCTTTCCGCGCCCCATTCCCCCAGGATGCCTTCCGAGCCGCCGATGCCCGTCAGGCGGTTGTCAATGGCGTCGTCCAGAATGCGGGTGACGGGGCTTTTGCCCGTGTCAAAGGCCGTAGCGTACAGGAAGGGCAGGATGGCGGTGCCGGTGGGGCGGGCGCCGTCCTTGATGGCGTCATACTGGCGCTTGGTGTAGTCCCTGCCTCCGTGGTAGGCCAGGACGGCGCCGGACTGGTTGTCCACCACCAGCAGGGCTCCTTCCAGGTAGCGCGGCTTGTCCCCGGAGGCGCCGTGGTAGTCCGCGGCCTTCTGGTGGCGGTAGCCGGGGCGTTTTTCAATGTTTTCCAGGGCCTGTTCCAGGGATTTCCCGGTGGCCTCCTGAAGCTTCCTGTCAAGGGTGGTGTAAATCTTGAGGCCGGCGGCATTCACGCGGTCCTCCCCCAGATAGGCGGTAATCTCTGCGGAAATGCGGTCGTAAATGTGGGAGACGCCGCGTTTCAGCGGCCTGGGGTTGAGCCCCAGGTCCATGGCGGAGAGGCGTTCCGCTTCATCCGGCGTAATGTACTTTTCCCGTGCCATGCGGTTGAGCACATGGTTGCGCCATTTCAGGTTGCTTTCCGGATTATTGAGGGGGGAAAGGCCGTTCGGGTTTTTAATCAGGGCGGCGATGGAGGCGGCCTCCCGCGTAGTGAGGTCCGCAGGTTCCTTGCCGAAGTAGCCCAGAGAGGCGGCGCGGATGCCGTAGAACCCGCTGCCGAAGTAAACGCGGTTCAGGTAAAACTCCAGCACCTGGTCCTTGCTGTACCGTTCCGTAATGCGGCGCGCCAGCGCTATTTCCACGAATTTGCGGCCAAAGCTGCCTTCATTCCTGGCCTTGGCCCGGTTCTTCAGGTCGTACGCGTTTCTGGCAAGCTGCTGGGTGATGGAAGAGGCTCCCTGGTTGGCGTCCCCGCTGTTGTGGATGTATTCCCTGCCTGCCCGCAAAATCCCCAGGAAGTCATAGCCCGGATGCTCCCGGAAGCGGGAGTCCTCCTGGGCGATCAGCGCGTTGACCATGGCGGGCGAAATCTTGTCCAGCGTGACGTAGCTGCGGTTTTCCACATAAATGCGGCCTATTTCCTCCCCGTTCCGGTCGTAAATGATGCTGGGCTTTTCCAGGTCGTTGATGCGTTCCAGGTCAAACTCCGCCGCCCAGTTGTCATAGCGTTTCCAGGCCATCATGAAGCCAAAGTAGCCCACGGCCCCCCCGATGGCGGCCAGAACCAGGCACCACAGCGCCAGCTTCCGGATGAAGCTCCAGAATCGCTTCCTGGGCTTGGCCTTGGGTTGGCGCCTTTTGTTGGCCTGCATGTGCCTGCGCGGAGCTTGTGAACTTAATTCAGCCATGAAGATGAAGCAGGATTTGTCCTGGGAGGAGAAAAAACGTGCAAAAATCCTAGCGGATTCCCGTTTGTTTAGCAATACCGTACACTGTTGGCGAGCGAAAAAAGAAGGCATGCGTCCCGGGAATCTCCCGGAACCCCGCAGGCTACTGAATCATCCTGCGTCCGCAGGACGCGCCGGCTTTAAGGAAAAAGCGCGTCCGTTCCCCGCGCGTTTATATTTTAATGCCGCAAGGGCTTGCGGCGGTCCCGACGGCTAATGGTCCTGCACGGCGTTGAAAATGTTGCCTGCCTTCGTGATGCCGTGTTCCATGGTGTACAGCACGGCGTCCGCCGCCTTTCCCAGCATCACGTCCAGGAGCTCGCGTTCCTCCGGGCGGAATTTGCCCAGCACGTGGCCGATCATCTCCCCTTTGCCGCGTGGCAGGCCGATGCCGAAGCGGAGGCGCGGGAACTCCTGCGTGCCCATGTGGGCGATGAGCGACTTGATGCCGTTGTGGCCGCCTGCGGAGCCGCCTGCCTTGACCTTGATACGGCCGAATTCCAAGTCCATGTCATCGTGAATCACCACAATATGGTCGGGCTCGATCTGGTAATAGGCGCTAATGGAAGCCACCGCATTGCCGGAATCATTCATATAAGTCAGCGGCTTGGCCAGAAAGAACTTGACGGTGCGGCCGTCCAGGTTCATCACGCTTTTACCGAGCATGGCCAAGCCCTTGTGATCGGCGAAGTTCACCGTCCAACGTTCGGCGAGCACGTCGGCGGTCATGAAGCCCATGTTGTGCCGCGTGTCCTCATATTTTTTGCCGGGGTTGCCCAGTCCCGCAATCAGCCAGAAATCCGATGCCATAATCCGCTCCTCGTCCGTCTTCCTTTATTCCCGTATGCACGTTCTGTACGTTCCGTACGTCATGCGCGCGTTCGCCTCGCGCACTGGCCCATGCCCGGCCGGATCCAACCGTCAAGATTGTACTCAACGCCGCCGTCAAGCTCGTTTGCTCCGGCATCCTCACACTTTTCTTGACTGAAATGACTTACTGCAAGGCTACAGGTCCAAATACCAGTAGGACATGTCCCGCATGGTGCCGGTGGAGTCGGTGGCAGCGGCGGGCATGAGTCCGAATTGGGTGAAGCCGAAGCGGTGCATGAGGGCAATGGAGCCGGCGTTATCGGCGAAAATGATGCCGCAGGCCTTGCGCATGTGGCGGGCCAGCGCCTCGGTGAGCAGCCTGTCAAGCATGAACGTGCCTACTCCCCTGCCTTGCCATGCCGGATCGATGTAATAGGCCAAATCGGTGACACCGTCATATCCTGCGCGGTCATAGAACACGGAGAGCGCACCGAAGCCAATGATTGAACCGTCTTCCGATTCCACAACAAAAACGCCGTAGGGCGGCGTATGGGATTCGACCCAGGCGCGGCGTTGGTCGAAGGTGCGCGGGGTGAGGTCGGCGGTCGCACCGCCGGCCATCACTGAGGCGTTGTAGATGTCGGCGATGGCTTGGACGTCGGATTCGACGGCCGGACGGAAGGTGTATGGCATGAGGTTCCTTTGAATACGCAAATAGCCCGTCCTTATGATAAGGACGGGCTATGTCAGTTGAGGTAACCGACTCCCTTCAGTCGCCTTCGGCGATGGCTCCCCTCACCCTGAGGGGAGCCAATTCCTGTCGGAACTACTTGTCGAGCTCGATGGCCTTGTTGAGGGCGTCTTCAAGCTCCTTCTGCGCCTTGCCGTAGGCGGTCCAGTCGCCGTTCTTCATGGCGGACTGGCTGTCCTTCATGGCTTGGGCGGCATCGTTCAGCGCCTGCTGGAGTTCGGGGCTACGGTCGGAAGACGAGCCGGAATCCGACTTGCCGTCCGTGGTGCCGGACTGGCCACCATTGGTATCGGAACCAGATTGGTCACCGGATATGCCGGACGACTGGTCACCAGACGATCCGTCACCGGACACGTTCTCGGCATCGCCTGCGGCCGCGCCGGAATCACCACCGAACACCTGGTCCAAGGCCTCATCCAACGTATCCGCAAATCCTACCTGATCACCGAACGCGACCAGCGTCTTCTTGAGCAGCGGGAATGAAGTCGCACCCGAAGACTTGACGTACACGGGCTGCACGTACACCAGTCCGCCACCGAGCGGCAGGGTGAGCAGGTTGCCGCGCACCACTTGCGTGTCGCCGGATTGCAGCAGGTTCAGTTCCTTGGACACGTCGGCGTTGGCGTTGAAGTTGTTCTGCGCCTGGCCGGGGCCCGGTACGTTCGAATCCTTGGGCAGCTCCTGCAATCGGATGGTGCCGTAGTTTGAGCCTATCTTGCCCTTCTCATTGCCGGCATCCGAGTCGACCGACAGGAAGCCGGTGAGGATCTCACGGGTGGACTGGCCAGCCGGAATGTAGGTGGAGCTCAGCGAGAACACCGGTTCCTTGGTGCCACCGGTCTGCAAGGTCAGGTAGTACGGCGGCTGCAGGATGTCCTGGTCCTGCTGGGACTGGGATTCGGTCGGGTCGACCGGCGTCTGCCAGAAGTCCTCGCCGGAGTAGTACTGGTTGGCGGAGGTCACGTGGTACTTGGAGAGCAGCTCGCGCTGCACCTTGAACAGGCTTTCCGGGTAGCGCATGTGGCTCTTCAGGTCGCCGGAGATATCGGAGAGCTGGTGGTACTGGCCGGGGAAGATCTTCTCCCATGCCTTGATTACCGGGTCGGATTGATCCCATACGTACAGATCCACGGAACCGTCGTAGGCGTCCACGGTGGCCTTGACCGAGTTGCGGATGTAGTTGGCCTTCTGCGAGCCCAAGGATGAGACCGTTGCGGAAGAGACGGTGGTGGAATCCTTGGTGGCGGAGCCGAGGTCGGTCATCTGCGAGTATGGGTAGGCATCAGAGGTGGTGTAGCCGTCGACGATCCACTTGACGCGGCCATCGACCACGGCCGGATACACACGGCCGTCAAGCGTCAGGTACGGCGCCACCTTGGCCACGCGCTCCTTGGGGGAACGATCGTAAAGAATCTGCGATTCGCTGGTCACACGGTCGGAGAAGAGAATCTGATCGGAGCCGAAGCGGATTGCGTAGAGAATACGGGAGAACAGGTTGCCAACCGAGGGGCCGCCGTCGCCCTTGAACGTGGTCAGGGCGCCTTCCGAACCGGTCGGGTAGTCGAACTCCCAAGCCTGCGTGCCCTCCGGTGCGCCGACGATCGAGTATTCGGTGGTGTTCGGCGAGAAGTAGATGCGAGGCTCATACTTTTCGGATTCAGTGAGCTTGCCCTGAGTGGGGATGCCGGATTCGAAGAATTCAGGCTGGCCGTCGGCGGTCACCTTGTTACCGTAAGCGGCCACCACGCCGTAACCGTGGGTGTACACGGTGTGGTCATTGACCCAATTGCGGTTGTCGTTGCCGGCCAGGTCAAGCTCGCGGGCGGCAATCACGGTGTCTTGGGAAACGCCGTCGATCTCGTACTTGTCGACTGCCAAAGTGTCGGCGAAGGTGTAGTACTGCTTGGACTGCTGCAGCTGTTTGAATGTGGGGCTGACGACCTGCGGGTCGAGCAGACGAATCTGCGCGGTGGTGTCGCCCTCCTTGGCCAGAGCGCCCTGCTCGCCCTTGTCGGTTACCTTGTATTGCTCGGTCTTGAGCTTGTCAAGACCGTAGGCGGCGCGGGTGGCGTCGATATTGCGCTGAATGTAGGTGGATTCCATCTCCTGTGCGTTCGGGTTGACGCGGAAGCGCTGCAACAGCACCGGCCATGCCACGGTGAGCACAAGACCCACCACGACCACGACGGCAATGGAGGTCACCGGCACACGCCAGGCCTTGAGCGCGGCGGAGGCGCGCACGCCGATGGACGCCTGGCCTTCGAGCGTGTGGGAACGCATGAGCCAGATGCCCAGCACCACGCCGAGGATGGCGGTCAGCGCGGCCATGATGAAGGTGACGGGGATGTTGGCATGCACGGCGGTGTAGGAGGCACCGGTGATGCGTGAACCCTGCACGGTGAGCTGGTCGAAGACGCCGATCATCTGGCGCACTGCCCAAGCGAACATGTTGAGCATCAGCCAGATGCCAAGCTGGCGACGGCAACGCTTGGTGATGGAGAACAGGCCGCGTCCGTTAACCGGCATAGTAATGCGGATACCACCCATCAGCACATGAGTGACCACGGAAAACACAAGGCCCACGCCCAGCAGCATGGCCACGGCGGCGAGCACGAGCTTCAGGCCCGGCAGCACGAACACGTAGAAGCCGTTGTCCAGACCGAACTGCGGATCGGTGGTGCCGAACGACTGCGCGTTGAACATGAGCAGAATCTCGCTCCAGTTCGCGTTGAACTGAGAGCCGAAGATGACGCCGACGATCAGCGAAATCACCACGGCCACGCGGCGAGCGGTTTTCGAGCTGACGGATTTGCCGACCTCGACCACATCGCCGTTAATGCGAATGGTGGAACCGTCGGCCGAATCAGGGCGTGCTCGAATGGCCAGCCAGGCGGAAACGAAGCCGGTCAAGGCCATGAGCAGCGCGTAGGCCACCCACAGACCGATTTTCACCCCGAGCTGGGTCCAGACCACGGACTGGAAGCCGAGCTGGCCGTACCACATCAGATCGGTGATGAATCGGGACAGGCCGAAGAACAGACCGACGATGATGGCCAAGGCCAGCACCACGCCGATCAGAATCTTGCTGCCACGGCTGCCTCCTGAGCCACCGGACGCTGGCTTACGGGTGATACGCGGATTGGCCGGGCCACGTGGAGGGCGGGATGACCCGGAGGGGCCGGCGTTGGTGTTGCGGGCCGGACCGTCCCCATCGGCCTCGACATCGAGGATGATCGGATCGTCATTGTTCGCATTGTTGCGTCGTGAATCGCCGCCATTGCCGAACAGTATTGAGAAAGGATCGTTAAAAGACATAACTCAAGCCTATCGAAAGGGCGGGAGGTAGGTTATGCCCTGAGCACAGAATGAGGCAGCGTTCTGTTCTACGCTCCGTTCTACGCTTGCCGGTATGAACAGCCAACGGCCACAACATATGCGTCCCTCAGCACACGCCACACGCCAACTTCGGCACAGGAGCACTCCAATCGTGGCGACAATATGTGCTTTGGCAGTGGTGTTGGCCGGCGTGGCAGCCTACGGATGGCATGTCGGATGGTTCGCCAAATCCACATCAAACGGCAACACCACCACTCCCCAGACCTCCCAGACAAGTGCGTTACCACGCGCCGACGTTCCTTCCCCGAAGAAGAACGAACCGGCCGCACAAGCCCAACGTGCGGTATCCGCCATGACACTTGAGGAACGTGTGGGACAGTTAGTGATGGTGCCGTTGCTTGCCGGTTCCGATCCCTCCTCGTTGGCTTCAACAATCACCGATGAGCACATTGGCTCGGCCATTCTCATTGGCAATTGGAATACCGGCGCCGATACGGTCAAGACCGCGACCGCGCAACTCCAAGGATATGCGCCGGCCGGCAATCGTCTCATCATCGCCACCGATCAGGAGGGTGGTCAGGTGCAGCATCTGACTGGTACCGGTTTCGACACAATGCCCAGTGCCGTTGAGCAGGGCACAATGTCCGCTGACGCATTGCGTCAATCGGCAGGCACGTGGGGTTCGCAATTAGCTGCTGCTGGCATAAATGTCGATTTGGCACCGGTGCTCGGCACGGTGGTGGGCGATCGTGCCTCAAATGCTCCGATTGGCGCGCTGGATCGTGATTTCGGATTGGATGCGGCCGGCAACGCCGAACATGGCATCGCCGTTATTGAAGGTTTGCGAGACGCTCAGGTCGGCGCGGCGGTCAAACATTATCCTGGGTTGGGCGCGGTAAGCGGCAATACCGACTTCACCACCGAAGGCATTCTGGATACGACCACCACGTTGGGCGGGGCCGAGGCAGGTGCCTTTGACCAGGCGATCACCAAGACCGATCCTGCGATGGTGATGATGTCGTTGGCCACGTATCAATCCATCGACCCGAATAATCCGGCGGTGTTTTCTTCTACGATTATCGACGGTCATATTCGCAACGCCCTGAAGTACACGGGCGTGGTGATTTCGGATTCGATGTCTGCCGAAGCGTTAAGCAGCTACGATGTAAGCCAATTGGGAGTAAAGCTTGTCGAGGCGGGCGGCGACATGTCCTGCATCGGTCAGACGGATTACGTAAAGCCAATTGTGGACGGCCTCAACGAACGGGCGAAGTCCGATCCGGCTTTCGCTTCGAAAGTGACGGCGGCGGCGACTCGCGTAATGGCATTGAAAATCAAGATGGGACTGGCCTGACTGCTTATCCTTTGCACTGGTGAGGATTGATGCGCACTGATTCGCGCTAATCCTCACCAGCCCTCGTACAAATGCACACTAGTCCTCGTACGAATCGTCAGTCCTCGTATGAATACAGACCATGCTTGCCGATGTATTGCACCACGCCGTCAGGCACCAGATACCAGACCGGCTCGTCGTGTTCGGCGCGGCGGCGTACATCGGTCGAAGAGATGGCCAAGGCCGGGATCTCAAGCGTATCGACCTTTCCTTCGGGCAAGGTCACGCCGTCCGGACTGGAGTAGCCGGGGCGCGTGACGGCCACGAAGTGGGCGAGGTCCCACATGAGGTCGGCGTCCTTCCACTGCATAATTTCGGCCACGGCGTCTGCGCCGGTGATGAAGAACAGCTCGGCGTCGGGATGTTGGGCGCGGATATCGCGCAGGGTGTCGATGGTGTAGGTGACGCCCGGACGGTCGATGTCGACACGCGAGACGGTGAATTTGGGGTTGGATGCGGTGGCGATCACAGTCATCAGATACCGATCTTCGGCGTTGGTGACGTGCTTGTCCAGCTTGAACACAGGTCGGCCGGTGGGTACGAAAATCACCTCATCGAGGTCGTATACCCAAGCTACTTCGGAGGCGGCGACCAAGTGGCCGTTGTGAATCGGGTCGAACGTGCCGCCCATGATGCCGACGCGCAGGCGCGTATGCCAGTTGCCGCGTGCGGAAAGCCTGCCTTTGCCATGGCTGCTGGCCCCGGCCGGCGCGGACAGGTCAGACATGCGCCGTTCGGTTTCGCCTTGGGTGACGGCAACGATTTCGGCGGGCTCGGCGGATTCCACTGATTTTTCGGACTGAACTGACGCAGCCGTTTTGTGGCTGTCGGTAACACCACTCATGCCTGGTCGCCCTCGCCGGCGGCGTCATCGGCTGATTCGGTTTCCTCTTCGATTTCGCCGGCGGTGGGATTGTCTTCCCTGGGATCGATCTTGCCCATGTCTTCATCCCATTCGTCCTGGACCACGCGACGAATTTCGGCGAAGGTGGGCAGCGGGAAGTCCGGCTGGTAGAGGCGGCGGACCTCGGCCACACGCTCGGTGATGCGGATGAGCGTGTCGGTCATGCCGTCAAGGTCACCGTCGTGCTCCATCTGGCTGTATTTGCCGATGTAGCCTTCCATGAGCTCCATGTGTTCGCGCACGATCTTGAGCTGGGCATCGTCGAGGTCCGCGACTTCGGGCGAATCGGTCTCGGGCCAACCGATGAGCACGGCGTCCGCGTATTCGAGCGACGCACGCTGGGCGGCGGAGGCGATGCCGTCCTCGATCTGCACAAGGAACACGTAGCGGACGATGCTGAGCCGTTCGGCCGCGATCTTCAGGCCGAGCTTGGGATCGTTGAGGTCGATGTCGGGCCGCAGTTCGCTTGCCTTGTTTGCCGTGTCAGCCGTAATGTTCATGTTGCCGTCCTCGTTCATGCGCGCACCTGTCCTGTTCCGTAACCGATCCACTTGGTGGTGGTCATCTCCCGCAATCCCATGGGACCGCGTGCGTGCATCTTCTGCGTGGAGATGCCAAGCTCGGCACCAAAGCCGAACACGCCGCCGTCGGTGAAGCGGGTGGAGGCGTTGACCATGACCACGGCCGAGTCGATGCGCTTGGTGAATTCCTCGATGGCCGCATAATCCTCGGCGATGATGGATTCGGTGTGGCCTGTGGAATGCGTGTTGATGTGGTCGATGGCCGCGTCCAGGTCCGACACCACCTTGATGCCCATTTTGAGGGCCAGGTATTCGGTGTCCCAATCCTCTTCGGCGGCGTGGTTGAGGTCAAGGCCCTCGATTGCCGCGCCGGAGATGATGCCGTACGACGTGGTGTCGGTCTGCAGCACGACGTTCGCCTCGGCCAGAGCGGCGGCGATCTGCGGCAGGAATTCGGCGGCGACATCCTTATGAACCAATAGCTTTTCGGCGGCGTTGCACACGCCCACGCGCTGGGTTTTGGCGTTGATGATGATCGGGATGGCCTTGGCGAGATCACCGGACTTGTCGATATAGATATGCACGTTGCCGGCACCGGTTTCGATGACCGGCACTTTGGAGTTGCGCACGACGGCTTGGATCAGACCCGCTCCTCCTCGCGGCACGAGCACGTCGATATGGCCTCGCGCCTCCATCATGGCGGTGGCGCCGGCGCGCCCGTACTGGTCGACGGATTGCACCAGTGCGGATTCGAAACCGTGGGCTTCAAGCACCGGGGCGATGACGCCCAACGTGGCGGCGTTAGTGCGTTCGGCGGCGTGGCCGCCTCGCAGCAACGCGGCATTGCCGGACTTGAGGCACAGGCTGGCCACGTCCACAGTGACGTTCGGCCGGGCCTCGTAGATCATGCCGATGACGCCCATCGGCACGCGCGTCTGGGTAAGGCGCAGACCGTTGGGCAGGTTGTATCCGCGCACGATCTCGCCGACCGGATCGGGCAGGGTGGCCACATGGCGCACGCCTTGGGCGGCGGCGGCCACGCGCGGCACGTCGAACAGCAGGCGGTCGAGCTTGCCCGCATCCATGCCGTTTTCCTTGGATTCGAGCATGTCCAGCGCGTTGGCGGCTTCGATGTCCGCAGCATGCTCGTCCAACGCGTCCGCAATGGCAAGCAACAGTTCGTTTTTGGCTTCGGTATTTGCCTGTGCAAGACGCTCCTGTGCGCGTGCGGCCTGATCGGCCTGGCGGCACACCGCGTCGAACACCTCAGGACTCAATTCATCGCTCATAAAAAACAAGAGTAACCCACAATGGGCCGCATTGCCCGTTTCGACCCATATTGCACCGAAGATAGCCGGGGATATAAGCGCGGCTCCCTCTGATGAGGGAGCTGCGTACATCCGCAAAAAATCAGTGAATCTGGTCCAGGTCGGGGTAGAGCGGGAAGTCTTCGGCGAGCTTGTCGACGCGGGCCTTCAGCGCGGTCACGTCGGCGGACGGGCCGGCGGCGAGCGCGGTGCCGATGATGTCGGCCACCTCCTCGTATTCCTTCGGTCCGAAGCCGCAGGTGGCCAGGGCGGACGTGCCGATTCTCAGGCCCGAGGCCACCGAGGCCGGGCGCGGGTCGAAGGGCACGGTGTTGCGGTTGATGGTGATGCCGCAGGCGGCGAGCAGATCCTCGCCCTGCTGGCCGTCCATCTCGCTGTTGCGTAGGTCGACCATCACCAGATGCACATCGGTGCCGCCGGTCAGCACGAAGATGCCGTTGGCCTTGACGTCGTCGGCCAGTAGTCGTTCGGCAAGGATCTTGGCACCGTCGAACGTGCGCTGGCGGATGATCTCCGGGTCGATGCGGAAGGTCTCGGGGTTCACGCCGTACGCCTCGGCGTGGTAGAAACGGCCGGGGTAGCCTTCGGCGTATTTGTTGGTCAGCACGGAGCCCTGGCATTGCAGTACCGCTCGCGGCACGAAGTTCTCAGAGGCGATCATCTCAAGGCCACTGCGCTGGCGGCCCAGTTCGGAGTCCAGCAGTTCGGCGATCTCAGGATCGGTTTCGCAGATCGGCGCGTTGAAAGCATCGGTTGCCTTCTGCGCAAGGGGTGAAGCGGTCATGGGTGCTCTTTGGTATAAGCGACAATTGATTCGCCGTTGTCGCCTTACCGTATGGCCCGTTTGCAGCCGGCCTGTTTCATGATATGGCCGGTCCCCGTTCGATGGCAATGGTGATTTTCGCCGGTGCGACCGGTCGGTTATGCGAGACGGACGGCCCTTCTGCCCACGGCCCACGCTAGACTGATGTGGATTCATCATCCCTTTCAGGCAGAAGGATTCATCGTGACAACCACCTTCCATTCCACCCGTAGCACCACCGATTCGCTGACCGCCAAGCAGGCGATTCGTAAGGGCATCGCCGATGACGGCGGCCTGTTCGTTTCGGACGCGTTGGGCAAGACCAAGGTGGACGTGGCCTCCCTGCCGGGCAAGTCGTACCAGCAAATCGCCGCCGAGGTGCTGGGCGCGCTGCTGCCGGACTTCACGGCCGAGGAGCTGGGCCAGTGCATCGCCGACGCCTACGGCGAACAGTGGTCCGACGAGCGCATCACCCCGCTCAAGCCCCTGGGCGACGATTACGTGCTCGAACTGTTCAACGGCCCGACTTCCGCGTTCAAGGACGTGGCGCTGCAGATCCTGCCGTACCTGCTCACGGCGAGCCTGAAAAAGTGCGGCGAGCAGCGGCAGGTGTGCATTCTCGTCGCCACCTCGGGCGATACCGGCAAGGCTGCCTTGGCCGGTTATGCGGATCTGGACGGCATTGAGATCGAGGTCTTTTATCCCAACGCCGGCACCAGCGAGATCCAGCACCTGCAGATGGCCACCCAAAAGGGCGGTAATGTGCAGGTCTACGCCGTGCAGGGCAACTTTGACGATGCCCAGACCGGCGTCAAGAAGGTCTTTGCCGATGCCGACGTCGCCGCCGAGCTGGAAAAGCGCGGCATCCGCCTGTCCAGCGCCAACTCCATTAACTGGGGCCGCCTCGTGCCGCAGATCGTCTACTACTTCTACGCCTACTTCCGTCTGGCCGAGCAGGGCGCAGTCGAGTGGGGCAAGCCTGTAGATTTCTGCGTGCCCACCGGCAACTTCGGCGACATTCTGGCGGGCTACTACGCCAAGCAGATGGGGCTGCCCGTGGGCAGGCTGGTCTGCGCGTCCAAC
>OOIG01002407.1_pt1 | contig 12544 bp, 8 predicted proteins | sample 1692091 | NCBI WGS metagenome assembly OOIG01 (sample SAMN06348188, study PRJEB24527) | human gut metagenome | biome: human gut; feature: ankylosing spondylitis patient; material: feces | host: Homo sapiens | place: China | collected 2015-10
CACCGACACGCCGAACTCGGCGGCGACGCTTGCGGCGGTGAGCCGTTCGGTCCATGAGCTCCTGCCGGATATGGCCGTATACCGCATGGGCGGTGACGAATTTGTCCTGCTGTGGCAGGGAGGGGACGAACGGGAGTTCCGCAGGGATGTGGAGCGGGTGCGTTCCCTGTTTGCCGGGACGCTGGGCTTTACCGCTTCTGTAGGCTGCGCCTGGGTGCGCCGCGAAGACGATATAGGCGAAGGCCTGATCGCCGCCGATGCCCGGATGTTTGCCGCCAAGCGGGATTTTTACCGCTCGTCGCCCCAGAGCGGTCGTTACCGGAGCGGGCTGGACGACGTCCTCGACCTGGCCCGGCCCGGCCGTCTGGAAGAGCTGCTGGCCTCGGACAGCTTTACCCTGTATTGCCAGCCCCAGTTCCGGGTGGCGGATGGCGCGGTGGTCGGCGGCGAGATCCTGCTGCGCCTGATAAGCGAGGGCAAGGTCATCCCGCCCACGCAATTCATCCCCCTTCTGGAATCCCTGTACGCCATGCCGCAGGTGGACCTGCATGTGTTCGGCAAGGTCTGCGCCTGCCTGAAACGCTGGCGGGACGAGGGGCGGCCGCTGGTGCCCATGGCCGTGAATTTTTCCCGTACGACGCTGGCCTTTCCTGAAGTGGCCGACAGGCTGGAGGAGATCAGGCAAAAGTTCGACATCCCCGCCGAGCTGCTACAGGTGGAGATCACGGAAACGGCCAGTACGGAGGATTACCGTACGTTCCAGAAGGTCGTGGACAGCATCCGGGCCAAAGGCTTCCGGGTGGCCATCGACGATTTTGGTGTGGCCTATGCCAATCTCATGACCCTGGCGCGTCTGGGCTTCGATGAGCTCAAGCTGGACAAGAGCCTGATGGATGACCTGTGCGGCAGCGACAAACGCCAGCGCCTGCTGCGTCTGGTCATCGAGGCTGCGGAGGATATGGGTATCCGTACCGTTGCCGAGGGCGTGGAGACCGAGGAACAGCTGGCTGTCCTGCGCAAACTGGGCTGTCCCAGGGCCCAGGGCTATCTGCTCAGCCGGCCGCTCCCGGTGGAACAGTTCGCCGCCCTGCTGTCCTGACAGGGAGCGCAAAAAAGCCGCCCGCAAAGGGCGGCTTTTTTATGGTCTTCAGCCAGTTGAACGCCCGGGGCGCGCAACGGCAAAATATCCTCGCGGCGGGGCGCTGTTGCGGGGATGACGGCAGCTGCATCTGCCGGGCCGTCGTCCCGTATTACGGCTGGGCCATAGTTCCTCACAGCCCCAGACGCTTGTAAATGGCCTTCATGTCCACATTCTGGCGCACCACGTCGGCCAGGCGGTCCAGCGAGGCTTCCAGATCGCAGCGCACCAGCTGGCGGCCCTGCGGCTTCAGGCCCACGTCCTGCCGCACATGATCGAGCCAGGCGCGGCGGAAGGCGTCGTCATCGAACAGACCGTGCAGATAAGTGGCCCAGCGACGGCCGCTCACATAGCCGCAGATGCGTTCTTCCGGAGCGCCTTGGCCCTCGCGCACGAAAAGGGGCAGGGCCGACGGGCCGTGGCTGGTATGGCCGTGATGGATCTCGTAACCGCCGGTCATGACCGGCAGCGGCGTGGCGGCCCGGCGCACGCTGACCAGCGTCTTGTCCGCAGCAAAGGTGGATTCCAGATCCATGAGCCCGAGGCCGGGCACGGAAGGCGCGGCGGATTCCAGCCCCAGCGGATCGAGGATGGCGTGCCCCAGCATCTGGAGCCCGCCGCAGATGCCCAGCAGCCAGCCGTCCCGGGCGGCATGGCGGCAGATGAGCTCGGCCAGGCCGTCGGCCCGCAGCGCGGCCAGGTCGGCGGCCACGCTCTTGGTACCGGGCAGGATGACCACATGAGGCTGCCCCCAGTCTTCGGCCCGGCGTACGGCCCGCAGGCGCACGTCCGGTTCGGCGGCCAGAGGCGTCATATCGGTGAAGTTGGACACATGCCGGGGCATGACCACGGCGATGTCGAGGATGCCGGGCGGGGGCGGCGTGGTGTCCGCCGCCTGCGACCAGGGGAAGCCCGCCATGTCTTCATCCGGGATGTTGATATTGCGCAGCCAGGGGATGACGCCCAGCACCGGGATGCCGGTGGCCTGCCGCACATAGGCATGGGCCGGTTCCAGAAAGGAAGCGTCGCCCCGGAACTTGTTGACGAGCCAGCCCGCCAGCAGGGAGCGCTCCTGCTGTTCCAGGGTCATCCAGGTGCCCAGCAGCGAGGCATAGACCCCGCCGCGGTCGATGTCGCCCACCAGCAGCACCGAGGCCTGCGCGTGGGCGGCCATGCGCATGTTGACGATGTCGTGCTGCTTGAGGTTCACCTCGCCTGAGCTGCCTGCCCCTTCCAGGACCATGACCTCGTGCCGGTCGGCCAGCGTGTCGTAGGCGTCGCGCACGGTCTGCCAGAGCCCGGCCTTGTAGCGGAAATATTCGCGGGCCTGCATGTGCCCCACGGGTTTGCCCAGGACGATGACCTGTGACCCGGTCTCCGAATGCGGTTTGAGCAGCACGGGATTCATGAGGGCCTCGGGATCGATGCGGGCCGCCTGGGCCTGGACAATCTGGGCGCGCCCCATCTCTTCGCCAAGGGCGGTTACCCCGGAGTTGAGGGACATGTTCTGGGCCTTGAACGGAGCCACGTCGTAGCCATCCTGACGCAGGATGCGGCAGAAGGCGGCGGCCAGGATGCTTTTGCCCGCATCGGAGGACGTGCCCTGCAGCATGAGGGCGGGGCGCCGGGAGCGCGGGCGCGGCGGCACGGGCACGGACGGGTGCAGGATGCCGCGCAGGGCGTCGGCCAGCCGCTGATGGTCTTCTTCCAGCCGCACGGCGGCACGGAACCAGCTGCCGTCCTCCATGCCGCGATAATTGGAGCAGTCGCGCACGGCGATGCCGTATTCCCGCAGCAGGCGGGCATACAGGTCCGCCGGGGCCTGTTCACAGCGGAACAGCACATAGTTGGCCAGCGAGGGGAAGACCGTGATGCCGGGCACGCCGCGCAGGCAGGCGCACAGATGCTCGCGGCGGCGGCGGTTCTCGTCCCGTGTCCGGTCGGCAAAATCCGAGGTATCCGCCAGCACGGCCTGTGCGGCGGCCAGGGCAAAGGCATTGACGCTCCAGGCGGGCAGCTGTCTGCGCCATCGCCGTGCCCGTTCCGCCCGCGTGACCATATAGCCCAGGCGCACGCCGGGCACGGCATGGAACTTGGTCAGGGAGCGCAGCAGCACGGCATTGTCCGGCAGCTGCGTGATGAGGGAAGAGACGTCGTCGGGGCCCGCATAGGCGGCAAAGGCTTCGTCGATGATCCAGAGCAGGTCGGGGCGGGCCTCCAGCAGGCGGCGGCAGGACGCAGGCGGCAGGAACGAGCCGGAAGGATTGCCCGGATTGGCCAGCCAGACAGCTGCCCGGGCCGGGATGTCCGCCAGCAGGGAGAGCAGCTGCCGGAGCATGTCTTCGTCGCTGTCCCCGTCGCGGCGCACGCCGCAGTCCGGATGGCGCACCTCCAGCCCGGCCAGCCCGCAGGCCAGGGCGTATTCGCTGAAGGCCGGTTCGATCACGGCCGCGCAGGGAGTGCCGTCTTCCTTGAGGACACGGGCCAGCAGGTGGATGAGCTCGTTCGTGCCGTTACCGAACACGAAGCAGTCCGCAGGCAGGCCGTAGACGCGGGCGGCGGCCTCCATGGCCTCTTCCGCATGGGGGGAAGGATAGGCCGAGATATGGTCCAGGGCGCGACAAAGCGCCAGACGCAGGAATTCCGGCGCGCCTTCGGGACGGACGTTGACGCTGAAATCCAGCAGGCTGTCAGGGGCGCGCCCGGCCAGTACGGCCATGCGCAGCCGGTCGCCGCCGTGTGCCTCAGGCTTCATGGGAGTCCTCCTCAAGGGTCGGTGACGGCATGGCCTTGCCGTGAAGGGCAAGGACGGAAAGGATGCGGGCCGCGCAGTGCTCGGGACTGGTGCAACTGGTATCGATACGCAGCTCGCCGGGCAGGGGCGCGTGGATGTCCCGCGCCTGCCGGGCGGCATGGGGCCAATCCGGCGTGCGGTCGGTACGGCCCTTTTCCCGGCGTTCCAGTTCGCCCAGTTCGCAGCAGACCTGCACGGGCAGGACGGGGATACCCCGCAGGCGCCGCCACAGGTCGGCTATCCAGTCCGGGCGCTCACCCAGCACATGGTCCACGATGACCCATGCCCCGGCGTGCGCGGCTTCGGCCGTGGCCGCGTGCAGGATGGCGGTCAGGGGCAGGCCCGTGGCGGCCATGCCCTGCAGCAGGGCCCCCGGACGGCCGGGGCAGGCCCGCAGCAGATCGTCCATGGACAGGATGATGCTGTGGCGGCCGTGGTCGGCCAGCAGCTTTTCCTGCAGGGCGCGGGCCAGGGTGCTCTTGCCCGCACTGGAGGGGCCGTTGAGCAGGATAACCTGCCCGGCAGGACTGAGGGGGGCAGGAGCGGCAGGGGCCGTCTCCATGTCCATATTCCCGCCAGCGGCGGCATCGGCCAGACCGCCCCAGTAAAGATGCACATAGCCCGCCCGCACATTGCCGTGATGCACGCCTTCGGGGCGGGTACCCGTACGGTCCGTGACGTCATAGAGGGGCGCATAAGGCCGGTGCAGCTCGATGTGCGACCAGTGGAACTCGTGGCCCCGGCAGGTCTCCAGAGGCAGGCCCAGGGGCGCGCCCCCCGTGAAGCGGACATCGCGGTAACCCAGCGAGCGCAGGCCCTGGCCCATGCGGGCCGTGGCCTCCAGCACGCCGCACATGGGCCAGACGCGGCGCTCTCCATCCAGACCGTGACCTTCGGCGGCGGCCTCCAGTCCGGAACACAGATACATGTAGCCGCCGCACTCGGCGTAGATCTCGCCGCCCGCGGCAGCGAAGTCCCTGATGGCGCTACGCATGGCCGTATTGGCGGACAGCCGGGCGGCAAAGGCTTCCGGGTAGCCGCCGCCCAGATACAGGGCGTCCGGCTGCGGCGGCAGGGCCGTATCCCGCAGGGGCGAGAAGGGGACGATCTCCCAGCCGCGGGCGCGCAGGGCGTCCTCGTTGGCGCGGTAATAAAAGCAAAACGCCTCGTCCCGGGCCACAGCCAGCCGCCGCTGCCGCTGTCTGGGGGCGGGCAGGGGCGGCCCCAGCGGCCGGGGCCGGCGCGTCAGAGCCAGCAGGCGGTCCAGATCCACATGATCTATTCCACGACGGATAAGACCGTCTCGATCGCCGCGCGGGGCGCGAAAACGCCGGACCGCGTGAGCGTTGTGCTCGACGGCGGCGTGCTTCGCATCACGGAGAAAAAGCCCGGCCTTTTCCAGCGCCTGACGCAGAATATCCGCATGGCGCGGGCTGCCGGCATTGTTGGCGATGACGCCCGCCAGCCGGACGCCATGACGTGCCGCCTGTTGCTGGAAACCTTCCACCAGCGCCGTCAGCGAGGCGGCCATGCCCCGCACGTTGACCACCAGCAGCACGGGCAGGTGCAGCACACGGGCACAATCCAGCGTGCTGCCGGAAAGGTCGTCCGGGGAGCGGCCGTCCAGCAGGCCCATGACACCCTCGCAGACAGCGGCGTCGGCTCCCTGCACGGCGGCCCGCCACTGGGCGCGCACGCCGGCCTCGCCCATCATCCAGGTATCCAGATTGCAGGCCGGGCGACCGGTAGCCAGCGCATGGAATGTGGGGTCGATGTAATCCGGCCCGCATTTGCAGCCCTGCACGGCAAGGCCCCGGCGGACAAGTGCCCGCATCAGGGCCACGGCCACGGCGGTCTTGCCCTCGCCGGAGCGGGGAGCGGCCAGACAAAAAGCGTGGAAGTCCCGCATCAGCGACCGTCCGCGGTGGACGCGGGGGCGTCCTTGTCCAGATATTTTTCCGCATAGCCGCGGGCTTCGAACAGCGCGCCCCGATCCGTGACCGTGCGTGCGCTGCCGATGAGCACCAGCGTGGACATATCCACGTCATCGGCGGGCAGGTCGGCCAGACGGCCGATCCAGCGCGTCTCTTCCGGGCGGCCGGCATGACGCACGAAGGCGCAGAGGATGTCACCGCCGCGGGCCTCGCGGAAGATGTCCAGGGCCTCGGCCAGCAGCCGGCGGCGCTTGCGCCCGGCAGGATTGTACAGGGTCACGGGCAGGGCCGACTGCGCCACGGCCCGCAGGTTGCGGCGCACTTCGTCAGCGGGCACCAGCAGGTCGGAGAGGCTGACCAGCGAAAAACCGTTCTGCAGGGGGGCCCCCAGCGCCGCAGCGGCCGTGCTGGCAGCCGTGATGCCGGGCAGCACCCGGATGGGCAGGTCGCGGAAGGCCTGTTCGCGGGCGCGCAGCTCGAACAGCAGCCCGGCCATGGCCAAAATGCCCGGGTCACCGGAGCAGACCATGCAGACCGTGGCCCCGGCAGCGGCAGCGGCCAGGGCGTCGCGGCAGCGTTCCACCTCGCCCTTCATGCCGGTCTCGATGAGGCGCTTGCCGTGGATGCGGTCGCGGATGAAATCCACATATTTGCTGTACCCGGCCACAGTATCGCAGCGGCGCAGGGCCGCATCCACTTCGGGCGTGAGCTGGGCGGGGTCGCCGGAGCCCAGGCCCACCACCAGCACCTCGCCGTGCGGGGACGAGGGGACCGCGGATGCCGTGGCAGCTGCCGGAGAGACCGCAGCAGGCGTGTCGTTTTCTTTCTCCGCTTCAGTCGGGCCGGTGATGCCCAGCCCGCCGGTGATGCGGGCCACGCGCCGGGTCAGACGGTCACCGGCATGATTCGGGCCGTCCAGCAGGCAGACGGCATGGCGGCCGCTCTCGGCGCAGCAGATGACGGCAGCGTCCCCGGTGGCGGCGGGCAGCAGGGGCAAGACCTGACGGGGCGTGCCCAGGATGATGTGGGCATCGAAGCGGGGCAGGGCATCAGCCAGGGCAGCGGCCATGTCGGCCACGGGCTGCGGGGCGGGCTGCTGGTCATCGGCCGGGCAGGCGGCGAAGATCACGGGAGCGGGGGCGTCGCCCTGTGTCAGTGCGGCGGCCAGCGTACGCGCCTGGGCCAGTCCCGCCGGGCTGGCGGCATAGAGGGCGCAGGTGCCGTGGAAGGCCTCGTCGGGCAGGCTGTTGCGGTAGCCGTGGGAAAAAGAGCCGTCGTACAGGCGCGAGACCGTTGCGGAAGCAGCCAGGGCACGGCCCACCAAAATAAGGGACTGCCGCCGGAAGCCAGCTTCTTCCACCTTGCGGGCCAGATCGGCCACCGTGCCGCGCACGACCTGCTCGTCAGGCCAGGAGGCGCGGTAGACGGCCGCGGCGGGCGTATCCGGCGCAAGACCGCCCGCATCCTGCAGTTCCGCCATCAGATCGGCCACTTTGCCCGTACTGAGGAAAAAGGCCAGCGTGGCCCCCGTGCGGGCAAAAGCGGCGGCCTGCTCGCCAGCAGGCATGGGCGTGCGGCCGGGCGTGCGGGTCAGGACGACGCTCTGGGCCGTTTCCGGGCCGGTCAGTTCGCAGCCCAGGGCCGCGGCAGCGGCGAACACGCTGCTCACGCCGGGGGTGATGCGCACGGTGATGCCCCGTTGGGCCAGCCCCCGGATCTGTTCGTCGATGGCGCCGTAAAGGGCGGGATCACCGGTGTGCAGGCGCACCACGCGCTTGCCCGCCAGCGCGGCCTCGCTCATGACGGCCACCTGTTCCGCCAGATCCATGGAGGCACTGTCCCGGCAAAGGCAGTCCGGGCGGCAGTGGCGCAGCAGGGCAGGAGCCACCAGCGAACCGGCATAGACCACCAGATCGGCTTGCTGCAGGGCCCGCAGGCCGCGCACGGTGATGAGGTCTTCCGCACCGGGACCGGCGCCGACGATTTCCACAAAGGGCATGTTCATGGGCAAACTCACAGGGAGAGGTAAGGGGCTCCGGCCGCAGGGCGGTCAGGGCCTGTCGATGAAATAGCGCAGGCCGATGTCCGGGGCCTGTCCGTCAGAAGAAGTGTCTTCCGGGCTGTCGGTCGTGCCGTCGTCCGGGGACGGCAGAGGGGCCGCCACCGTGCCGGGAGCGTGCCGCAGGCTTTCCTTGAACAGGAAGGTGCCGTCAAAGTCGAAGACCAGCAGATGCAGGGACGGCACGCCGGGAGCCCGGCGGGAAAAGTGTTCCAGGGCCGCCCGGGCCAGCCCATGCAGCACGGGCTGGCGCCCGGCTTCGGGGATGGAGAGCAGGGCCTCGCGCACGGACGCACTGTGATGCAGGGCCTCGTGCAGGGCGGTCTCTCCGGGCAGGCAGGCCTGCACCTGACGGCGCAGCAGGGCCATGTCCTGTTCCACCTGATGGGCGTGGGTGTTGGCGAAGCCGGCGGCATACTTGCAGAGCTTGCCCGCCATGCAGGCCACGACCACCTCCTGCATCCGGTGACGGGCGGCGATGCCCAGACTGTCGGCGATGAAATCCCCGATGCAGACGAAAGCGCTTTCCGGCCAGTGGGGCAGCTGGCGGCGGGCTCCCGCCTGGGTGCGGCCGCCGGTACAGAAGACCATCTCGCGGCCGCCGCTGCGTTGCCGGGCCCGTACGCACAGGCGCACGGTCTCCACATAGGCGGCGTGGCTGTAAGGCCGCACCAGACCCGTGCTGCCCAGGATGGAGATGCCGCCTTCCACGCCCAGCCGGGGATTGAGGGTGTGGCGGGCCAGCTCCGCGCCGTCCTCCACGCCAAGTTCCAGCAGCCAGCAGCCGTCGGTCATGCCCGCGCGGGCTAGGTTCTCGGCCAGCAGGCGTCGGGGGCCGCCGGTGACGGCCCATTTGCCGGGCGGGCAGTCCAGGCCCTGCCGGGTGCAGCGGCCGATACCTTCCACGGCACGCAGGATGAGCACCGCTGCGCCTGCGTCGAGGCGATGATCCTCCGGCCGGGCATCTTCGGGCGCGCAGGCGGAAAGGCGGGCAAAGAGCACCGCACCATGCGTGCAGTCGGGGTCGTCGCCGCCGTCCTTGACCATCTCGGCCATGCGGCCCGGAGCGGGTGGCCGCAGGGGCAGGAGGCGCTCCTTGCCGTCGCCGAACAGCACGGGCACCACGGCCGGTGGTGTGCCCGTCCGCAGGGACTGCCAGCAGGCCACGGCCAGCGCGGCCGCGCAGGCGCCGGTGGAATAGCCCCAGCGCAGGGACGTGTGGTCTTTGCGGCCCATGGCGGTCTAGGCGCTCTCCATGACGGCGTGCAGGGTGGTGACGGCCAGGGCGCTGCCGCCGCGACGGCCTTCCAGCACGATCTGGGGCACAGGGCAGCGGCCCAGGACCTCCTTGGATTCCACCACGTTGACGAAGCCCACGGGCATGCCCACCACCAGAGCCGGGCGGACGCCTTCTTCAATGATATAGCGGGCGATGCGGGCTAGGGCCAAGGGTGCATTGCCGATGAGCACGATGCCGCCATCCAGCAGGGGACGGGCTTTTTCGGCGCTGCACAGGGCGCGGGTATGGCCTTCGGTGCGGGCCCGCTCCACCACATCGGGATCCGTGATGTAGCAGTGCAGGTCTTCAGGCCCGTAGCCCGGATGGAGCGTGCGCAGTTTGGGCAGGGACAGGCCGGAGCGCAGCATCTGGGAATCACAGAAGATGGGGGCCTTGCCGCGCAGGGCGGCCAGCCCGGCGGACACCGGATCATGGCGGAAGACAAGGGTATCCGCGATGTGCATGTCCGCCGTGGTGTGGATAAGGCGGCGTGCCACGCGCCAGTGCGGGGCGGACAGGGTACGGTGCAGGTCGCATTCGGCTTCGATGCGGCGGAAGCTCTCCTGCTCGATCTCTGCGGGGCTCATGTTCCAGCGAATCGTTTCCATGGGATATCCTGCTGAACAGCAGTCAGAAAGGTCGGGAAAATCGCGACAAGAATGCAGAAAATCGGCGTGCTGTGCAAGAGGGGAAGTGGCGGGTCGGGGCGGCGCCGCCAGTCGTACAAGAAATGTTCGGGAAGGAAAGGCCTGTCTGATGGGGGACAGGCAGGCGTGCTGGCGCCGGCCTTTGGCAGACGGGCAAGAAGATATACGGCAGTGTGTCGTTATTCTTATGGAAGAGGGCGGGAAAGCTCTGCGATGATGCTTCCAGATTGGTGCACCGGATGGCCAGCATGGATCGGGACGTCACACCGGGGCAGGAGCGGGATAGCGCATGAGTCGTAAAACGGCCGTGACGCCGCAGCGGGTACGGCGCCACGGGGAAAACGGATGTACCTGGCTCCTATCTACAGCGAAGCCCCAAAGCGGAACGCCTGATCCAGAACAGGCTGCCCGGCCACGGCTCCGGCTTCGAACACACCGCCGGCCAGGACCTGTCCGCGATCTTGCCAGCCAAGGAAGCCCAGGAGCGCGTGGTAGTAATCCAGCACCGGTTTCCAATTGTCAGCGCTATTGCCTTCGGCCGCCATGATGAGCGCGCACTCTTTGTGCGGATTGGCATAGCCGGGGAAGCATTCGGCCACGGCAAAAAGGCGGTCAAAAGCCGTTTTCAGCTGGCCGGAAAAGCTCCAGTAATACATGGGCGATGCCAGCACGACGATATCGGCTTCCCGGTAGGCGGGGTAGATGAGCCCCATATCGTCCTTTTGCACGCAGGGGCTTGCGGGGTCCTTACCGCCCTTCACACAGCCCAGACAGCCGTGGATATCCAGCTTGTGGAGGTCGAACCGGGTCACCTGATGGCCCGCGCTCCGGGCACCGGCGCTCAAAGCATCGCACAGCATGGCCGTATTGCCCTTGCTGCGGGGACTTCCGTTGAGAATGAGGATTTTCTTGCTCATGGTGTTCCCTCCTGTGCCGCATAGGCGGCACTGTGGTTGTACTGATGGTAGGCATGGCTCTGCGCGTATCCTGCCGGGGCAGGCCGGACCGTGCCTTTGGCGTCTGCCGTGGCTGGAGTCGCTGTCCGGGCTCGCTGGCGAGGAAGGGGCGGTCATGCCTTTGTTTTCTTTCGGCGGACGGATGATCGCTGTCGTGTCCGTATGGATATTTTGTAATAATCACTAAGAAAATGTCAATACCCTTGTCGCACCTGCTGCCTAGGGACAGCCGGCAGGAAAAGTGACAACAGGACTAAGACGGGCGGACAGCGGGAAGAAGGAGCAGGTCTGGCGGGCCTATGGGAGGCGCGGCGGCAGCATGCGGACGGCGTGGGCCGCGATGGCTTTGAGCTCGGACTGGAAGAGCCCGTCCCGGGCCTGCAGGGACAGGCCTTCGAGCAGGGTGTTCAGCGCACCGGCCAGAGCCGGGACATCGGTATCCGGGGGGATTTGCTTGTCGCGTATGGCCCGGCGGAGCCTTTCGGCAAACATCTGCTTGGTGGCCAGGCGGAGCTGGCGGACGGTCTCGATGATCTCTTTCTCGTCCGCCGCGATGTTCACGGCCGCCAGGACCACCATGCAGCCGCAGGGCGTTTCCGGCGAAAGCAGGATCTGTGCGGCTTCCTGGAAAAAATCCTCGACCGCCGCATAGATGTCGGGGGCGGTCAGAAAGCGTTGGGCCGGGGCCTCCCAGTAGGTCTGCTCGTAATGGCGCAGGGCTTCCAGAAAGAGCGTGGCCTTGTTGCCGAACGTGGCGTAGAGGCTGGGGGGATTGATTTTCATGGCCTTGCACAGGGATGCCACAGAGGCCGGGGCGTAGCCCTGCTGCCAAAAGACCTCCAGCGCACGGTGCAGGGCCAGGCCCCGATCGAAGGCACGCGGGCGGCCTTTGCCGCGCGCTGCGGCATCAGAGGTACGGTTCGTCGGCATGGGCATTCCTTTGCTTGGTTGTCTGGGATGATGTGTAGGCCAGGGGGCAAAAAAATTCAAATGCTCTTTGCGGACAAGGCAAGTGCGGGGAAATTTTTTATAGTTTTTGCTAAATAAATACCCCGCAAAATCGTTCATGACAGATGGATGCCCCTGCGGACTCACGGAGCACACCACTCTATGGCAGCAGACATTCCCGTATTTCGGGCTGCTGCTGGCGGCAGCGCAGAAGGTTGGCGCGCACCGCCTGCTCCGAACGGTTGGCGTAGCAATAGACGCAGAAGTGCGGGCAGCTGTCATAGGCGCCGATGTCCTTGCTGGGGATGCAGCCGCAGGCCGTGCGCTGGCCCGTATCCTTGGACGCGCTGGCGGCCGTCTCTATGCTGGGCAGGAGGGAGAGCTGCCGGCGGGGTGCCAGCTCGGCCTGCACCAGCGCATCCTGCGGGCACAGGCGGCGGATGAGGACATCGTCGATACATTTGTTTTTATGGATGCCCAGGGCACTCAGGTCGATGCCTTCGGCGCAGGTGGCCAGCTCCAGCCGGTGCGGCCAGCCGGCGTTCAGGCTCGCGATGCCCCGGGCCAGCTCCCGCATCTCGTCCACCGTGGGCGCGCGGTAGGCCGGATCGAGCCTGCGCAGGGCAGCGGCGGTCTTGCGGTACATGTCCACGAAGCTGAAGACGAGCTTTTCCGTGTAGGGGGAAAGCTCCCGCCCCAGCCGGTCGATACGTTCCAGCAGGGTATCCGTACTCAGAGCGTGTTTGGAAACTCATTTATCAATAATGAAACGTTTCAACAGTATGCTTG
>OOIG01002409.1_pt1 | contig 12537 bp, 8 predicted proteins | sample 1692091 | NCBI WGS metagenome assembly OOIG01 (sample SAMN06348188, study PRJEB24527) | human gut metagenome | biome: human gut; feature: ankylosing spondylitis patient; material: feces | host: Homo sapiens | place: China | collected 2015-10
CCAGCAGGCGGGTCACGTCATGGATGAAGCCCATGTCCAGCATCCGGTCCGCCTCATCCAGAACAGCGGTCTGAACCTGATCAATGCGGACCGTGCGCCGCTTCATATGGTCCCCCAGGCGGCCGGGGGTGGCCACCACGATCTGGGGCTTTTTCTTTAATGCATCGATCTGCTTGCCGATGGGCTGGCCGCCGTAGAGGCAGACCATCCGGATACCGGGCTTGAACTGGGCCAGGTCCCGCATCTCAGAGGTAATCTGCATGGCCAGCTCCCGGGTAGGAGCCAGAATTACTGCCTGGACCGCCTCACTCTCCGGATCCACATGCTCAATGATAGGAATGCCGAAGGCGAAGGTCTTGCCGGTTCCGGTAGGGGCCTTGGCGGTGACATCCTGCCAGTCCATCATAGGGGGAATGCACCCCGCCTGTATGGGAGTGGATTCCACATATCCTTTTTTCTCCAGCGCGCGCATGAGCTCCGGGGACAATCCCAGGGAGTCAAAGCGTACGCCCTGTGTGATCTCCATAATATCATTCCTCACAGTTGTGTCATTTTTCTGGTTTGTACAGATTAACCAACATAGTGTAACATAAAATACCTCCTGCCGCAAGTGCGGCGGGAGGTATTTGCGGAAAATTCACAGTTTTTTCATGATATCAGGACGTGAGGGCAGAAAAAGGACCGCCTGATGTTGGGCGTTTTTCTCAAAACACCGCCGGCTCTCCTTAAGGGAGAGCCGGCGGAAAAGAAATTACTTCTTGTAAGGTACGTGCCAGATGGTGTCGGCGTAGTCGGCGATGGACCGATCCGCAGCGAAGATACCGGAGCGGGCAATGTTGTGCAGGCTCATCTTGTTCCACTTCTCCCGATCAGCGTAGGTCTCCACCATCCGCCGCTCAGCGGCACAGTAGGAGGCGAAGTCTGCCAGGAGCATATACTCGTCGGCGGGGGAACCGCTGCCGAAGAGGAGCCGCTCCACCAGATCGTCGTAGCGGATGCCGTCCTTGAAACCGTTGCTGATCTGGTCCAGCACCCGGTGCAGGGCAGGATCCCGGCTGTAGAGGCGGTAGGGATTGTAGCCGCTGTTGCGCATCTCCTTGACCTCGTCAGTCTTCAGGCCGAAGAGGAACATGTTCTCGTCGCCCAGCACCTCGTGCATCTCCACATTGGCGCCGTCCAGAGTGCCTACAGTGAGGGCACCGTTCATCATGAACTTCATGTTGCCGGTGCCGCTGGCCTCCTTGCCGGCGGTGGAGATCTGCTGGCTCACCTCACTGGCGGGCATCAGCATCTCCGCCAGCGAGACGCGGTAGTTCTCCAGGAACACCACCTGCAGCTTGTCCCTGCAGATGGGGTCGCGGTCGATCTGGGCGGCCAGCGAGTTGATGAGATGGATGATGCGCTTGGCCACGGCGTAGCCCGGCGCGGCCTTGGCGCCGAACAGGAACGTCTGGGGCCGCATGTCCATGTTGGGATCGTCCTGCAGACGCTGATAGAGATAGATGATGTGCAGCACGTTCAGCAGCTGGCGCTTGTACTCGTGGAGCCGCTTCACCTGTACGTCGAAGATGGCGTCGGGGTTCAGCACCACGCCCTGCTGCTTCTTAGCGTAGGCTGCGAAGGCCAGCTTGTTCCGGTGCTTGATCTCCTCCAGCCGCTGCAGCACCGAGGCATCGTCGGCGTAGGCCTCCAGCTTCTTCAGCTCCTGCGGGCGGGTGAGATACCCGTCACCGGTGAGGTCGCAGATCAGGTCGTTGAGACCCCGGTTGATCTGGGGCACCCAGCGGCGGTGGTCGATGCCGTTGGTGACGTTCTTGAACTTATCCGGCTGCATCTGACAGGCGTCCTTGAAGAGATCCTTCCGCAGGATCTCGGAGTGCAGGGCGCTGACGCCGTTGACGGCCATGCTGCCGGCGATGCACAGGTTGGCCATGCGCACGCCGCCGTCCCAGATAATGGCCAGCTTCGCGGTCTTGGCCGGGTCGTGATAGAACTCCTCCACCTTCAGCTGCCAGCGGCGGGAGATCTCCTGCAATATCTGCCATATACGGGGCAGCAGCGTCTCGAACAGCTGCTGCGGCCACACCTCCAGTGCCTCGGCCAGCACGGTGTGGTTGGTATAGGCCACGCAGTGGGTGGTGATGTTCCACGCCTCGTCCCAGCTCATACCGGCGTCGTCCACCAGAATACGCATCAGCTCCGGGATCACCAGCGTGGGGTGGGTGTCGTTGATCTGGATGACGTTCTTCTCGTGGAAGTTCTTCAGCGTGCCGTACTGCTGGATGTGCTTGCGGGTGATGGACTGGATGGTGGCGGACACGAAGAAATACTGCTGCTTCAGCCGCAGGGACTTGCCCTCGTAGTGGTTGTCCTCCGGATAGAGCACCTGACTGATGGCGTCGGCCATGGCGCGCTCCTCGGCGGCGTGGAGGTACTGCCCCTCGCTGAACAGCTTCATGTCGATGGGCTTGGGGCTGCGGGCCTGCCACAGCCGCAGGGTGTTGACGTGGTCGGTGTCGTAGCCGGCGATCTCCATGTCGCAGGGCACGGCCATGACGCGGGTGTAGTCCTCGTGGACGACCATCAGGTGGCCGTCGTCCCAGCGGGTGCGGACTTTGCCGCCGAAGTGTACCTCCTCGGCCTCCTGCAGCTTGGGCAGCAGCCACGCATCGCCCAGCTGCATCCAGTCGTCCGGCAGCTCCACCTGCTGGCCCTCCACGATCTTCTGCTTGAAGATGCCCAGCTCGTAGCAGATGGAATAGCCAGTGGCCGGGATCTCCAGCGTAGTCATGGAGTCTAGATAGCAGGCGGCCAGGCGGCCCAGGCCGCCGTTGCCCAGGGCGGCGTCCGGCTCGATCTCAAAGATGTCGGCCGCCTTGAAGCCCAGGTGCTCCAGCGCCTCCCGCAGCTGGGGCAGCAGCCCCAGGTTGTAGGCGTTCTTCATCAGGCTGCGGCCCATCAGAAACTCCAGAGACAGGTAGTGCACCTGCCGGGCATGCCGCTGGCGGGCCTTCTGACGGGTCTCCACCTCCCGCAGAGCCATCATGTCCCGCAGGACCAGGGCGCTGGCCCGCATCATCTCTCCATCCGTGGCCTCCGCCGCCGTCTTTCCGAAGCTGACCATCAGCTTGGCGGTGAGGGCGTTCTCCAGGGTCTGTGTGGTAATTGGTGTCATGCGTCTCCTTACTCCGCCGGTTCCTGTTTCCCGGCGGTCCCCTTCTTGGGTTTGGTCTCTTTCTTGGCAGGCGTCCTCCTGCCGCTTTTGGCGGCCGTCTTTTTGGCGGCCGGTTTCTTGGCTGCCGTCCGCTTTCTGGCGGCAGGCTTCTTCTCCGGTGCGGCCGGAGCGGCCTCCTCAGCCGCCGGCTCGGCGGACGATTGTGCCGCTTCCGCGGTCGGCTGCGGAGCAGGTTCGTCAGATGCGGGCTCCGCCGCTTCCGCGGGGGCGGTCTCTTCCGCGGGGGCGGTCTCTTCCGCGGGAGCGGATTCCTCCGCCGGGGCGGAGTCTTCTGTCCGGACGGGCTCCTCCGCAGGGGGCCAAGGCTGGCCGGTGACGGTGCTGTAAATGTGCAGGTACTCCCCCGCGCTCCGGGCCCAGCTGAAATCGCAGGCCATAGCCCGCGCCCGCAGCCGGGCGAAGGCGTCGGGATAGTCCTTGTAGAGATACACCGCCTCCCGGATCACATACAGCATATCACTGCCGGCGTAATTTGCAAAGGTAAATCCGTTGCCGGCGTCCCTCCAGGACTCGTACGGGCTGACGGTGTCCTTCAGTCCGCCGGTCTCCCGGACGATGGGCACGGTGCCGTAGCGCATGGCGATCATCTGGCTCAGGCCGCAGGGCTCGCTCTTGGAGGGCATCAGGAACAGATCCGCGCCTGCATAGATGGCCATGGACAGCTCCTCGTTGTAGTCCAGGCGCACGGCCATGCGGCCGGAATACTGCTGGGCTGCCCACTGGAAGAACTCCTCGTACTTCCGGTCCCCCTTGCCCAGGATCACCATCTGCAGGGGCAGCTCCATCATGTCGTGGAGCACCTCGCACACCAGATCCAGGCCCTTGTGGGACACCAGGCGGCTGACGATGCCCACGATGGGAACGTAGGGCTCCTGCCGCAGGCCCATGAGCTTCTGCAGCTCCGCCTTGTCCGCCTGCTTGCCCGCCATGTCCGCCGCGCTGTAATTGACGGCGATGTGGGGATCCGCGGCGGGGTCATACCGCTTCACGTCGATGCCGTTCAGCACGCCGGAGAGCTTGTAGCCGCAGCGGCGCATGATGCCGTCCAGCCGGTGGGCGAAGTAGGGCATCTTCAGCTCGTTGGCGTAAGTAGGAGAGACGGCGTTGACGGCGTCGGCGCACAAAATGGCGCCCTTCAGCAGGTTCACGTCCCCGTCCATCAGAATGGTGCCGTCATCCGCCCAGCCGTGGTCCAGGCCGAACAGGTCCCCCAGGGTCTGGCGGCCGTAGCGGCCCTGGTACTCAATATTATGAATGGAGAGCACGGTCCGGATACTCCGGAACCGCTCCTCCCGCACGCTGTCGTCCTTCAGATAGATGGGCACCAGGGCGGTCTGCCAGTCGTTGCAGTGGATGACCTCCGGCCAGAACCTCAGGTGGGGCAGCATCCGCACCACGGCCCGGGAGAAAAATCCGAACCGCTCGCCGTCGTCCATGTAGCCGTACAACTCCGGACGCCGGAAATACTGCTCGTTGTCCAGGAAGTACCAGGTGACGCCGTCCCGTTCCATGGAGAACAGCCCGCAGTAGCTGTGGCGCCAGGCCAGGTCCACATAGTCGTAGCATTCAAAATGCAGCTGGTCGCTGAATTTCTCCTTCACCTTCTGGTACAGGGGCAGCACCACCGCCACATCCGCGCCCTGGGCCGCCAGCGCCGCAGGCAGGGAGCCCGCCACATCCGCAAGGCCTCCGGTTTTGCAGAACGGAACCGCCTCGCTGGCCGCATATAAAATCTTCATAGTCCTCTCCTTTCACGCTCATGCGCCCCGCCCTCCGGCAGGGTCAGGGACCGGCGGGACTCCGTCAGCCGGAGCCCCGCCCGTCTATTCGCCGTCCTGGAAGCCTTCCTCCCGCACTCACACCTGACTGCCCTTGGCCAGCACGATGGGATACGAGCTGTGTCCCATCAGCGTCCGGTCCGGCAGGATTTCTACATTTTTATCCGCGATCAGATGGGACACCGCCGCGCCCCGGCGCACCGCCGTCTCCTTGAAGAGCACGCAGTTGCGCACCACAGCGCCGGCCTCCACCACCACGCCGGGGAAGAGGATGGAGTTCTCCACCACGCCCTCGATGTTGCAGCCGTCTGCGATCAGGGAGTTCTCGCAGTAGCCGTCGGGTCCGATGTAGGCGGAGGACTTGTCAGTGGCCTTGGCCCGGATGGGCCGCTCGGCACAGAACAGCTCCGCCCGGATGGCCGGGTCCAGCAGCTGCATACTGCGGTCGTAATACTCCTGTACAGAGCGGATCTGCGCCGCGAAGCCGCCCCAGATGTATCCCTGGAGCTTCAGGCTGTCCTTCCGGGCCTGGAGCACGTCCCGCCGCAGGCTGTACTGATCCCGGGTGGCGCACTCGTCCACCAGATCCAGCAGCAGCCTGGTGGAGAGGATGTACACTTCCAGCCCCCGGTAGCCCCTGGGCCGGTGGAGGTGATACAACACATCCGTGACGCGGCCGGTGCCGTCCAGCTCAAAATAGGTGCCGTTCTCCGTCTCAAAGCTGTCGTTGCCGCAGACTACGGTGATGTCCGCGCCGGACTTGATGTGCTGGTCATAGATGTCGGACAGGGGCAGGTTCACCACCAGGTCGCCGTCCATAAGCACCACATAGTCCCGGCGGATCTCCTCCAGATAGGAGCGGACGCCCGCCAGGGCCTCCATCTTGCCCCGGAAGACCGCCGCCTCGCCCCAGTGCTGCTTGTATGCAAAGGGGGGCAGGATCTTCAAGCCGCCCCGCTTGCGGGACAGGTCCCAGTCCTTGCCGGTGCCCAAGTGGTCCAGCAGGCTCTGATAATGGCCGTGAAGCACCACACCCACGTCCGTGACACCGGCGTTCACCAGGTTGGACAGGGCGAAGTCCACCGCCCGGTACCGCCCGCCGAAGGGGATGGACGACGCGGAGCGGATCTCCCCCAGCTCCCGCAGGTCATTGCGCTTTTCATAGGAAAAGATGATCCCGTGCATGCCGTTCATCTGGACACCTCCTCGCCGTTCTTGTTCAGCATCACGCCGGGGCGCACCCGCTTCTCATCCTCCAGGACGCAGCCCGGCGCCAGCACCGTCAGGCCCCAGGGATCCGGCGCCGTCTCCTCCGGCGTGCCGCCCAGGCAGCAGTTGCGGCCGATGCGGCAGCCCTCGCCCAGGATAGCGTATTCCACCACGGCGCCGGGCTCCACGGTCACCCCGGGGAACAGGACGGAGTAGGACACCCGGGCCCCCTCCCCCACGGTGACATTGGGAGCCAGGACGGAGTTCTCCACCGTCCCCTCCAGATCGCTGCCCCGGTTGAAGGCACTGTGGCTGATCTGGCAGCGGCGGCCCAAAAAGGCCGGCGGCGCGTTGACGGACCGGGCGTAAATGGGCCAGGACTCGTCCAGCAGGTCCAGGCCCGACTCCGGGGAGAGCATATCCATGTTGGCGTCCCACAGGGACTCCAGCGTCCCCACGTCCTTCCAGTAACCGCTGAAGCGGTAGGCGGCCATCCGTTCTCCATCCCCCAGCATGGCGGGGATCACATTTTTGCCGAAGTCATTTTCGGAGTTGGGGTTGGCCTCGTCAGCCTCCAGGTACCGCCGCAGGGTCTTCCAGGTGAAGACGTAGATGCCCATGGACGCCAGATTGCTCTTGGGCTCCTTGGGCTTCTCTGCGAACTCCGTGATGAGGTCGTTCTCGTCCACGCTCATGATGCCGAAGCGGGACGCCTCCGACCACGGCACCTCCATGACGGAGATCGTGCAGGCGGCGCCCACGGCCTTATGGCGCTCCACCATCTTGGAGTAATCCATCTTGTAGATGTGGTCGCCGGAGAGGATCACCACATACTCCGGGTCATACAGGTCGATGAAGCCGATGTTCTGATAGATGGCGTTGGCGGTGCCCTTGTACCAGGTGCCGCCCTTGCTGCCCATGTAGGGCGGCAGGATGTGGACGCCGCCGGTGGACCCGTCCAGGTCCCAAGGCACGCCGCTGCCGATGTAGCTGTTCAACTCCAGGGGCCGGTACTGGGTCAGCACGCCCACGGTGTCGATGCCGGAATTGGTGCAGTTGGACAGGGGAAAGTCGATGATGCGGTATTTCCCGCCGAAGGGCACGGCGGGCTTGGCCATGTCGCCGGTGAGGACGTACAGGCGGCTGCCCTGGCCGCCGGCCAGCAGCATGGCGATGCACTCTTTTTTCATGTCTTTTCCAACTCCTTTGCCTGTTGTTTCTTCCTGGGTCTGGGGAACGTCCCCTCGCCCCGCAGGAACACCGCACCGAAGGCCGGGATCCGGATGGCGGCGGAGCATTCCTTTCCATGGGAGGGCACGGCCTCCACCATCACCGCCTCAGAATCGCCGAAACCGTCGCCGCCGTATGCGGGGTCATCGGTATTGAACACGGGCACATACCGCCTGTGGGGCGGCACGCCCATCCGATAGTTCGTATAGGTGTTGGGCGAGAAGTTCACCGCGCACATAAGGTCGCGGCCCTTCTTGTCCCTGCGCAGAAACACCACCACGTTGTTGTGGTTGTCGTCCGGCACCAGCCATTCAAAGCCCGCCCAGTCGAAGTCGACCTCCCACAAAGCCGCCGTCTTTTTATAAAAGGCGTTGATCTCCCGGAAGAACTTCCGGAGCTTCTGATTCTCTGGTCGGTCCAGCAGGTACCAGTCCAGCTGCCCGTCGGAGTCCCACTCGTGCCACTGGCCGATCTCCGCCCCCATAAACAGCAGCTTCTTCCCCGGGTGGGCCAGGAGATAGGCGTAGAAGCCTCTCAGGCACCGCAGCTGGTTGTCGTAGTCCCCGGGCATCTTCCCCACGATGGAGCCCTTCATGTGCACCACCTCGTCGTGGGAGATGGGCAGCACAAAGTTCTCAGAAAAGGCATACATCATGGAGAAGGTGATGTCCTTGTGGTTGTACTGGCGGAAATAGGGATCCAGCTTCAAATAGTGGCACATGTCGTTCATCCAGCCCATGTTCCACTTCAGATTGAAGCCCAATCCCCCCACGTCCGGCGGGCGGGTCACCAGGGGCCAGGCGGTGGACTCCTCGGCGATCATCAGCACGCTTGGGTCCGTCTGGAAGGCCATGGTGTTCAGCTCCCGCAGAAACTCGATGGCCTCCAGGTTCTCGTGTCCACCGTACTGATTGGGGGTCCAGGCTCCGCCCTGGCGGTCGTAGTCCAGGTACAGCATGGAGGCCACCGCGTCCACCCGCAGGCCGTCGATGTGGTACTCTTCCAGCCAGAAGCGGGCGGAGGAGAAGAGAAAGCTCTTCACCTCGGGCCGGCCGTAGTCGAAGACCCGGGTGCCCCAGGCGGCGTGCTCCCGCTTGTTGGGATCGCTGTACTCATAGCAGTAGGTGCCGTCGAATTCGTAGAGGCCCTGAGCGTCCTTGCAGAAGTGGGAGGGCACCCAGTCCAGCAGCACCAGGATGCCGTTTTTATGCATGTGGTTCACGAACCACATGAAGTCCTTGGGCGTGCCGAACCGGGAGGTTGGGGCGAAGTACCCGGTGCACTGGTAGCCCCAGGAGTCGTCCAGGGGGTGCTCCGTCACCGGCAGCAGTTCGATGGCGGTGTAGCCCATATCCTTCACATAGGCGGCCAGATCCTTCGCCAGGTCCTTGTAGTCGATGAAGTCCCCGTTTCCCCGCTTTTTCCAGGAGCCCAGATGGACCTCATAGATATTCAGCGGTGATGTATAGACCGGGTGCTTGGCCTTCTTCTCCCGGAAAGCGCCGTCCGTCCACTTGAATCCGCTGATGTCATACAGCTTGCTGGCTGTCGCCGGCCGGGTCTCTGTGTGGAAGCCGTAGGGGTCCGCCTTCTGGCGGACCTGGCCGTCCGCCCCCCGCACCGCATATTTATAGGAAGTATAGACCGGCAGGTCCGGCAGAAAGCCCTCCCAGATCTCGCCCTTGCGGGTGAGGGGGGCCGCTCCCTCCTCCCAGTTGTTGAAGTCGCCCACGACGGACACCGCCTCCGCATGGGGGGCCCAGACCCGGAACGTCCAGCCATCTCTGCCCCGCTTTTTGGCAGGGTGGGCGCCGAACCAGCGCCAGCCGTCCGTCATCGTCCCCTGGTGGAAACGGTCCGCCTGTCCTTGTTTTGCCATGGCAGCAGCTCCTCTCCCCGCCGCGGAGTATCCCCGGCAGGCTCGTCATTCTTAGAGTAAAGCGTTTGCGCGGAATCTGGATATGCATATAATTGTTTATATTATACTTCCTGGGAAAAATACCGTCAAGGATGGTCCTGTCGAAAAAGGGCGGCGCAAGTTGGTGGGATCTCCCAGTTTTTTCCCGCATTTTCACAAGAATGTTTGGTGCTTTTTGTGGGATTGGTCAGGATTTTTCCCGGAACTTTCCGCTTTTTAATCTCGTCTGAACAGAGGAAATATCTTCCGCCCGTATTGGGTGGAACGGAAAGGAAGAATCCCATGAAATCCCGCTCCCTGTTCTGTGCGGCGCTGGCCGCGCTGCTGCTCTTGCTCTCCGCCTGCGGTCATCCGGCACCAGAGGCCAGCGGAGCCGCAGCGGAAGGGCTCTCCGCCACGGACACCATCACGCCGGAGGAAGGCGTCGCCATTCTGGAAAAGCAACTGGGCGCAGTGGACGAGGCCACCGGCAATGTGATGTCCTACGGCTACGAAGGGCCGCTTACTCTGGACGGAGTGGACTATTACAACTACCGGGTCTCCTGGCTGGTGGACGGCGATCACCTGTCCTATCTCACCAACTATCTGGTATCCACCGACGGGCTGGTGGTCCAGGAGTACCTGCCGGAGACGGATTGATTGCCAAATGAAACCACCCGCCGGGCCTGCATAGCCAAACAAATCCTGCGGATACTAGCTTTTGCCAAGCAGAATCATCCTGAAAAATCTGAAAGACAAAAGGAGTTTTCGATATGAAGGCAACTGGAATCGTGCGGCGGATCGACGACCTGGGCCGGGTGGTAATCCCCAAGGAGATCCGGCGCACCATGCGGATCCGGGAGGGCGATCCATTGGAAATCTACACCAGCCGCGAGGGTGAGGTCATCTTCAAGAAATACTCGCTGCTGGGCGGTGTGGAGGACTTCGCCGCGGAGCTCTGCGAGACCATGAGCCGGTCCACCGGCAGCGTCTGCGCCGTCACGGACCGGGACACGGTCATCGCCGTGGCGGGCGGCAGCAAGCGGGAGCTTATGGGCAAGCGGATCACCCCGGAGCTGGAGCAGATCATGGAGAGTCGGAAAATCTACCAGTACACCGGCGAGGGCCAGCCCCTCCAGGTGACGGAGGGCATCGACAGCCTGCTGACCACCGTGGCGGCCCCCATCCTGGCGGAGGGCGACCTGCTGGGCCTGGTGCTGTTCATCTCCAGCGATCCCGCTGCCGTCACCGGCGACACCGAGTACAAGCTGGCCCAGACCATCGCCGCCTTTCTGGGCCGGCACATGGAGAGCTGAATCCTCTCTCCCGCGCGGACGCCTGTACAGGCGTCCGCGTTTTTGATGGCATGAAATGCCGGAAAGACGCTATGCTGGAAGTATCCCCCAATTCGGAAGGAGCTGCTTCCATGACAGTTTCAGAGTGGATCGCGTATGTGGACCAGCGGGTCTGGGGCCCGGGAATGCTGGTGCTGCTGATGGGCACCGGCGTCTTCCTCACCCTGCGCACCCGCTTTCTCCCCTGGCGGAACCTGGGCTGGGCGCTGAAAAGTGTTCTCGGCCGTGACTCCCGCGCCAAGGCAGGCGGGGCCGGCGATGTGTCCCCCTTCTCCGCCCTGATGACCACGCTGGCCGCCACCATCGGTACCGGAAACATCGTGGGCGTGGCCACGGCCTTGGTGGCGGGCGGCCCCGGCGCCTTGGTGTGGATGGAGATCTCCGCCCTCTTCGGCCTTTCCTCCAAGTGCGCGGAGTGCCTGCTGGCCGTCAAGTACCGCCAGCGGGGCGCCGGCGGCGAGATGTGCGGCGGTCCCATGTACACCATGTGCGCCGCCCTGCGGTGGAAGCGGCTGGGAGGTGCCCTGGCCTTTCTCTTCGCCCTCTTCACAGTTCTGGCCTCCCTGGGCATGGGGGACATGGCCCAGGCCAATTCCATCGCCGGGGCGCTGGCCGACAGCTTCTCCGTTCCGGCCCGGACCACCGGGGTGGCAGTGGCTCTGCTGGCTCTCGTGGTCATTCTGGGCGGTATCCGGCGGATTGCCGGAGTCTGCTCCGTGGTGGTGCCCCTCATGGCGGTCCTTTACCTGCTGGCGGGCACCGCAGTGCTGCTGGGGCATCTGTCCGCTCTGCCCGGAGCCGTGGCAGAGATGTTCCGCCTGGCCTTCTCTCCCGCCGCCGCTGCGGGTGGCGCGGCGGGGACTATGACCGCCTCCGCCCTGAACGCCGCCCGCTGGGGCATTGCCAGAGGCTGCTTTTCCCATGAGGCGGGCATGGGCTCCGCCGCCATCCCCGCCGCCTCTGCCGCCACAGACAGCCCCGCCCGTCAGGGCTATGTGAACATGACCGGCGTATTCTTCGACACCACGGTGATCTGCACAGTCACGGGCCTGTGCATCTGCGCCTCCGGCGTGCTGGGGACTGCCGACGCTTCCGGCGCGCAGGTAAACGGCGTGGCCCTCACCGCCCTGGCCTTTAAGACCGTGCTGGGCCCCCTGGGGGGGCTGCTGGTCTCCCTGGGGATCGTGCTGTTCGCCTTCTCCACCATCCTGGGATGGGAGTTCTGCGGGGAAACGGCCTTTGCATTTCTCTTCGGCCGCCGGGCCATCCCTCTCTATCGAATTCTCTTCGCCCTGGCGGCCTTTCTAGGCGCCACTCAGAGCCTGGAGGTGGTATGGAATCTCTCCGACATCTTCAACGCCCTGATGGCAGTGCCCAACCTGATCTCCCTGCTCCTCCTCTCCGGCACCGCCGCCCGGGAGCTGGAGGCCTTCCAGCCGGAGATCCGCCGCGGGCGGAGACTCCGGCAGAGGCGGGCCGTCCGGCGGGCACTCTGAGTCCGCTTTCTTCAGGTGCCACCGACGGGGGCCGCCTGCCCCTGCCGGCATGTCCGGGACCGTGTGCAGGTCCGTCTCCCCATTCGGATGGGAAATGGCGGAATTCGTGAATTTTTTTCTGGAGGAGTTGCTTTTTTCCAGTTTGATGGTAAGATAAAGTACGGTAAAAATTTTAAACAAAGGACTTGATACCATGACCAAGATCGACATCGTCTCCGGCTTCCTGGGGGCCGGCAAAACCACCCTTATCAAAAAGCTGCTGGCGGAGGCCTACAAGGGCGAAAAGCTGGTGCTGATCGAAAACGAATTCGGCGAGATCGGCATTGACGGCGGCTTT
>OOIG01002411.1_pt1 | contig 12534 bp, 9 predicted proteins | sample 1692091 | NCBI WGS metagenome assembly OOIG01 (sample SAMN06348188, study PRJEB24527) | human gut metagenome | biome: human gut; feature: ankylosing spondylitis patient; material: feces | host: Homo sapiens | place: China | collected 2015-10
CGAAATCGCTGAAACCCGCATAAACACTGGCTTTTTTAAGCAACTCGATTTATTCCCACTCCACCGTTGCGGGGGGCTTGCTGGTGATGTCGTAGACAATTCTGTTGATGCCCTTGACCTCGTTGACGATGCGGCCGCTGATCTTGTCGAGCAGCTCGTAGGGGATGCGGGCCCAGTCGGCGGTCATGAAGTCCTCGGTCGTCACAGCGCGCAGCGCAAGCACGCGGTCGTAGCTGCGGCCATCGCCCATGACGCCGACGGTGCGCGTGTCGGTCAGGACGGCGAAGTACTGGTTCATCTTCTTGTTTTCGCCGGCCTTTTCCAGCTCCTCGCGGTAGATCGCGTCGGCAAGGCGCAGCGTGTCGGCCTTTTCCTTCGTGATCTCGCCCATGATGCGGATGGCAAGGCCCGGGCCGGGGAACGGCTGGCGGGAGACGAGGTATTCGGGAAGCCCCAGCTCGCGGCCAAGTTGACGCACTTCGTCCTTAAAGAGCAGGCGCAGCGGCTCGATGATCTCCTTGAAGTCGACATAGTCGGGAAGACCGCCGACGTTGTGGTGGCTCTTGATGACTGCGGCATTGCCAAGGCCGGATTCGATGACGTCGGGGTAGATCGTGCCCTGAGCGAGAAAGTCGACCGCGCCGATCTTCTTCGACTCTTCCTCGAACACACGGATGAACTCTTCGCCGATGATCTTGCGCTTGCGCTCGGGATCGGAGATGCCAGCGAGCTTCGAGAGGAAGCGGCCCTCGGCGTTCACGCGGACAAAGTTGATGTCCCACTTCTTGAACGCCGCCTCGACCTCGTCGCCCTCGTTGAGGCGCATGAGGCCGTGGTCGACAAAAACGCAGGTGAGCTGGGGGCCGACGGCCTCGGCCAGCAGCGCCGCCACGACGGACGAGTCCACGCCGCCGGAGAGCGCCAGCAGCACGCGGCCGGAGCCGACCTTTTCGCGCACGGCGGCGATGGCAGTATTTTTATAGTCGCCCATCGTCCAGTCGCCTGTCGCGCCGCAGACCTCGTAGAGGAAGTTGCGGATCATCGCGGTGCCGAACTCCGTGTGGTTGACCTCAGGATGGTACTGCACGCCGTAGAACCCGCGCGTTTCGTCGCAGATGGCGACGTTCGGGCAGGCGTCGGAGTGCGCGACGAGAGAGAAGCCCTCGGGGACCTTTTCCATGTAGTCGCCGTGACTCATCCACGTCACGCTCTTTTCGGGAAGACCCTTGAAGAGCTTGCAGTTCGTGTCAAAAAACGTCTCGGTCTTGCCGTATTCGCGCGCGGTGGCGTCGTTTGCGGCGACGACCTTGCCGCCGAGGTGGTGCGCGATGAGCTGGCAGCCGTAGCAGATGCCGAGCACGGGCACACCTGCGTCAAAGAGCGCGGGATCGACGTGCGGCGCGTCCTCGAGATACACGCTGTTCGGGCCGCCAGTGAAGATGAAGCCGATGGGATTCATCGCGAGAAGGTCTGCAAGCGGCGTCGTGTAGGGCTTGACCTCGCAGTAAACGCCGCATTCGCGCACGCGGCGCGCGATGAGCTGGTTGTACTGGCCGCCAAAGTCCAGTACGATGATGGTCTGATGGTTCATATTGAAATTCTCCTGCCGTATCCAATAATATGGTAAAAGCATCATATCATAGCTTTTCCCATTTTACCAGCGGTATTGTAAAAATAAAAAGGTCGCGCGGTCAATGGACCGCGCGATCGAGGGAGGCCGCGACAAAGCCGCGGAACAGGGGATGCGGCTTGTTGGGACGGCTCTTGAATTCGGGGTGGAACTGCGCGCCGACGAACCAGGGGTGGCTCTTCGATTCGACGATCTCGACGAGCGTGCCGTCGGGGGAGAGACCGGCGAGGCGCATGCCGGCGTCCGTGAAGTCGTCGCGGAAGTCGTTGTTGAACTCGTAGCGGTGGCGGTGGCGCTCCCAGATCTCCGGCGCGTCGTAGAGCGCGCGGGAGAGCGAGCCCTCTTCGAGCACGCAGGGGTACTTGCCAAGGCGCATCGTGCCGCCCTTGGCCGTCACGCCGACCTGCTCGGGCATGAGCGCGATGACGGGATGCGCCGTCGTGGAGGAGAACTCCGCGCTCGTCGCGTCGTCCCATGAGAGCACATGGCGCGCAAATTCGATGACTGCGATCTGCATGCCGAGGCAGATGCCAAGGTATGGGATGCCGCGCTCGCGCGCGTACTGCGCGGCTAAGATCATGCCCTCGATGCCGCGGTCGCCAAAGCCGCCGGGGACTAAGATGCCGCTGCACCCGCAGAGCTTCTGCGCGATGTTGTCGCTTGTCAGCGTTTCGGAGTCGACCCATTGAATTTCGACGCTCGCGTCGCAGGCTGTGCCCGCGTGGAAGAGCGACTCAACGACGCTCAAATAGGCGTCGTGCAGGCCGACGTATTTGCCGACGAGCGCGATGCGCACATGACGGTGCACGCCGTGGATCTTGTCGACCAGCGCGCGCCACTCGGTCATGTCAGGTTCACCGCAGTCAAGGTGCAGCTTGCGGCACACCACGCGGCAAAGGCCCTCGTGCTCAAGCAGCAACGGCACCTCGTAGAGCGTGGACGCCGTTGCGTTCTGGATGACGCAGTCGGGCTCCACGTTGCAGAAGAGCGCAATCTTGCGGCGGATGCCGTCTGTGATGGGCTCATCCGTGCGCACGACGAGAACGTCCGGCTGGATGCCCTCGCTCAGGAGTTCCTTGACCGAGTGCTGCGTGGGCTTGCTCTTGAGCTCGCCGCTGCCGGGGATGGTCACGATGAGCGGCACGTGGATGAAGAGCACATTTTCACGCCCGCGCTCGGCCGCGACCTGACGGATGGCCTCCAAAAACGGCTGGCTCTCGATATCGCCGACCGTGCCGCCGATCTCGGAGATGGCAACGTCGGTCTCGCCGTCGTCCATGTCGTAGATGCGGCGCTTGATCTCGTCGGTCACGTGCGGGATGATCTGCACCGTGCCGCCAAGATAGCCGCCCTGACGCTCGCGATTGAGAACGCTCCAGAAAATTTTGCCCGAGGACACGGAGGATTTCTCGTCCAGCGCCTCGTCGACAAAGCGCTCGTAGTGGCCGAGGTCCAGGTCGGTCTCCGCGCCGTCGTCCGTGACAAAGACCTCGCCGTGCTGATACGGGCTCATCGTGCCGGGGTCGACGTTGAGATACGGGTCGAACTTCTGGTTTTTGACCTTCAGCCCGCACTGCTTTAAGAGCCGCCCGAGCGACGCCGCGCAGATGCCCTTGCCAAGCCCCGACACCACGCCGCCGGTGACAAAAATGTACTTCATAGATTTTCTTCCTCCCCTGTCAAAGAAAAATAAAACTGCTGCGATAAAGCAAAACTCCACTTCAAAAAGGACGCTCGAAAGAGCGTCCTTTTTGACTTACACGGAGAAGAGTAATTCGCAGAACGTCGGATACGGCCAATACTTGGACGCGGTCAGCACTTCCAGTTTGTCGACGGTCTTGCGCACGTCGTTCGTGCGCTTTTCGACCTCGTCGTGGTAGTAGTGCAGGAGCGTTTCGGGCTCTGCGTCGTCGGAGACGGTCTCGAGCGCCGTCTTGAGGCCGATGGTCTCTTCGAGCAGCTGCTCGTTGAGCGAGCCGATGGCGTTGGCGAGCGAGGATTCGACGTGGCAGGTCAGCTCCGGCGCGGCGGCGCGCTTGGCGGCGATGGTGTTGCACAGCGCGGCTTCGTATTCGGAAGCGGCGTTGAGAATGCCGTGCTGGACCATGTCAACAAGCGTCGCGGCCTCGATGCGGATGACCTTGCAGTACTTCTCGATATGAACTTCGTGGCGGGAGAAAATTTCTTCCTTGCTGTAAACGCCCTGGCGCGTCAGCAGCTCAATGTTCTTGGGCAGGATGTAGGTCGGCAGCGCCTCGGCGGTGTTGTGCAGGTTGGCAAGGCCGCGCTTTTCAGCCTCCTTGATCCAGGCCTCTTCATAGCCGTTGCCGTTGAAGATGATGCGGCGGTGGGCGGAGAACGTGTCGCGGATCAGCTTGTGGAGCGCGGCGGTGAAGTCCGGCGCGTCCTTGAGCTGCGCGTAGAATTCGTCGAGCTCTTCGGCCATGATGGTGTTGAGGATCGTGACCGGGCCCGCGATGGACTGCGAGGAGCCGGGCATGCGGAACTCAAACTTATTGCCGGTGAAGGCGACGGGCGAGGTTCGGTTGCGGTCGGTCGTATCCTGCGGGATGGCGGGGAGCACATCCACGCCGATGCGCAGGGACTTGTGCTCGGGCGCGGTGTAGTCGTTTTCGTCGACGATGGCATCGATGATGCCCTCAAGCTCGGTGCCGAGGAAGACGGAGATGACAGCCGGGGGCGCTTCCTGCGCGCCGAGACGGTGATCGTTGCCCGCGAAGGCAACGGAGCAGCGCAGAAGCTCCTGATACTCATCCACGCCCTTGATGAACGCGGCGAGCAGCAGCAGGAACAGCGCATTCTGGCTGGGGGTCTTGCCGGGAGAGAAGAGGTTTTTGCCCGTGTCGGTCGAGAGCGACCAGTTGACGTGCTTGCCCGAGCCGTTGACGCCCGCGAAGGGCTTTTCGTGCAGCAGGCACACAAGGTTGTGGCGCTCGGCGACCTTTTTCATCGTCTCCATGACGAGCTGGTTCTGGTCGCTCGCGGTGTTGGCGTCGGTGTAGATGGGGGCCATCTCGTGCTGGCCGGGGGCGACCTCGTTGTGCTTGGTCTTGGAGAGCACGCCGAGCTTCCACAGCTCTTCATCGAGCTCTTTCATGTAGGCGGCCACGCGGGGACGGAACGCGCCGAAGTAGTGGTCGTCCAACTCCTGACCTTTCGGGGGCTTTGCGCCGAACAGGGCGCGGCCGCACAGGCGCAGGTCCATGCGCTTTAAGTACAGCTCGCGGTCGATGAGGAAATACTCCTGCTCCGCGCCGATCTGCGGCGTGACCTTTTCCGCGTCGTCGCCAAATAACTTGAGCACGCGCACCGCCGCGCGGCCGACCGCGGCGATGGAGCGCAGCAGCGGCGTCTTCTTGTCGAGCGCGTCGCCGCTGTAGGAGCAGAACACCGTCGGGATGCAAAGGCTGCCATCTTTGATGAAGGCAAACGCCGTGGGGTCCCAAGCGCTGTAGCCGCGGGCTTCAAACGTGGCGCGCAGGCCGCCGTTGGGGAAGGAGGATGCATCGGGCTCGCCGCGCACCAGCTCCTTGCCGGAAAAGTCCATCATCACGCGGCCGCCGCCGGCGTTGTTGATAAAGCTGTCGTGCTTTTCCGCCGTCACGCCGCTCAAGGGCTGGAACCAGTGCGTGAAATGCGTTGCGCCATGCTCCAGCGCCCAGGTCTTCATCGCGTCGGCGATCTCATTTGCCGCGGAAAGGGGAAGAGGCTGCCCGCTCTTTAAGCAGCCGCGCCAAACGTCCATGGCGCTCTGCGGCACATACTGCTCCATTGTGCGTTCATTGAACACCAGAGAGCCAAAAAGCTCGGGAATGCGAGTCGCTTCACTCATGATCCAGACCTCCTGTTTCGAAATAAAAAATTTGATAAGTAATGATACTTCATCGGGGCAAGCAGCGTCAATACTTTGTTTTTCCAACTTTCTCCTCACTTTAGTGGGACGGGATGTGCGGTGTGAACGAAATTATGAAAGTGCGGCAACTTTTTCTTGCATGAAGAAAACGGCTGTGCTATATTTAACCTGAACCCGCCCTTGCCGGAAACGGCAGGGGCGGGCGTTTTGTTTTTCTGATCTGCTGTGAAAAAATTTTGCGGACAAAAAAAACAGGACGTGAACGCCGGTCACGGCGCTTGCGTCCCGTTTTGCATCACTTGATCGTGGCGCTGTCGTTCAGCACGCTCGTGCTGTAAAGAAACAGCACGTCCTGCGCGGTAAAGTCGATGAATTTTCCGAGCATTGAGGGGGAGAGGTAGCGGATGTCGGCAAGCGTGATCTCGCTGTATCCCTCCGCAAGCAGCGGAAGCAAACTCGCGGCGAACGAATCGCGGAAGACAAGGAGTTTTCGCTCCGCCTGCGCGTTCGGGTTCTCAATGCGCAGCAGCGACTTGGGTCCCGAGAGGAAAATTTCATACGGGTCGCTGCCGTCTGCCTTTTCGAGCGTGTAGACAGGGAGATAGGCGCCGCTTTCATAGTCGTACACGCGGCAGCTACCAATGATATCGTTTGTGAGGTAGGCGAGCCTGTCGGGCTCCATTGGCAGTGCCGACTGCCCGCGGTACACACCGTAAAACGGCGTATCGAGCGTGACCTCGGTAAAGTCCACGGTGAGTGAGACGCCCATCGCATCTGCCAGCGCCTTGGCCGTGGGGGCAAGCATTTCCTGCCGCCAGTGGAGGTCGGTGCGGTAATAGGATGAGAGCGACAGCGTGCCCGTCAGGTCGATATAGTCCGCAAAATCGACCTTTTGGCGCATGAGCGCAAAGAACTTCTCGTAATCCATCGCGGGATAGCCGTTTTCGGCGGCCAAAAAGTAATTCTTGTCGGGGATGACGGAGAGGTAGACGTTTACGCCCGTATCTTTGAGATACGTTTCGTACACGTAGCGGAAGCGGTCGGCCGCGTGGTCGAGCGAATCCTCGTGGATCGTGTCGTCGAGCTTCGCGGCGTAGCCGTCCGCGACGTAGATGCCGTTGTTGTCCTTCTCGCCGAATAAATCGCGGACGGACAGGGCCTTGAGCGTGCGGAGCTCGTCGCGCAGCGGGAACTGGTCGAGCGTGTAGCTCTCAAAATTCGACTGGAAGCGTCCGGAGAGCACTTCTTCCACGTTCAGCGTTGGGAACTGCTTGAGCGGGCGACGCTCGCTTTCCGACACGGCGTCGTCGCTCTTGCAAATGCTCCACAGCGCGAACATAAGCACGAACGCTGCCGCGATGCCGAGGGTGAGGGCGTCTTTGATTTTTCGATTCATGCGATGCCCTCCTTAAAAGCGGAAGTAGAGGAACGGGTTGAACGACCCGTCCACTAAAAATGCCGTGCCGAGCAGCAGGGGGATCAGTACAAACAGCGGCTCGAGCACATCGAGCGCCGTCGCTGCGCCTTTGGATTTGCGCAGCTTTGCGACGATCATCTTCGGCAGCGGTGTTGCGCAGAGGATACCGAGCACGAGCAGCGGGCCATAGCTTTTAAGGTAGTAGACCGCCTGCGTGCTTGACAGCGGCAGTCCGCCTGCGCCGAGCATCGCGCTGATGCGCGAGACCGCCTGCGCGGCGCTGTCTGCGTCGAAAAGCACGAAGCCGAGCGTGACGAAAAAGAGCGTGTACACATGGCCGAGCACGCGGTGCTTTTCGAGCACCGGCAGCAGCGCCAGCTTTTCAAGAAGCAGCAGGACCGCGAACCACAGTCCCCACAGCACGAACGTCCACGCCGCCCCGTGCCACAGGCCCGTTGCAAGCCAGACGATCAGAATGTTCAACAGCTGACGCGCCTTACCCTTCCGGCTGCCGCCGAGAGGGATATAGAGGTAGTCGCGGAACCACGAGCCAAGCGACATGTGCCACCTGCGCCAGAACTCCGTGATGCTCGTTGAAATATAGGGGTAGTTGAAGTTTTCAGGGAAGTGGAAGCCCAGCATCCGCCCGAGGCCGATGGCCATATCGCTGTAGCCCGAAAAGTCGAAATAGACTTGGAGCAGAAACGCGAGCGCGTAGAGCCAGACGAAGAGGACGCTCGCGTCCTGCGTCGACTTGTAGGCGCTCGCGAGCGCGTCGAACTGGTTTGCGAGCAGAATTTTCTTGGCAAAGCCGACCGTAAAGCGGCGCACGCCCTCCGCCGCGGCGGAGACGCTGTGCGTGCGGCTTTTGAGCTCTGCGGCGACGTCGGAATACCGTACGATCGGCCCCGCGATGAGCTGGGGGAAGAGCGAAACATAGGCAGCGAGGTCGATGAAATTCCTCTGCGCCGCCGTTTCGCCGCGGTAGACGTCGATGACGTAGCTCAATACCTGAAAGGTGTAGAAGCTGATGCCGATGGGCAGGCTCAGCTTCAAAAGCGGCAGGGAGAGCCCTGTGACGGCGTTGACGCTGGAGACAAAAAAGTCCGCGTACTTAAAATAGCCGAGAAGCCCAAGGCTCACAAGGATCGAGAGCGTCAGAAAGACCTTCGACGCCTTTTGCCCGCGGTGCTTTTCAATCAGCAGGCCGAAACCATAGCCCTGCACGATGGAGACGAGCATGAGCAGCATATATTTCGGCTCGCCCCAGGCATAGAAAAAGAGGCTTGCGAGCAGCAGCACCGCGTTTTTCAGCTGCCGCGGCGCTGCAAAGTAGATCAGCAGTGCCGCGGGCAGAAAGTAAAAGAGAAAGGGAACGCTGGAAAAGAGCATAAACTTCTCCGCCTTTCAGAAGATCAAATCAGGCGATGGCCTCGTCGCAGACGACGGCAGCATCGGCAAAGGTCTCGGTGACCTTACCGCTGAACTGGTCGACGAGGTCCTCCGCGCCGTAGCAGGAGATGACATAGTCGCCGAGCGTCAGGATGACAAGCTTGTCGGGAAGGCCGCACATCCACTGGCGGTTCATGATGTTGTCCTTGAGGTCGGAGACGACACTGTCAACGTCGGAAGAGCTCGCAACATGGAACGCGCCCGCGGTGAAGGTGTTGGCGTTCATCATGTGGGTGAGGGACGCGGCGTCGGAGAGCTTGCCTGCGTCCGCGGCGGGGAAGGAGAGAGCGTAGTCAAGTGCGTCGCCGTCTTCGACGGAGAAGTTGCCGGGCGCGTCCTCGGTCATATTCGCCTCATCAAAGTCGCCGCCGGCAGCAGGGAACTTGTCGTCGTCGCTGTAGTTGGCCCATACGGCGTTCAGCAGCTCGAGAGCGCTCGCGGGCTGGCTGTTATTGCCGCTATTGTCATCCGTCTTGCTGCCGCAGGCGGCGAGGGAGAGAGTCATCGCTGCGGCCAGCAGCAGGGTGAGAAACTTTTTCATGGGAATTTACCTCCAAAATGTTGTGTGTTGTCAATAGTAATGTGGAATGGGATGCTTACGCCCGCGCGGCGGCCCAATAGCCGTTGGCCTCGTCGTAGCGCAGCGTGACGGCGGGCGCGCCGTCGAGAGAGAGCGTGTAAACCGTACCCGTGTCCGGCTCTTCGATGGTCCAGCAAAGCTGCACCTTGCCGGAGACGGTGTAGGAGGTGAACTCCTCCTGCAGCGAGTAAAGAGGCTGGGTCAGCACGCCATCCGACACCGTAACGGTCACGGCCTCGCCCGATTTGCTCTCGATGGTAAGCATCGGACTGAGCGGGCCGCTCAGACTGCCGCGCGCGTCGAGCGCCATCGCTGCGGGCTGACTGATGGGAATGGGGATTGAGGAGAGCGCTGCGCCTTCGACCTTGATCTCAGCCGGTAAGGTGTCGCGCGTCATCGCCAGGGCGGCGGCCAGCACGAGCACAAGGCACGCCGCAGCGGCAAGAAAACGCGGGAGGGCGTACCGTTTGCGCGGCTTGTAGGCGTAGGCGTCCGCGATGAGCTCATCGTCGAGCTCGCCTATGGCGCGGGTCAGAACTTCATGCTTCACAGTATCCCTCCTTGATGAGATGCTCCTTGAGCTTTCTGCGCGTGCGCAGGAGCGTGGTTTTGATGCGGCTCTCGCCGCAGTGAAAGCGCGCGGCCAGCGCTTCGACCGGTTCGCAGTAGAAATAGCGCAGGATGAACATGCTGCGCACCTCTTCGCTCTGCGTGCGCAGAAACGCGCTGATGCTGCGACCGAGCTCTGCTGCCATGGCCTCGTCGTCGGGCGAGGACAGGGCGGGTGCGCAGTCGTCCAGCTCGTCGAGCGAGAGCGCGAAGATGTCGCCCTGCCGCTTCTGCGCCGACCTCGCCTTATAGCGGTTCAGCGCCAGATTGCGCGCGATCTTGCCGAGAAAGGCAGACAGGATCGCAGGCCTTTGCGGCGGCATGGCCTGCCAGGCGTGTAAGTACGTGTCGTTGACGTTTTCCTCGCTGTCGGCGCGGTCAGATAAAATGTTTTGCGAAATTTTCATGCAATAGCTTTCGTATTTGGCGGCGGTGGCTTCGATGGCGTGCTCGTCCCGCTGCCAGTAGAGGTCGACGATCTCATGGTCGTCCATAGGTTCGCTCCTTTCTGTTGTCTGCCATCATGGGGAAAAGACAACTTTTTTGCCGTTTGCGTTACACAAAAGAGAAAATATTTTTGAAAGTATACCACATTCGCCCGTTTCGTAAAAGGGCGGCATGTTATTTTTGACAAAACGGGAACTTTTTTCCATCCGCGCCGTCTAATATAACAAATCCCGAAACGGAGGTACATCCGACATGAAACGATTCTTAACGCTGCTGCTCGCCGCGGCGATGGTCCTGTCCTTCGCCGCCTGCGGAGACAACGGAACGACGATCCGAAATGAAAATGAGAAGGACAATGTGAAAAAAGACCCCATTGCCGCGCAGTATTTGCAGGACCTCGCCGTGAAGACGGCGGACTATCCCGTGCTGCCCGCCATGCCGAACGAGAGTGAGCTTGACGAGGCATTCAGCACCATCGACTATGACAAGATGGGCGCGGACGCCTATGAAAAGGCGCAGGAGAAGATCTGGGAGGACTGGGACGCGCGCAGCAATGCCTATTACGATGCGCTCAAGGCGCTGCGCAGCAAGGGCACGAGCTACCCCGCGGCATTCCTGCACTTCACACAGGAGACGGACACGCTGCTTTCGGCGGAGAAGAACACCGTTCTCTCGCCCGCAAACCTGTATCTCGCCTTTGCGATGCTCAGCGAGACGACGGACGGCGACAGCCGCGCGCAGCTTTTATCGCTTTTAGGCCTTGAAAATACCGATGCGTCGCGCGCTGCGGGCAACTATGTCTGGCGCAATCTCTACGGCGAGACCTCGACGGGAAAGACGCTGCTCGGCAGCTCCGTGTGGCTGAATGAGAACGTCCCCTATAATGAAGAGACGCTGCAGGTGCTCGCCGAGCAGTACCTTGCTTCGACGTTCTCCGCCCCGATGGGAGATGAGAAGACGGACAAGGCCATCGGCGAATGGATCAATGAGAACACGGGCAATCTCTTGCAGGACGCCGCGGGCGGCATCGAGACCAAGCCCGAGACGGTGATGCTGCTTTTGACGACGCTCTACTTTAAGGACCAGTGGCGCGACGAATTCTGGGAGAATGCGACAAAGGAGGATACCTTCACCGCAGCAAACGGCGCGCAGCAGACGGTCGACTTCATGCACCTCACGCAGGATCGTGCCGCTTACTGCCGGGGCGAAAACTACACCGTGGCGGAGCTGCGCTTTCAGGGTGGGCAGGCGATGCGCTTCCTGCTGCCCGACGAGGGCACGAGCCTTAAAAGCTTTCTTGCGGACGGCAGCGCCGTGGGCGGACTGCTCGGTTACGACATGGGCGTGAGCCTGCCGAGCGGCAAACTCATCTGGAGCGTGCCAAAGTTCGACGTCAGCTCCGACCTTGAACTGACCGACGCGCTCCGCGCGCTGGGCGTTTCTGATGTGTTTGACTTTGATCGCGCGGACTTTTCGCCCCTTGTCGACTTTGACCGCTTTGATAAGGCGGTCGCCGTGACGCAGGTGCAGCACGCCGCGCGCGTCAAGATCGATGAAAAGGGCTGCGAGGCCGCCGCCTTTACCGCCGTCAGGGCGGACGCCCAGTCCGCCGCGCCGGAAGACCTTCCCGTGGTGGAGATGGATCTGAACCGGCCGTTTGCCTTTATGATCACCGGCGTGGACGGTCTGCCGCTCTTCCTCGGCACGGTGAACAGCCTATAAGAGTAAAGCTGGCGCGACTGCAGTAAAAAACAAATGATGCAAAAATGAAAAGGAGAGAAACGATGAAGAAATTATTTGCCTTTTTGCTCGCCTGCGTGTGCGCACTGGCGCTGTTTGGCTGCGCGGGAGCGAATGATGACAAATCGGACGGCGGACCGGAGGATGATTGGGCGCCGCTGACGGAGGCGCAGATCGAAGAATTTAAGGAGTTGTTTGCCTCCACTGCCGATGTGACGGATGAGACAACGGGAGAGTACCGCTATACGACCTCGACGCCGGTGAGCTGCTTTTTCACCTCGCATTACGACGATCCGCGCGATATCGACCTTGCGGAATTTTTGCGGTACTGTCCGCTCAGCACCACGCTGGGAGACGCGGACGTGGAGGAATTCCACGCTGTGCTCGACACGCTGGGAATAGAGGATGCGGAGAGGTTCAAGGTGCCGGATGACTGGGCGGTCCCCGTGCGGCGCATTCCCAAGAGTGACGTTTCCGCGCTTTTGACGCAGTGGGCGGATATCACGGTGGACGATCTGTGCAATCAGGATGGTGTGACGTACCTCGCACAGTATGATGCATTCTATGAGTATGCGAGCGATTTCGGCCCCGGATCCTTTATTCCGATGGGCGGCGAGCAGTACGGCGACAGCATCCGGCTGTGGAGCGCGCCGCGCGGCGAGGACGGCGAAGGAACGCACGATGAGTTGACGCTGGAAGTGCGCCCGGACGGGAGCTATCGCATTGAAGCGTTCCGTGAAGTCTGAAGCAAAAGGGGGCCTTCTCTCACGTGAGAGAAGGCCCCC
>OOIG01002422.1_pt1 | contig 12511 bp, 12 predicted proteins | sample 1692091 | NCBI WGS metagenome assembly OOIG01 (sample SAMN06348188, study PRJEB24527) | human gut metagenome | biome: human gut; feature: ankylosing spondylitis patient; material: feces | host: Homo sapiens | place: China | collected 2015-10
TGTGAAGGAAACGATCATGCAGGTCAGCAGCAGTAAGAAGTGGCAGTCACAGCCATCCCTGGACGAGAACGGAAATCCTATGCTGACCGCAAAAGGAAAACCGATCAAGGCAAAGACCGTCGGGCAGAAACAGTATGTGGAGAGCATCCGCAAGAATACGATCGTCCTCGGCGTCGGTCCTGCCGGAACGGGAAAAACCTTTCTTGCGGTCGCGATGGCGGTCAAGGCGCTGCGGGAAAAGCAGGTCAGCCGCGTGATTCTGACGCGCCCCGCAATCGAGGCGGGCGAAAAGCTCGGATTTCTCCCGGGAGACCTGCAAAGCAAAATCGACCCCTATCTGCGCCCGCTTTACGATGCGCTTTACGAGATGATGGGCGTGGAGAACTACCAGAAGCAGGTGGAAAAGGGCGTGATCGAAATTGCGCCGCTTGCCTACATGAGAGGGCGGACTCTGGACGATTCCTTCATCATTCTGGACGAGGCGCAGAACGCCACGCCCGAGCAGATGAAGATGTTTCTTACGCGCCTCGGTTTCAACTCCAAGGTGGTGGTGACGGGCGACCTGACCCAGACCGACCTGCCGAGAGGTCAGAAGAGCGGGCTTGCGGCGGCGGTGAAAATTCTTGCGGGGATCGAGGACATCGGAATCCACTATTTCACCGAGCGCGACGTGGTGCGCCACAGGTTGGTGCAGAAGATCATTCAGGCATACGAGCGGTATGACCGCGAGATGATACGGAAGGAAAAGAACGACCGCGAAAAGGCGGCGGAGCGATTCCGCGCAGTGCGCAGAACCGAAAAACACGGAAAGGAAACCGAATAATATGGAACGGAAAATGCTTTGCAAGATTGATTTTGAAAACCGACAGGAACTGTTGCCGCTGAGCTACAAGCTGAAAATGCTGGTTCGCCGCGCGGTGGAAACAACTCTGGACTATGAACAGTACGAAAACCCGATTGAGGTGTCGGTCACCTTTACCGACAACGAGGGAATCCGCGAACTGAATCGGAAATTCCGGAACATCGACCGCCCGACCGACGTGCTGTCCTTCCCGCTGTTCGACTACACGGGGGAGAGCGAAGAGCCGCCCGTGGACGAGTTCGTGGGGATGCTCGGCGATATCGTGATCTCCTTGGAACAGGCAAAGAAGCAGGCGGAGGAATTCGGTCACAGTTTCGAGCGTGAGGCGGCGTTTCTGACCGTGCATTCCATGCTCCATCTTCTGGGCTACGACCACGAAGCGGGCGGAGACGAGGAAGCCGATATGCGGCGCAGACAGCGCGAGATTCTCGACCGCATGGGGCTTTCGCTCAAGGGGACGAAATGAATCGCGATCAGAGAAAACAGGAAGCGGAAGAACCGATCAAACCGGAAGGTTTTGCGGGACGGAACGTCAAGGTTATCACCTTTGCCGTTTGCATGGTCGTCTTTTTTGCCTTTTTCGGTCCGCTCAGCTTCTTCCGGATACGGGACTGTGCCGAAAAGAAAGAGGCGGAGAACCTGCCCGAGTTGACGGTGGACGACGTGATTGCGTTCTGCGAGGACAACCGTCTTCTGACCATGAACCGCCTGCGGCGCTATCGCGGCGTTTACAAGCCTGCCGATAAGGGAAACACCTACACGGCGGAATTCAGCCACTACATTCTGCTCGCGTTTGAAGACCCCGCAACAGGGAAAATGACATTTTGCGAGGTCACCGATCTGCAAACGGGGGCGCAGCTCGACCTTTTGGGCGAGAAGTCCGACCCGACGGGATTTTTCGGGAGAAAATAAGAAACAGGACAAAGAGACAATGAAACGAACAGGCTTTTTTGCAATCGTGGGGAGACCGAACGTCGGAAAATCAACCCTGCTCAACTGTATTCTCGGCGAGAAGGTCGCCATTGTATCCTCCAAGCCGCAGACCACGCGGAATCGCATCCTCGGAATCGAAACGCGGGGAGAGGATCAATTCGTCTTTATCGACACCCCGGGTATCTTCAACGCGAAGAACACGCTCGGAGATTATATGGTAAAAGTTGCAACCGGTTCTATGCAGGACGGCGACGCGGTGATTCTCGTTGCGGACGCGGCATATAATCCGGGCGACGTGGAAGAAAAGGTGATCGCACGGCTCAGGCAGACGGGAACTCCCGCCATTCTGGCGCTGAACAAGTGCGATCTGTGCCGCCGTGAGCGGATTGCCGAAACGATTGCGGCATATGCGGCGCTCGGCAACTTTGCGGCGGTCGTTCCGATCTGTGCCAAGAGCGGAAAGCATGTGGACGAGCTGCTGGACGAATGCCGCAAATTCCTGCATGAGGATGAATGGATTTTTGCCGAGGACATGATGACCGACCAGACCGTGCGGCAGATGGCTTCCGAGATCATCCGCGAGAAAATTCTGCGGACGTTGGATCGCGAAGTTCCGCACGGCATTGCGGTTGTGATCGAGGACTTCAAAGAAGAGGGCGAGCTGACCCGCATCCGCGCGGAAATTTTCTGCGAAAAGGAATCGCACAAGGGCATTCTGGTCGGCAAAAACGGGGAAACGCTCAAGCGCATCGGAACATATGCGCGGCAGGATCTTGAAAATCTGACCGGAACGAAGGTTTACCTGAATCTTTGGGTCAAGGTCAAGGAAAACTGGCGGGACAGCGCGCGCGGCGTCAGCGATTTCGGGTACGGAGGCTGAAATGGCGTCTCTGCACGAATCGGTTGACGGCGTTGTCGTCCGCGTCAGGGACGTGGGCGAGAGCGACCGTTACCTCTCGGTTCTGACAGCGGAAAAGGGGAGAATCTCCATCCTTTCCAAAGGCAGTCACGCGCTGCGCGGACCGCAGATTTCGGTCAGCCAACTGTTTACCTACGGCAATTTCGAGTACTATCGCAAAGGGACAACCTATATCCTCAAGGGCGGGAGCGCGATTCAGCCGTTTTACGGGCTGACGGGCGATATCGACCGGCTCAACCTTGCCGCCTATCTCTGCGAGCTGACCTGCGAGGTCACCGACGAAGGGGAAGAGGCGGGAGAGATGCTCCGCCTGCTTCTCAACGCTCTGCACGCGCTGTCGTATGATCTCCGCCCGCAGGAGCAGATCAAGGGCGCGTTTGAGATCCGCACCGCAGTGCTCTCGGGGTATGCGCCGGATCTTTCCGGATGCGCCGTGTGCGGAAAGGCGGAATCCGACCCGTTTTATCTTGACGTGATGAGCGGCGCTCTGATCTGCCGCGACTGTTGGGGCAGACGGCAGGGCATTCCGCACCCGATGGGCATTTATGCGGACGAGTTGCGCGAGGCGGAGATCATCGGAATTCTGCCGCCTGCGGTAACGGCGGCAATCCGCTTCTGTGCCGCAGCGCCGCTTGAGCGGCTTCTTTCGTTTGAGCTGAAGGAGGAAGCGGATCTTGTGTCGTTTGCAAAGCAAGCCGAGTCCTATATTCTGGCGCATATCGGGCACGGGTTTGAAGCGTTGAATTTTTACCATACCATGCGGAGGCTGAAGCAATCATGAGTTTTTCCGATAAGACCCTGACCACGTTGGAATTTGACAAAATCTGCGACCTGCTTGCCGCCTGCGCGGCAACCGAGGGCGCTAAGGAGCTTTGCCGCAGACTGATGCCATCCGACGATGCGGTCGAGGTGGCGCGCCGACTGGAGCGGACGACCGATGCCCGTCGGCTTTCCGACGCCAAGGGAATGCCGCCTTTCGGCTCGGTGCAGGACGTGTCGGGGGCGTGCGAGCGTGCCGAAAAGGGCGCAATGCTCTCCACGCGCGAGTTGCTGGAGGTGGCGCGCCTGCTGCGTTCCGCCCGCGCACTCTCCGATTACAACAAAACGAACCGTACCTTTACAACCTCTTTGGATGAGGTGTTCGGTCGGCTTCTCTGCAACCGGACGCTGGAGGAGCGCATCACGCGTTCGATTCTCTCGGAGGATATGATCGCCGACGAGGCAAGCCCCGCGCTTGCTGATCTGCGCCGCAAAATCCGCGATACCAACAACCGCATCAAGGAAACGCTCCAGCACTTTATCAGCGGTTCTTATTCCAAAGCCCTGCAGGATAATCTTGTGACCACGCGGAACGGGCGGTATGTTGTTCCCGTCAAAGTGGAGTGCAAGAATGAGATCAAGGGACTGATTCACGACACCTCCTCCTCCGGCGCGACGATTTTCGTTGAGCCGATGGCGGTGGTGGAGGCGAACAATGAGTTGCGGATGCTGCAATCGAAGGAAGAGCACGAGATCGAGCGTATCCTGTTTGCGCTGTCCGCAGAAGTCAGCACGGCGGCGGAATCGTTGCGGCTGGACTACCTGAATATCACCGAACTTGCCTTCCGCTTTGCCTGCGGAGAGTTCTCCGCCCGCATCGGGGGCTGTGCGCCGCTTGTGACCGAGGACGGTCCGATTGACCTGCGCCGCGCGCGACACCCGCTGATTCCGAAGGAGACGGTGGTTCCCACCGACATCCGCATGGGCGACGCCTGCGACACGCTGATCATCACGGGACCCAACACGGGCGGTAAGACCGTGACCCTGAAAACCATCGGGCTGTTTTCGCTGATGGCGCAGGCGGGACTGCATATCCCCGCCGAGGCGGATTCCTCGGTGCGCGTGTTCCGCAATATTCTGGTGGATATCGGAGACGAGCAGAGCATCGAGCAATCGCTCTCCACGTTCTCCTCGCACATGGTCAACATCGTGTCCATCATGAAGCAGGTGGACAACCGCTCGCTCTGTCTGTTTGACGAGTTGGGTGCGGGCACTGACCCCGTGGAGGGTGCGGCGCTGGCGGTTGCGATCATCGAATCGGTGCGCAAGGTTGGCGCGATGTGTGTGGCGACCACGCACTATACCGAACTGAAAACCTACGCGCTCCATACCGAAGGGGTGCTGAACGCTTCCTGCGAATTTGACGTGACCACACTCAAGCCGACCTATCGGCTGATCATCGGAACGCCCGGAAAATCCAACGCGTTTGCAATTTCCGAGAAACTCGGGCTGCCGCATGAAATCATCGAACTGGCGAAACAGCACGTCGGAACCGACCACAAGCAGTTTGAAGAGGTCATCGGACAACTGGAAACTTCGAGACTGGAAGCCGACCGGAATCGCGCGGAGGCGGAGCGCCTGCGGAGCGAATACGAGCGCAAGCGCGCCGAGACCGAATCGGAACTGGCGCGGATGCGGAAGGAAGCAAACCGCGAGATCGAGCAGAAGCAACGTAAGGCGCAGCAGATGCTGGACAGCGCGAAAGCGTCGAGCGATTTCATTTTTGCTCAGTTGGAAAAGGCAAAGAAGGCGCAGGAAAAGGATCGTTTGCGCGAAGGGCTTGACGAGGCGCGCCGCGCGGTTCGTGCGGAACTGCGAAAGAACGACGACCGCGTGAATCCCGTGGAGGAACGCAGAAAGGACGGAAAATATGTCCTGCCGAGACCGCTCCGCAAGGGAGATCGCGTGTATCTGGTCAATGTCGGCAGCGAGGGCATTGTACTGGAACTGCCCGACAAGAGCGGAAACGTGTTGGTGCAGGCGGGGATTCTCAAAACACGTACCCCGCTTGCCAATCTGGAACTGGCGGAGGACGAGGCGCAGGTTATCCGCGACGGCAAGAAAGCGCCTGCCGCAGGCTACCGCGTGGAGGTCAGCCGCGATTTCCGCGACGAGATCGATCTGCGCGGACTGATGGGTGACGAGGGATGGCAGGAGGTTGACAAGTATCTGGACGAGGCAACCGTTGCGGGCTTTACCAAGGTTCGCCTGATTCACGGAAAGGGGACGGGCGCGCTGAAAAACGCCATCTGGCAACATCTGAAAAAAGATAAGCGCGTGAAAGAGTTCCGCCTCGGGCAGTACGGAGAGGGCGACGGCGGCGTTACGGTCGTTGAGCTGAAGTAAATCGCATGGCGGGAGTCAAACGGGTTCGTCTGTTCCTTGTCCTGCTTCTTGCGGGGCTTTTGGCGGCAACGGTCGCGATCCTGCGCCGCTTTCCCGAAAGCGGAATCGTCAACTCTTTGCGGCGCGCGGCAGAACCTTCCGCGCAACCGTTTGAAGCTTTCGGAAGCTTTCATTTCGTCTGTCTCGGCATCTGCATTTTCGCGGCGGCTACGGTCGGCTTTCTGGCTTGCCGGTACGCAGACGAGCGCCTGACCGACCGTCTGGTGTTTGCCATTGGCGTGGCGTTTCTCCTGCTTGAAGGATTTAAGCAGATTCTTTACAACGGGTTGAACGGGGAAAGCGCCTACGATTTTACGGTTTTTCCGTTTCAGTTCTGCTCTTTACCGCTGTACATCTGCCCGATCGCGCCAATGCTCGGACGGCGGGCAAAGCATATGCTTTCCTGCTTTCTCGCGCTGTTCGGGACGGTTGGCGGGTATCTTGTTATGGCATATCCGAACCTGCCCGCGTCACCGGTTCTCTGCGCGCATACCATGCTCTGGCATACGCTGATGATTCTGCTCGGGGTTTGGCTTCTGTTCGGAACTTCGTGCGGGCAATCGTTTGTCTGCGATTATCTCCCCGCAGCAGGGGTGTTTCTTGCCGTGTTCGCGGCGGCAACCGGGCTGAATCTGTTGCTGTACGCACCCTCGGGCGGACGCATTGATTTGTTCTACATGAGCCCTTATCACAGCACGAATTTCCTGCTTGTGCGGGACGCGCAAAGACTGTGGGGATGGGGCGCTTCGGCGGCGGTGTATCTGCTTCTGTTTCTGCTCGCGGGCGCTTTGCCGCTTTGGTGCTTGGCGGCTCTGATCGGCTATGTGCGCAGGAAAAGAAGAAAAATCTGAAAAAAGACGAAAAAATTTCGGAAAAGCCCTTGCAATTCGGGGCGCAATATGGTAGAATATATAAGTATGACAGGGGACTTCCGACGCCGAACCTCGGCATCCGAAGTCGGAAGCAACAATAACGGAGGTTAGCTATGAACAATCTGATCGCTTTTCTTGCAAGTGCCACAACCGTATGGACGTGGATCCTCGGTGTGCTTGCGGTTGTGCTGTCGCTCGTGATTTCGGTCGCGGTTGCGCTTCAGCCTACCAAAGATGAGGGACTTTCCAGTACCATCGTCGGCAGCGGTGAAAGCTTCTTCGGCAAGTCCGGCGGACTGACCAAGGAAAAGTGGCTCTCCAGACTGACTCTGGTCTGCTCGATCATTCTGGTTGTGGTCGTTTCTGTTCTGACCATTGTGGTAATCAACCTGAAGTGATTCCGAAAAAACAAAAGCATCCGACAGGAGCAATGCTTCTCTGTCGGATGCTTTGTTTTTATGCTTTGGCATCGTTTTTGACGTGGACATCCAGTTGCGGGAAGGGAATTTCGATCTTCTCGGCTTCCAGCCGTTTCTGAATTGCTTCCAGAAGGTCGAAGTGAACCGTCCAGTAGTCCTCTTTTTTCGTCCAGATGCGAACGGTGAAGTCCAGTGAGCTGTCGTTCTGCTTGGTGAGACGGACGAAGGGGGCGGGATCGGTCAGCGCAAGGGTTTGCTTTGCCGCTTCCTCCAGAAGGACGTGCTGAACGCGGTTGATATCGCTTCCGTAGGCAACCGAGACGGTCAGATCCACGCGCCGCGTGTCGTTGACCGAGTAGTTTACAACCGACGAACCGGTGATCGTGCCGTTCGGGATCGTTACCTCGCGGTTATCGGGCGTTGTCATAACGGTATAGAAAATGCCGATTTCCTTTACCGTTCCGCTGTAGCCTCCCGCATCCACAAAATCACCGATGCGGAAGGGATGGAAGATGAGAATCATGATGCCGCCCGCAAAGTTGCTCAAAGCGCCTTGCAGTGCAAGACCGATGGCAACGCCCGCCGAGGCAATTACCGCGATTACCGAGGACATCGGCACGCCGAGAATGCCGATCACTGTCACGACAACGAGCGTGTTGAGCGAAATTTTGATCGTGCCGGACAGAAATTTGGCGACGGTCGGATCTTTCTTCATCAGCTTGCTTTTTCCGAGAACGCGGATCAGCAACCGTACAAGCCAGAAGCCGACGACCAACACAAGCAGAGCGATAATCAATTTTCCGCCGAAATCCGTCAGAAATCCAAGCAGTCTGTTTCCAAATTCTTCCCAAGTCATAAAGCAGTCTCCTTCAAAAATGAAATTCCGGACAGGTAAACCGTCCGGAAAATATTATAGCAGGAAAATATGAAATTTTCGCGTGTTTCCGAAAAAAAACACTATTTTTTGTCCGATTTCGCGTTTTCCAATTCTGCCAGCGGGTTCTGCGCCATGGCATTTTCCATTTCGCGGCTGCTGACATGGGTATAGATCTGCGTGGTGTTGAGCTGTTCGTGCCCGAGAATATCTTTCAGCACCCGCACGTCGACCTTGCCCGACTGATACATCAGCGTTGCCGCCGTGTGACGCAGTTTATGTACCGAGTAATGCTTGGATTCCAGTCCTGCGCGTTTGAGGTAACGGTAAACCATTGCCTGTACCGTTTTCACGTTGATGCGCACGTTCAGGCGGCTGAGAAACAGCGCCTTGTCGGTCACGGTGCGGTATACGTCGCTCGTGCGGATTTTCAGATGATCGGAAAGCGCCGCGCGGCAGGCGTCGTTGAGGTAAATCACGCGTTCTTTACTTCCTTTACCCGTGACCCGCAGGGAACGCAGATCGTCGTCAAGATCGGTCAGGTTGATTCCGCACAGTTCGGAAACACGCATTCCGCAGTTGAGAAACAGGGTCAGAATCGCGTAGTCGCGAACGCGGTTCGGCGAGTCGGTGTCATGCCGTACCGCTTCGAGCAGACGAAGCGCCTCGTCCAGCGACAGCACTTTCGGCAGGGTTTTCTGCGCTTTCGGGGAGTCGATGTCAACGGTTGGGTTTTCGGTCAGGTAGTGCCGCTTGGAAACCAGATACTTATACAGGGAACGGATGGAAGCAAGCTTGCGTGCCCGCGCGGACCAGTGGTTGTTCCGAACCGTCCCCGTATAGAACAGGAACTGGTAGATGTCGTCCTGCGTGATTTCCCGCAGGCGATCCAGACCGACCGTGCTGACATCCACCTGATAGAACTCGGCGGATTCAAGGGAAATATCGAGGTCGCGGGAGATGAGAAAGCGGAAGAAGGTGCGCAGATCGAGCAGGTATTCGTCAACCGTCTTTTGCGAACAGCCCTGAATGGACATTTTGTAGGAAGCATACTCCCGGATCAGCGGAGAAAATTCCTTTACCGAAACCAACTGCGGCACAGCGCCCATCTCCTTTCGTGTAGAACTACTATTATTATACACCATATTTTAAGATTTTAGTTGATAAACTGTAAATTATCGCTTGTGTGGGTTGAAATGTGCAAAGATTTCCGATATAATAGCGATATCCTGATAGCGTTCTGCGAGGTCATATGAAAGAATTATTCAAAACAAGATCCTATGAGATGGTGCGGATGTTTTTGAATCAGTTTGCAACCGCAATTTTCGGTCTGGTACTGGCGCTTGCCGCAGGGCGCGCGGAGAGTGTGGCGTTGCGGAATGTCACAAGCGCATGCGCCATTGTTTTTTATTTGTTTCTCCTTTATACCATGACGTGGGAACTGGGATTTGCCGACCGCGCCGCAGTGGAGTCGGGCAGAAAACCAGCGAAGCCGTGGACAGGGGTTCTCTTGTCCGTCTGCGCGAACTTCATCAACTGGCTGTTGGCAATCTGCATCATGCTTGGTAATTTTCTTTCCGATATCCCGTTCTTTTCGGGTCTCGGCGGGATATCCGCAACCATCACGCATGTTGTGGAAGGAATGTATACGGGGCTTTTGGCAAATTCCGTTGGCGGAAACCCGCTGAATTCCTATTGGTGGCTGTATTTCCTGCTTCCGATTCCCGCCATTGCCACCTGCGGAATCTCCTATTTCCTCGGGCTGAAGGATATCAAATGCACAGGACTGTTCAATGTGCGGTATCCCGATTCGGATCGCGATATCAAAAAGAAAAAGAAGAAATAACAAAAAATCGGTTTCCGTGTCAAACGGAGACCGATTTTTTATCGGAGCGTTTTATTTTTCGGAACTTCCGAACACGGTTTCCACTCTGCGCCCGCAGCACGCAGGGGAGTAGACCCAACGGTCGAGATGTTTCACCCGCTCCGCGTCCACAAACAGAACGGGGGCTTTTGGCGGCATCCGACAGGGGGCGGTGTCCACAACCACCAACTTGACCTTCATGCGCTCGGGGCTGACGCTCTTGATGTAAACCGCGACCGCGTGCCCGATGAGCGCCCGCATGGTTTCCGCCTGTTCTTCGCCGCGCACCTCCGCAAGCCCCGCGAGGTTGGGGGCAAGTTCGATGAAAACGCCGTAGCTTTCCACGCTCCGGACAATTCCCGTAACCGTCTGACCTGCCGAGAACCCCGCCGCGTTTTCCTCCCATGTTCCGAGCAGTTCCCGCAGGGTGACCGCGATTCTGCCGTTTTCCCGATCCACGTTTCTGACCGCAACGGGCAACAGCATCCCGACCGACAAGCGGTCGTGCGGGTGGGAAATACGCGAGACCGAGATGCAGTCCACCGACAGGAGCGAGGAAACGCCGCAACCGATGTCGAGAAAAGCGCCGAACGGTTCCATATGTGTGACTCTGCCGGGGATGATGTCGCCCGCGCAAAGGCGCATCAGATGGCGCTCCAGACAGTCTCTCTGCGCCGCGCGGCGGGACAGAAGCGCAACCGTTTCTCCGTTCCGCTCGGTAAACGCCATGATTTTGACCGCCACGGGTTTTCCCACGCGGGAAACCACCGCGATGTCCTTTCTGCTTTCTCCCGGGCGGCAGAAAACCGCTTCCTCGGGCAGAATGATTCCACGCATACACCCCAGATCGACCTGCAGGCGCATCTCACCGTCGCAGACCGTTGCCACGCCCTCCACGGTTTCTCCCGTTTTCATGGCTCGTTCCAATCCGCTTCGCGAAGCGAGCAGATCGCGGTTCTCCTTTGTGTTCAACAGTTCTCCTTCGGGCTTGAATCCGGATTCCATTGCCTTGAACCTCCTGTGTTTTTTGTACCAGTCTATTCGCGCATCCTGCGGAATATTCCGCATTTGAGCAGGGAACACTGACAAAAAAGGGGGCGGAAACTTGGAGCTTGGCAAAAACTTTGCGGAAAACGTGCGGCGGGTGGACGACTGCCTGCGGGTACGGGAAAACTTTGACCTGATAAAAAAGGAACTGACGGTCGGCGGGCGTGAGACCGTTTTCTATTATCCGGACGGCATGGTGGACGCGGACGCGATGGAAAAACTGATGATCTACCTCCTGTCTCTGAAGCCCGATATATGGAGCGGATGCGCCGGGGACGCACAGGGCTTTACCGAAGGCTTTGCAAGAACGCACCTGCCGTTTATCGAAACCGATGTCACGCGCGATACCGCGCGGATGTTGCGGTCGGTTCTGTCCGGCGCGGTGCTGATGCTGGCGGACGGCTTTGGGGCGTATGCGGTCGTTATCGACGCGCGAACCTATCCCATGCGCTCGGTGGAAGAACCCGAAACCGACCGCGTGATTCTCGGCGCGCGGGACGGTTTTACGGAAACACTGGTGCTGAATACCGCGCTGATCCGCCGCCGTGTACGGAATCCCGCGCTGACCATGCGGTATGTGTGCGTTGGGAGTATCAGCCAAACAGACGTGGCGATCTGCTATCTGGACGGGCGCGCGGACGCGGATTATGTCAGGCGGTTGGAAAAGCGGCTCTCTTCGCTCCCTGCAAAGTCGCTGACGATGGGGCACGAATCCTTGGCTGAACTGCTGATTCCGAGCCGTTGGTACAATCCGTTCCCGAAGATCCGGTATACCGAACGTCCGGACACTGCCGCCGCGCAACTGATGGAGGGGAACGTTCTGCTTCTGTGCGACAACTCGCCCGTGGTCATGATTCTGCCGACCTCGCTTTTCGATTTCCTGCAGGAAACAAACGATTTTTACCTTCCGCCGCTGACGGGAACTTATATCCGTCTGTTGCGGCACGTCATTTTCTGGGCAACGTTGTTTCTCACGCCGCTTTGGCTTCTGTTTGTCCGGAATCCCGACCTGACCCCTGCGTTTCTGCGGTTCTGTCTGCCCGCGGAGACGGGGAAAATTCCGATCGTCTGGCAGCTTCTTCTGGTGGAGCTGATTGTGGACGGTTTGCGGATGGCTTCCATGAACACGCCCGATATGCTTTCCAATTCGCTGTCTGTTGTGGGCGGGCTGATCCTCGGTGACTTTGCCGTTGAAATCGGTTGGCTGATTCCCGAAGTCATTGTGTTCATGGCTTTTGTCGCGATTTCCAACTTCACGCAACGGAGCTATCAACTCGGCTACGCCTTCAAATTCCTGCGGATCGCCTTGTTGCTCCTTGTCCGCTTTTTCGACGGAATCGGTCTTTTGCTCGGTTGCGTTGGCATCCTGCTCCTGCTTCTGACCAACCGAACCGTAGACGGTAAACGCTCCTATCTCTATCCGCTTCTCCCGTTCAACGGCAAAGCGCTCCTCTCCCTCTTCGTCCGCCTCAAGAAAACCACCACCCCAAAGCCGAGTGTTTGGGGAAAGGAGTAGG
>OOIG01002425.1_pt1 | contig 12492 bp, 10 predicted proteins | sample 1692091 | NCBI WGS metagenome assembly OOIG01 (sample SAMN06348188, study PRJEB24527) | human gut metagenome | biome: human gut; feature: ankylosing spondylitis patient; material: feces | host: Homo sapiens | place: China | collected 2015-10
AGGCCCAGAAGGGCGGCGCAAACGCCTATGACGATCCATGCTGTGCGATCCATAATGTGATATAGCTTGATTGAAGTTGGTTGGGAGGGAGGGGAGAGAAAGGTAATTTAATGCGGCGTGCGGGCCGGAGGCACGGGATCATACCCTGAACCGCCCCACGGGTTGCATCTTAAAATGCGCCATGAGCCAAGAAGAAAGCCGCGCCAGGCTCCATGGACCCGGACGGCCTGGATGAAGTACTGGGAACAGGAGGGAGTATAGCGGCAGCCGCTGCCGGGGCCCCCCAGCGCATGCAGGGGGGCGCTGATGAAGGTTTGGTAGCCCCGTACCAGGGCAATGAGCAGCCATTTCATCATGCTTTGTCTTGTTCCCGGGAAAGAAGTTGAAGTTTGAGCTTGCGGGCGGCTTTCTGCCAGTCCCGCTCCAGGTCTGCATAGCTGGCTTCCACGGCCCGCCAGCGGAGGACGCACACCAGGTGCACGCCGTGTTCAAAGGGGGCTCCGTGCGCCCTCAGGATTTCCCGTACGCGTCTCCGCAGCTTGTTGCGGACGACGGCGCAGCCGATTTTTTTCGTGCAGATGATGCCGAATTTGGAGGGTTCCTCCGGATGTTCCAGCGGGGCTGCACTTAAAACAATAAGCCGACCTGCTACGGATGGTCCCTCGTTGCGCACCCGGGCAAATTGGAATGCCCTGGTCATGCTTTGTTGACGAGTAAGACGCATCTCCCGCGGGTCGGCCCGTGAAAAAGTTCCAAGGAGGCGTTAACCAAGTCCTGGCGGCTGAATTAACGGCCGTGCTGGATGGTATGGCGCTTGTACTGGATTTCGGCTCCCTTGGGAAGCAGGCGCTTGCGGCCTTTGGCGCGGCGGCGGCGAATGATGTCTGCTCCGTTCTTGGTAGCCATGCGTGCACGGAATCCGAACTGACGCTTGCGGCAACGCTTGGATGGTTGATAAGTCCTCTTGCTCATGATGTTGAAAGATGCTTCTTGTGAATTACTAGATTCAGTGCCGTCCGTCTAAGCGGCCTATGCACAACCGGACGGAAAGGATAACTATTTTGGCTGTTTTGTCAATCCGTCAGGCGATTAATTTGCCCTTTTTCTTGGGGAAGGTACTGGAATAAGTGATGTTTATGGTTGATAGCCAGTTATTTTCTGTTCCGGAGGGAGCCCTTTGTTTTACAGAAAGAGCAGTTCCGCATAGGTGGGAACGGGCCACAGGTCTGCGTCCGTCAGGCTTTCCAGCATGTCGATGGTGCTTCTCAGATTGTCCATGCCCGTCTGGATGACCTTCGTCTCGGCTTTGTCCACGGCGCGGCGGAGTTCCTGCACCTGGGTGGGGAGAAGGTCCAGCAGCGTGCCGATCTGGTTGGCGCGGTCCGCGGTGGCTTTCATGCCCGCCTTGATTCCGGCGGCTTTCATCTGGGCTATGGCGGTGGTGAGCTGCGTGAGCTGTTCCGTCACGGCGGGGATGTAGAGGGTTTCCACCATCAGAAGGGCGGTTTCCGCTTCAATGCTGATTTCCTTGTGGAATATTTCCGTCTGGATTTCATGGCGGGCGTGGAGCTCCACGGGGCTGACCACCTTGTATTTTTCAAAGAGGGTCTTGGCCTTGGGCGTTTCCAGCGCGGCCAGGGCTTCAATGGTGCCGGGAACGTTGGGCAGTTTGCGGCGTTCCGCTTCTTCAATCCAGGCTTCCCCGTAGCCGTCTCCGCTGAAAAGGATGCGCTTGTGCTTCTTGATGATGTTCTGAAGCAGCTTGTTCAGCGTGGCATGGAATTCCTCCGGCTTGTCCTTGACGGGTTCCAGGATGGTGCAGATTTCATCCAGGCTTTCCGCCACGATGGTGTTGAGCACCGTCATGGGCCAGGCGCAGGTCTGGGAGGAGCCTACGGCGCGGAATTCGAATTTATTGCCCGTGAAGGCGAAGGGGCTGGTGCGGTTCCTGTCGGAGGCGTCCAGGGGGAACATCGGCAGGGTATCCACGCCGATGTTGATGGTTTTCTGGGTGCACGCCTTTTTGGTGCCGCCCTTTTCAATCTGCTCAATGATTTCATCCAGCAGATCCCCCAGAAAGATGGAGATGATGGCCGGAGGCGCTTCATGGGCACCCAGGCGGTGTTCGTTTCCGGATTTGGCGACGGAGGCGCGCAGCAGGTCCGCGTGTTCGTCCACGGCCTTGATCGTGGCGCAGAGCAGGGTGAGGAAGATGGCGTTTTCCTGCGGGCTGGAACCCGGGTTGAGCAGGCTGCCGTAACCGGGCGCGGAGAGGGACCAGTTGTTGTGCTTGCCGGAGCCGTTCATGCCGGAGAAGGGCTTTTCATGCAGCAGGCAGACCATGTCATGCTTGTTGGCGGTCTTGCGGAGCACTTCCATGACCAGCATGTTGTGGTCCACGGCCAGGTTCTGGCTTTCAAAGATGGGCGCAATTTCAAACTGGCCGGGCGCAACTTCATTGTGGCGCGTTTTGGCCGGAATGCCAAGTTTCCAGAGGGCTTCGTCCACGTCCACCATGAATTCCAGCACGCGGTCCTTGATGGAGCCGAAGTAGTGGTCTTCCATCTGCTGGTGCTTGGGGGGGACGTTGCCGAAGAGGGTGCGGCCGCACATCATCAGGTCCGGGCGCAGGGCGTAAAGCTGCTTGTCCACCAGGAAGTATTCCTGCTCCGCGCCCAGATCGGCGCTGACGTGGATGTTGGACGGGCCGCCGAAGCAGGACAGCAGGCGCCTGGCCTGGCGGGTGACGGCGGTCATGGAGCGGAGAAGGGGAGTCTTTTTGTCCAGCGCCTGTCCCTTATAGGAGCAGAAGGCGGTGGGGATGCAGAGGGTTGCGCCGTTTTCCGTCCGCTTGATGAAGGCGGGGCTGGTGGGATCCCAGGCAGTGTAGCCGCGGGCTTCAAAGGTGGCGCGGAGGCCGCCGGAGGGGAAGCTGGAGGCGTCCGGCTCGCCCTGAACCAGGCTCTTTCCTGAGAATTTGAGTTCCAGGTTTCCTTCCGGGTCCACGTCCACGAAGGAGTCATGCTTTTCCGCCGTGCTTCCGTTGAGGGGCTGGAACCAGTGGGTGTAATGGCTGGCGCCCTTTTCCAGAGCCCACGTCATCATGGCCTGGGCCACTTCATTGGCAATGTCCGGGTCCAGCTTTTCGTCCTTGCGGATGGTAGCCAGCAGTTTCTTGTAGACGGGACGGGGCAGGTAGTTGCGCATGGTCTCCATGTTGAAGACATCCTGACCGTAAATTTCCGCAATGAAGGTTGCGGCGTTGCCAACATCGGAAGGTGGGTTTGTATGCATCTTGGTAGGGAACGCGCCAAAAGGCTCGGAATCTACCAAACCTTAAAAGGGGGGTTTTTGCAAGCCGAATCCTGCCGGAGAGCTCCACGGAGGGATGATTCAGGGAACAAAAGTTCCGGGGGAGTCCAATTTCACCTTTTGAAGGGGAGGACGGAAAGGCTGCCGTTCTTCATGCTCCCCTGTCCGGAAGCGGTACGGAACGGCCTGGGAGGTCATTCCCCGCGCATGGGGTTTCCTGCCAGCCGTCCGTTCATCCGGAGGCGGAAGGGAGGGGGAATGCCTGCTATTCCAGCGGTCCCACCGTGATTTTCTGGCACAGGGTGTGGGATTGTCCGGAGGCGAGGGGAATGCAACGGGAATCGGCATTGCCCATTTCCACGCACAGGAATTTGTTCCAGGATTCCGCGCCCAGATCCGCCATGTTTCCGGCTCCCTGCTGTCCCGGGTTCCAGATGATGACGGAAGAGGCGTGGTCCCGCTCCACGGTGATGGCGCGGTTCAGCACGAAGTCTTCCAGCACGATTTTCCCGGAACAGGCCGGGCAGTCGTAAACGCGGTCCAGGCACCCCAGGGGGGCCAGCGGGCGTTCTCCGTGCTTCATGGGCTGGGCCGCTTCTTCCCGGAACGGTACGTCGTCCAGCCCGTGTACGCGGCATTTGGTCAGGTTGCCGACGGCAAAGTAGTTGTGAAAGGCTTCCGTGAGCTTGCAGGGCTGCATGCGGGCGGTGGTTTCCAGCTTCATGGCCAGCGTGCGGCCCAGCGCCAGGCGCAGGATGGCGGCGGGGTAGGATTCGTCTTCCGGATAGAAGGCCAGGGAAAGCAGGGCGTTCCCCCGCTTGTCCGTCTCCTGGTGATGGAGGCGCCATTCCGAGGTGCGCGCCACGCCGTGGGACGGTTCGCCCTTCCGCGGACCGAACCAGGGCCAGCAGACGGGAATGCCGCCGCGGATGGCTTTGCCGGGCGCAAAGACCGCATTGGGGGAAAGGAAGAGGCATTCTTCCTGCCCCTCCGGCTTCCATGACGTGAGGTGCGCCCCTTGCAGGCACAGGGTGGCTGTACAGAGCGGTGTTTCCACGTCCAGGAAAGTGACTCCCTGGTCTGTTGCTCGCCGGGTAATCATGGCTGGAGGCGTTCGATCGTCCAGGAACCGTTTTCCTGGAGCTTGTACATGAAACGGTCGTGAACGCGGCCGGGACCGCCCTGCCAGAATTCAAAGGTGTCCGGAATGATCCGGTAGCCGCCCCAGAAGGAGGGCAGGGGGATTTCTCCCTTGGAGAATTTGTTTTTCAGCTCCATCAGCTTCATTTCCAGCAGTTTTCTTCCGGAGATGACGGAGCTTTGCTGAGAGACCCACGCGCCAAGCTGGGATTCCTTGGGACGGGTGAGGAAGTATTTCAGGGATTCCGCGCGGGAAACCTTGACGGCCTTCCCGTAAATGATGACCTGGCGTTCCAGCATCACCCATGGCAGCATCATGCAGACCTGCGGGTTTTCTTCAATGTCATGGGCCTTGTGGCTGCCGTAGTTGGTGAAAAAGACGAAGCCTGTCTGGTCAAAGTATTTGAGCAGCACCGTACGCAGGGAGGGCCTGCCGTGGGCGTTCACCGTAGCCAGGGAAAAGGCGTTGGGTTCCGGAATGTCCGCTTTCAGGGCCTGTTCAAACCAGGTCTGGAATTGTTCAAAGGGGTTTTCCGCCAGGTCTTTTCTGTGAAGCTGGCCCTTGAGGTATTCTTCTCTGAAATTGGACAGGTCCATGATAGGGTGAAAGGTAAGTGTTATTCCACGCTGAAATCCAGCCCCAGGTCCAGGGAGGGGGCGGAGTGGGTGACGTAGCCCACGGAAACGAAGTCCACGCCGGATTCCGCAATGGCGGCCACCGTGTCCAGGTTGACGCCCCCGCTGGCTTCTATCAGGGGTGTGGCGCGGTCGCCGCGCATGGCGACGGCCTGCTTCAGCATCTCCGGCGTCATGTTGTCCAGAAGAATGTGGTCCACTCCTTCCAGCTTGAGGAAGGCTTCCACCTGTTCCAGAGTGTCCGCTTCCAGCTGGATTTCCACGCCGGGCTTTTCCGCGCGCAGCCTGTTGATGCACTGCTGGAGGTGTTCCGTGTTGCCGTCCGTCATCAGGTGGTTGTCCTTCACCATGGCGCGGTCATAAAGGCCCATGCGGTGGTTGGTGCCTCCGCCGTGGGCCACGGCTGCCTTTTCCAGCAGGCGGTAGCCGGGAGTGGTCTTGCGGGTGTCCAGGATGCGGGCGCTGGTGTGGGAAACGGCCTTCACGTATTTCCTGGTGAGCGTGGCTACGCCGGAAAGGCGCTGGATGAAGTTGAGCGCAGTGCGTTCCGCTCCCAGGATGGAGCGGGCGGAGCCTTCAATGAGCATCACCACGGCGCCGGGCGCCACGGCCTCCCCGTCATGCAGGTAGACTTCCACCTTCAGGGAGGGGTCCACCTTGCGGAAGACTTCCGCCGCCACGTTGACGCCGGAAAGAACGCCCTTTTTCCGGGGCGTCAGAATGGCTCTGGCGGTCAGGTGTTCCGGGACGAAGTATGTGGAAGTCACATCCCCGGGGCCGAAGTCTTCGGCCAGCGCCAGATTGATCAGGGTTTCCACGTTGTCGGATACGGTTTCTGCGGGCATGAAAGAAAATGCGGCTTAATATTCGCGGTTGAGGAGATAGTTGGCCAGTTCCACCAGGCGGGTGCGGCGTTCTTCCGGGAAGATCATCAGGGCGTCCAGGGCCGCCTGGGTGCGGCATTTCGCTTCGGAACGGGCTCCGTCCATGCCTATCAGGGCCGGGCAGGTGGATTTCTGGGCGTTCACGTCCTTGCCGGCGGTCTTGCCGAGCTTTTCCGTGGAGGCGGTCAGGTCCAGAATGTCATCAATTACCTGGAAGGCGAGGCCAAGGTTGTAGCCGAAGTCCGTGACGGCTTCCAACTGGGCTTCCGTGGCGTTCGCGGACATGGCGCCGAAGCGGAGGGCCGTGGTCAGCAGGGCCGCCGTCTTCCCTTCGTACACGGCGCGCACTTCCGGTTCGGAGAGCTGCTTGTGCTCCCCTTCCAGGTCCAGAATCTGGCCGCCGATGAGCATCGTGCTGCCGCCGGTAGCCGCCAGTTCCCGGACATAATCCCGGACAGTGTAGCGTTCCGTGTCGTCCACCTGGGCGATCACGGCAAAGGCTTCCGTCAGCAGGGCGTCTCCCGCCAGAATGGCTACCCCTTCCCCGAAGGCCTTGTGGCTGGTGGGCTTGCCGCGGCGCAGGTCGTCATTGTCCATGGCCGGCAGGTCGTCATGAATAAGGGAATACGTGTGCATCATTTCCACGGCGCAGGCGGGCACCAGGGCATTCACCGCCAGACCGCCGCAGGCTTCCGCGGCCGCCAGGCAGAGCACGGGGCGCATTCTCTTGCCGCCCGCGAACATGCTGTAGCGCATGGCCTTGTGGATGGTTTCAGGGCTTTCGTCCTCTGCGGGCAGAAGCCTGTCCAGCGCGGCGTCAATCAAGGCGCACTGTTCTGTAATGTAGTCGTTCAGGGATTGTTCTTCACACATGACGTTAAGGAATGGGTGCGGGGATAGTAGATATAGTTCAGCGGCCGACCAGAAGTTCCGCAATCTGTACGGCGTTCAGGGCTGCCCCTTTCCGGACCTGGTCGCCCACGACCCAGAGGGTCAGGGCATTGTCGATCGCCATGTCCATGCGCATGCGCCCCACGTAGCAGGTGTCCCCGTTGGTGCTGTCCAGCGGGGTGGGCCACACGCCTTCCGAGGGATTGTCCATCACGGCGACGCCGGGTTTTCCGTCATAGGCGCGGCGAGCCGTTTCCACATCCACAGGCTGCTCAAACTGGGCAGTCACGGAAATGGAATGGGAGCGGTACACGGGCACGCGCACGCAGGTGCACGTCACCTTGAGGTCGGGAAGGGAAAGGATTTTGCGGCCTTCATTGAGCATTTTAAGCTCTTCCTTCGTGTAGCCGCTTTCCGTGAAGGAGTCGATCTGGGGAAGAAGGTTGAAGGCGATCTGGTGCGGATAAACGTTTTTCACCACGGGATGGCCGTCCACCACGGCGCGCACCTGGGATTCCAGTTCCGCAATGCCGTGCTGCCCGCTTCCGGAAACCGCCTGGTAGCTGGAGGCGATGACGGTTTTCAGCCCGAAGCGCTGGTGCAGGGGGAAGAGGGCCATCAGCGTAATGATGGTGGTGCAGTTCGGGTTGGCGATGATGTTGCGGGGGTGGTTGAGGGCCGCTTCCGGGTTGATTTCCGGCACCACAAGGGGCACGTCCGGGTCCTGGCGGAAGGCGGAGGAATTGTCGATGACCACGCAGCCCGCGGCCGCGGCAATGGGGGCGAACTTCAGGGAAATGCCGCCGCCTGCGCTGAACAGGGCGATGTCCACGCCGTCAAAGGATTTTTCCGTCAATTCTTCCACAGTCAGCATTTCTCCCCGGAAGGCGACCTGTTTTCCGGCGGACCGGGCGGAGGCCAGAAGCTTCAGGGAGCCTACGGGAAAGTTGCGTGTTTCCAGGCAGGACAGGATCTCAACGCCCACCGCTCCGGTGGCGCCGACGATGGCAACATGGGGTGCTTGGTTCATGGTTGTGTCAGAAAATGGCGGAATTCGGTCCGCATGGGTATGATGATAAAGGTTTTTTCCCGGAAAGGCAATACGGGATCGGCAGCAGATGAACAGCGCAGGTCAATATGCAAGGTATAAACAATATTAACTATTCACTGTTAACTATTACATGCCTATTTAACCCATTTGCCCACGCCTTCCGGCAGCCTGCCGTCGGAGACAGGGCCGTAGCGGGTGGATTCCGTGTTGCCCCAGAGGGGAACGCCCACGATGCGCTTCCACCAGCCGGACATGCTGGCCCCCGTGTAGCAGCCGAAGCTCCAGCAGTCGGACCGCGGGGTGAAAATGTCCCGGCGGATGCGGTTCAGGTCTGTTTCGTGAATCCATTCCGTGGAGACGGCCATGATGTTGTTGCCGTAGTCCAGCATCCACGCAAAACAGTTGGAATGGCCGAAGTAGTAGAAGGATTCCACGAAGTCTCCGCGGAAGCGCGGGGAGGAATTCAGCGCCCGGATGGCCTGGTCCGCGCTGTCCACCCAGACGAGCTTGATCTTGTACTTGGAAGCCAGGTCGGCAATCCAGCGGGTATAGGGCTTGCCGTCCTCCCTGCCCCGTGTCGCATAGCCCGGACGGTAAACGATCCAGGTGATTCTGGCGGAGGGGTCCTTCTGCTGGATCTGGGCGATGCGGATGGTGGAGGCCCTTACAAAGTTGGCCCACCAGTTGTCATGCCTGTCAGGCTGTATTCTCAGTCCTTCCCATTGTCTGAGGGCGGGACCGCCGCACATGACGACGTGGACGGCATGGGACAGTCCCGTGCCGCCCGCCAGCAGGGCCAGAGCGAGAAAAAGGCGTGAAAACATGCCCGCACCCTACCTTTGCTCCCCGTGTCTGTCAACCCGCCGGAGTGTTTTTTACCGGAACAGACGCACATGGAATCCCATGGGATGATTTCCGTTTCCCTTTAGCAATTCACCACGTTCACGGCCAGGCCGCCCTGGGCGGTTTCCTTGTATTTGGACTGCATGTCCCTTCCGGTATCCAGCATGGTGCGGATGACTTTGTCCAGAGGGACGAAGTGGGCGCCCGTGCCGCCCAGGGCAATGCGGGCGGCGTTGATGGCCTTGATGGCGGCGATGGCGTTGCGTTCAATGCAGGGTATCTGGACGAGCCCAGCGATCGGGTCGCAGGTGAGGCCCAGATTGTGTTCCATGCCTATTTCCGCGGCGTTTTCCACCTGGTGGGGCGTTCCTCCCAGGTACTCCGCAAGCGCGGCCGCGGCCATGGAGCAGGCCACGCCCACCTCCCCCTGGCAGCCGACGTCCGCGCCGGAGATGGAGGCGTTTTTCTTGTACAGGATGGCGATGCCACCCGCGGTGAGCAGGAAGCGATGCACGGCGTCCGGATACGGTGAAACGCAGAATTTGGTGGCGTAGTTGAGAACCGCCGGAACAATCCCCGCCGCTCCGTTGGTGGGGGCGGTGACGATGCGGCCGCCGGCCGCGTTTTCCTCACTCACGGCAATGGCGTACAGGTTGATCCAGTCCATGATGGAGAGAGGGTCTTTCAGGGCCGATTCTCCATGCACCAGAAGGGATTTGCGGAGCGTCTTGGCGCGGCGGGGCACTTGCAGGACGCCCGGCAGGTTGCCGCGCGCGCTCATGCCGCTGGAAATGGACTGCTTCATGGTGGCCCAGATCAGGTTCAACTTTTCACGGACTTCCCGTTCCGGAAGCAGGGCGCATTCATTGGCCATGACGATGGAGGAGAGGGGGCATTCCCGTTCATCCGCCATGCGCAGCAGTTCTTCCGCGGATTCATAGGGGAGGGGGAACGGCTCCCGGTCCGGTTCCTCCGGATGCAGAAGCTCCTGCTCGGAAGCGACGAAGCCGCCCCCCGTGGAATAAAACACGGCGTCTTCCACCGGTTCTCCCTCCTGGTTGACTGCGGTGAACAGCATCCCGTTCGGGTGCAGGCGCAGAGGCTGGTAGTGGGAAAGGTCCAGGTCGCGGGTGGGGGAGAAACGGACGGTTTTTTCCTCCGTGACAGGGAGCGTTTCCTGCTGGTGCAGGCGGGCGATTTTTCCGGGAATGCTGCGCGGCTCCACCGTGTGGGGCTCTTCCCCCAGCAGGCCCAGCATGATGGCCGTGTCCGTGCCGTGCCCGTGGCCGGTGGCCGCCAGGGAGCCGTAGCATTCACAGCGGATGCCCGTGATTTCCGGCAGCCGGGGGGAATGGCGTATCTGTTCCAGAAAACGGTGCGCCGCCCGCATGGGGCCTACGGTATGGGAGGAGGATGGTCCTATCCCGATGCTGAAAAGCTCAAAAATGCTGTAATGGTGCATGTCCGTTTTCCTGTAGCGGGGCGGGGCGGAATTTCCCGCGGAAACTCCGCCCCGTTCCGGAAGATGGGCTTACAGCCCCAGCAGGTAGCGTTCCGCTTCAATGGCGGCGCCGCAGCCCATGCCGGCGGAGGAAATGGCCTGGCGGTAGTGAGGGTCCGCCACGTCTCCGGCGGCGAACAGGCCCGGCGTCTTGGTCGCCATCAGGCCGGGTTCCCGGATGATGTAGCCGGCGTCGTCCCGGTCTACCAGATCCCCCAGGAAAGACGTATTCGGCGTGTGGCCGATCGCCATGAAGACGCACTTGACGGGCAGTTCCGTTACATCCCCTTCCACCAGGTCCTTCAGCATGACGGCCTCCAGTTCTCCCTTGTCGTCCGTCTTGTAGCTCACGATGGTGGAATTCCACATGGGGAAAATCTTTTCATTGGACAGCGTGCGCTCCGCCATGATTTTGGAGGCGCGGAGCGTGTCCCGGCGGTGGATCAGGTACACCCTGGAGGCGAAGCGCGTCAGGAACATGGCTTCTTCACAGGCGCTGTCTCCTCCGCCCACCACGCACACGGGCACGTCCCGGTAAAAGGCTCCGTCACAGGTAGCGCAGGCGGTGAGGCCGTGGCCTACCAGCCCTTCCTCCCCGGGTATGCCCAGGTAGCGGGCGGAAGCTCCCGTAGCCACGATGATGCTGCGGGCTTCGTAATTCTGGCCGCTGGTCTTCACGGTGAACAGCCCGGTGGCTTCATCCCTGATGACGCTCTTGACGTCTTCATACGCAAACCGGGTGCCGAACTTTTCCGCCTGCTGCTGCATCAGGAACATCAGGTCCGGCCCCATCACGCCGTCCGGAAAGCCCGGGAAATTTTCCACCTCCGTGGTGGTGGTCAGCTGGCCGCCGATCTGGGAGCCCGTAATGAGAAGCGGAGAGAGATTGGCGCGGGCGGTGTAAATGGCCGCCGTGTAGCCTGCGCAGCCTGCGCCGATGATAATGACTTGTTCGCTCATAATATGTGTAAGTGATCGCCGCAAGGTTAAAGGAACGGCGCCCGTTTTGCGAGTAGATTTTGCGCTATGCGGCAGCAGAGCGGCGGCCTATGGCCCTGCGGCTCCGGGGCGGTTTCCGGCAGAAGAGGAAAAGAGCTGTTTGCACGTATCCCTGGCGACGGTTTGCAGTATTTTGGCCCTGTCTGCGGGAAGGCTGCACAGCCGCACTCCTTTCAGGGACAGTTTGGCCGGGAGGCCCAGCGGAGACTTTCCGAACAGGGTGCAGTACATCACGCAGGCCGCCAGGTAGCTTCCCGCCTCCGTTGGGTGCTGGCCGTCCGCCTGGTACAGGGCAATTCCGGGATGGCGTTTGAGGCAGTTTTCCCAGGCAATTCCCACAGGGGCCACGGCGGCTTTTTCCTTCCGGGCGAGATTCAAATACGTGGCGAGGAGGGCTTTTTGCTCCTGCGGGTCCGGAACGCCGGAGGCGTCCTTTCTTCCCCACGTCAGCATCAGGACGGGCGTTCCCTGGGCGGCGCGTACCTGGGAGCACCATTTGCCGCCGAATTCCATGGTCCGCTCCGGGGCCACGACGGGAGTGGCGCTCTGGTCCTGGAGAATGACGAAGTCCCAGGCCGTTCCTTCCAGCTTTTCACGGGCGCGCCCGTCATTCCAGTGGGACTGGAAGGAGGCTGCCGGAGCCGCGTGCATGTGCACGTCCGGCCGCAGCGTTCTGAGCGTCTGCACGAAGGCCGGGTAATTGACGGACGCGGTGCTGTTGACGACCGTGTCGTCATGGTCGAGCACCAGACACTGGTAGCGCACGCGCGCCGCCTCCTTTGTCTCACATTGCACAGCATTTTACCACGAACCCCGGCGGAATGCCACCACCGGGCGCAAAAACGCCCGGACGAAGTTTTCCTCCGTCCGGGCGGATGCCGTTGTGCACATTGCCGTCAGAAGCTGCCGGCGGCGGTGGACGCCCCCGCGCCCCAGAGCAGCACGCGCAGCACGCCGATGAGCGCGAGGTGCGCGGGATAATAGACGTAAAAGAGCCAGCCCATGCCGCGCCATTTGCCCCGCGTGCCGTCATAGCACCGCAGCAGCGGGATGGAGAGCGCTGTACCGAGCTGCACGAGCGCATAGATCTTGTCAATAAAGAAGAAATACACGAGCGCATACACGGCCGACCACACCATGAGCCAGCCCATCTGCTTTCGGAAGTCCCCGCGCGCCTGCCCCAAACAAGATCGCCATCGCGGCCACGCAGCTCCAGTCCGACGGGAACGTGACCG
>OOIG01002426.1_pt1 | contig 12491 bp, 9 predicted proteins | sample 1692091 | NCBI WGS metagenome assembly OOIG01 (sample SAMN06348188, study PRJEB24527) | human gut metagenome | biome: human gut; feature: ankylosing spondylitis patient; material: feces | host: Homo sapiens | place: China | collected 2015-10
AGCGTCAGCGCCTCCCGGCTTATATCCGCGCCCACTGCCCGAACATTGCCCGCCTGCGTCGCAATACCCAACGCCAGCGCGCCGCTGCCGGTGCACATATCCAGCAGTAAAACGGGTCTTTTTTCGCCGTACGCCCTTTTTATCTCCTGCACGCAGTATTCCCCCAGCAGCTCGGTTTCCGGCCGCGGAATAAGCGCGCGTGCATCCGTATGCAGCTCCAGCGACATAAAGCTCTGCGTACCCAGAATGTATTGCAGCGGCTCCCTTTGCGCCCGTCTTGCGCAAAGCCGTTCTGTTTCTTCGCACTGCTCCTGCGTGAGCACGGCATCCTTTCCAAGGCGCAGGCGCACCCTTCCGAGCCCCGTTACCGCGCTGATTATCCATTCGGCATCGGTGCGTCCCTCCGGCACTGCCGCCCGCTCCAGATATTCGCCTTGCCTTTTTATAACCTCTTCCAGTCTCATTGCTCCTCCGCAGCCGCTGCACGGCCGGCACGGGCAGCGCGCCCGTGCATATTATACAGAATACATTATATTCTTTTTGCCGATTTTTTGCAATGGATATTAAAGCCCGCCCGAACAGCCGCCGCATGGCCTGCGCCGCTTCTCCGCCGGCATATTTTCACCGCGCATCACGGATATTTACGCCGCGCATTATTAAATATTTCAGATTATTATTGAAAAAACGGGCGCAAAATGCTATAATGCAGCCAGAGGGTCGTGCCTGCGGGCACAGATTCCGCGAAAGGGGTAGCTGTTATGAAGGATATGGATCGCCTCATGCTCTTTCTTGAGAAAACCGAGCCTTTTGCCGTAGCCTACTCCGGCGGGCTGGACAGCAGTCTGCTGCTTTGGGCTGCCGCCTCCGTGCGCCCCGGCACTACGGCAATAACATATGTCTCTCCCATTCATCCCGTTTGGGAAAAGGACAATGCCTGCGCCTATGCCTCCGCTCTGAAGACACCGCATATTACCGTTACTTCGGATATTCTTGCGGTGGAGGGGCTGCGGGACAATCTGCCCGGCCGCTGCTATTACTGCCGCCGCGCGCTTTACCGCCGTATAAAGAAAGCGGCGGAGGAACAGGGGCTTCACACTGTTATCGAGGGCAGCAATGCCGACGACTATGCCCAAAACACCCCCGGCACCCGCGCCGCAAGGGAATGTGGCATCATAAGCCCCCTTGCCGAATGCGGCTTTACCAAGGAGGATGTGCGCCGCCTTGCAAACATTGCCGGCATCCCCGCACGCAACCGCGCAACCTATGCCTGTCTTGCCACCCGGCTTCCCGCCGGCGAGCGTCTGTCCCCGGACAAGCTGCACATAATAGAGCAGGCCGAGCTGCTGCTGCACAAAAGCGGCTATGACAATATACGGGTGCGCATGCAGGGCTACTGCGCCCGCATAGAGCTTGAAAAAAACGAGCTTCTGCGCTTTATTCTGGACCCGCACCTGGACGAGCTTCACGCTGCTCTGCTTGCCATGGGCTTTGACCATGTATCGGTGGACATCGGCGGCTATTCAAAAAGCCTCTGAATGCAGGGACTTATGACCGCTTTTCACGGCGCACGGCATAAAATTACAAATAACTAAAAGGATAATAAAAAAACATATGGGAAAAACAACTCTTAAGGCCGATACAAAAAACGCCTGGTTCTATGTGGCAGTGCTGCTGTCGGTGCTTCAGGCGGTGCAGTATACCGGCGCATTTATCGAAAGCCTTTCTTCGGGAACCGCTGCAATAATAGCCGCCGCAATACCGGCAGTGATTTTTATACTGCTTGCCCTCTCCGTGCTGCTGGGAGCGCCGCGCGGGCTTAAAAAAACTGCCCTTTCGGTGGGGCTTTTGTGCATATATATGGCGGCGGATGTTTTCGGGCTTATAACGCTTCTGCGAAATACGCTCTCCGGCGGCGGCATATTGGATATTGCCTCCTTTTCCGTTATAAGCGTGCTTAAAGCCGCAGTTGCAATAGGCTATGCCGTGCTGCTTATAGTATATGTGCTTAAATGCTTCGGAAAATTCGAAACGCGCCGCCCGCTTATAACCGCGGCCTGCTGCGTGCTTCTGCTTTCTTGGGCGCTTATAGTACTGCGGCGAATCGACAACAACAGCACCGTTATAAACGCAATATGCACCGTGGACCTTTCAAATACGCTCCTTAGCGTACCCCTTTGCATAACCGCGCTTACCCTGAGCCTTAAAAAATAGCTTTGCCTTCTTAGGCTGTTGAGCCCTTCACGGGACAACCTTAAACCGGCATACATACACAGTAAAACAGTGGTTAACAAAAGGCTTCGGATTTTTCCGAAGCTTTTTGAATTTGTTATGGGGTTGTCAATAAGTTTTTTCAGCTCTTTTTTCCGAATATAACCTTTTCCTGTATGAGCGAAATTACATAATGCACGACCATACCGAAGCCGAACATCAGGATGATTGTGTTCATATCAAAGGTGATGGCGTTTGTTAGGTACAGAACATAGAAAACACCGTAATAGCCGAGGTTGATGATAAGAGAATTGACGGCATTATATTCTGTCCTGCCCAAGCCGATGAAGATATTGTCGATGATGGCACAGCCCGCATACGCGATATAAAAGGGCGCAAGCTTTATGACGATGGCAAATATCTCCTCTGCATTTCCGAGATTCTGAGCATAACGGAGAAACGGAGTCCATGCGGGAATTGTAACCGCCCATAGCAAAACACTTGCGGCGGCAATAAAGTAATAATTGAATTGCCGCAGCTTTTTGTACCCTTCCTTGCAGTCCGAGCGGATTACCTCGGCAAGTGCAGAGATCGGAATCAGCAGCCATCCCCAAATGAAATTGTTTGCAATCCAGTAGTTGCCCTGCTGAGCAACCATATTCACCATTTTGCAGACCATAACGGCATAAATGAAGTTGTCAACAAATTGCTGCAGCCCCGAAAAAACGCCTGTTTTGCACCATTCGCGGAGCATCGCACCGTCGGATTTTCCGAACCGCCGAAAGCGGATATATCCCTGCCTGTAAAGGAGAAGAATACAAGCTATCGAAAGTAATGTGTTTGTAATAATGTTGGAAACCGCTGCGCCATAGACACCGAAATTCGGTATCAGAAGGAAATCGGCAGCCAGTGACATCGCCGTGCGAATGCCGAGAAAGATGTATACATTTTTATCCTTGCCGATGATAACAAAAACCACATTGGCAAAACTGACAACGATGCCCGTCATAAATGCGGCCGTCTCAAGGCGTAGGTATGCAGAGGCAACCGTCATGTCAATCTCCCCCGGATTCATGGCGCCGATCAGCACCGATCCGTAGAGCAGCACACCGACCGAAAAGAGCATGTACAGAAGAAAAGCACAGAGCCCTGTCTTGAAGGCGGCTCCCGCAAAGTCATCTTTGCGATTTTTGAAGATTTTGTTAAGAACAGAATACAGGGGTACAATCAGAAATGCCTGCAAAGTTTCGTTGATAAGATCAAACCATTCCATCTGACCGATGATATCAAATACATCGGCTTGTCCTCCGGCAGAAATCAGGAAGGTTTTAACCGTTTGATAAATTGCCGGAATAAATGCAAGCGCGCAAAGGGAAAGCCATAGTCGCCAATTGAACGATTTCAGTTCGGATAGTCTGTTTCTCATAGTTTTTCCTTGTACAAGCCTCGCACACTAACACTACATTTGAATTTTTGCAATACCGTATGCCCCAACGAAAAGCGGATGGCGTTCCTCTTTTCAATGAAATGCCGCTTGCAACGGCACATCATATATGGGATAAGAGGTTGTACAATTACATTATAGCACAAAGCGATATGTTTTTCAAAAACAAGCAAAATGCAAGGGTAAAAACCGGCACGCAATAAAAATCCCGGCAGTCGCTCCGCCGGGATCTCTTTATTTTTAGTTTATGCTCCGCTATGTCCTTTTGGTATACACGCCCATTACAGCTTGCGCGGCGCAAGCCCCATCCTCTTTTGAGCCTTCCACAGCGTGCGGTTTGCAACATATGCCGCCTTTTCCGCACCGGAACGGAAGACACCTTCAAGATATGCCTTGTCCGCCAGCAGCTCCTTCTGCCGCGCCTGTATAGGTGCCAACAGCTCGGCCACGGCGCAGCCCACCGCTTCCTTGAACTCGCCGTATCCGCTGCCCGCAAACTCCTTTTCCACCTGACCCGGAGTTATTTCCCTGCAGGCGGCATATATGTCTATAAGGTTGGATATTCCCGGCTTATCCTGAGAATACACGATGCCGCTGCCGGAATCGGTTACGGCGCGGCGCAGCTTTTTTATAATTACATCCTTCGTGTCCGCCATGGATATATATGCGTTGACATTTTCATCCGATTTGCTCATTTTTTTATTGGGCTCCTGCAGACTCATTATGCGCGCGCCTATCGGAGGTATATATGCCTCCGGCACCGTAAAGGTATCGCCGTAGGTGTTGTTAAAGCGAATGGCAAGGTCGCGCGTAAGCTCCAGATGCTGCTTCTGATCGCTGCCTATCGGCACAAGATCGGTATTGTAAAGCAGTATATCCGCCGCCATAAGCGTAGGATAGGTAAGCAGGCCCGCGCCTATATTGCCGCCCTGCTTTGCGCTCTTATCCTTAAACTGCGTCATGCGGGAAAGCTCGCCCATATAAGATACGCAGGTAAGCATCCAGCCAAGCTCTGCGTGTGCGCTCACCTGAGACTGAAAATACATAACATTTTTCTCCGGGTCCAAACCGCAGGCAATGTACAGCGCCAGCAGCTCAAGGCATCGCTTGCGCAGAAGGGCCGGATCCTGTCTTACATATTTTTCTCCTTTGTAAAAGCACGCCCAAGGCGTGCCTGTTATAATAATTATTTGTGATATTATACCGCTGTATCGCCGTTTTTTCAAGTGGATTTTTCTACCCCAGTATCACGCCCTCCGGCACCGTCCACAGCGTTTCTCCGTTTCGTATAAACACCAAATCGCCCTTTTCCGTATACGCCGCAATTTCATGCATATCCGCCCCCGATATCCGCACCTCTCTTGAAGCGTCCGCACCGTAAAGCACCGGCTCGCCCTCAAAGACCAACACATGTTTTCCCTCTCTGTAAAAATACGCCGCAAGGCTTCCGTAGCCGACATATATCGGATTAAGCAGGTACATTAAGCCCGCCGCCCCCAGCGGCTCCGCTCCGTTTGATATATTCTTAACATATCCCGTAACGCCGTTCCCGGAGCTTATAAGCGCGTATAGATTGCTGTCGGCGCAGCATATATATCGCACATCATGCCGCTCGCCGTCCGGCCCCGTAACCGTGCTTGCGTTTTGGCTGTAAAACCAGCCGCGTATGCGCCACGCCCTTGCGGGCAGATTGTCGGTATCCAGCCTGCTCAGCGTAACCTTCTGCGCAATAATGTTTTTATCCTGCCAGCTTTCTCCCGCCATTGCGGCATACACGCCGTCCTCTCCCCTGAACAGCACCTCCGCGGAGCCCTGCACCGGAACAAACCCCTCCGCTCGGTCTACCGGCAAAACCGCAGAATCGGTAAGATACAGCAATTTGTTCCCGGCGACCGTAAAGCCGTACCAGTAATCCTTGCTGTCACGGGAAGCGTCATACAGCACATACTTTGTTCCTTTTTCGGGAAAGAACATCTGTATGTCAGGCTTCCCGAAGGGCATATTTCCCTCGGCATAAAGCGTTGCCGCCATTCCTCTGCTTTCATCCGTCCAAAGCAGCCGTTCCGCGGTACCTATACGCATCGGCACTCCGCTGCCGTTCCAGTACATCACAATTCCGCTTTTTTTATCACCGTCGTTGCGCAGGTATACCGCGCTTTCCCCCAATATCAGCACCTGCCGCACATTCTCGTCTATCTGTCTGCTGTCCCGGCCGTTTTTATAGCGCAGGCAGTACATACCGTTTTGCTTTACGATATATGCAACCGCTCTGCTCTTTCGGGAAAAGGCCACCGATGATGCCAGCACATTCGGCTGCGCATTCGCCAGCTCGCCGCCGACATAATGATACAGCGTGCAGAACACCTCGCCGCCGCTTACCGTATAATCCCCCGCAAAATACAGCTCCTCATCGCCATCCTCCCCGCTTTCGAAATGACGGAACACGCTGTATTCCTCAGCGCCGTAATAAAATGTAAAATCGTCGCAGAACTCACGGCTCGTCGGCTTACCGTAGGCATAATAAAGCCCTATAAGCTTTTTCCCGCTTCTGACATACAGCGGAAAAAAGCTCCCCTTTACCCTTTCATCCATACGGTAGTAGCGTTTTACCTCCGGGCTTTCCGTCTGCGTGGCCTGCCCGGCCGGCGCACAGCCCGCAAGCAGCACCGCCAAAAAAAGTGCGGCGGCGCGAAAAATAAAGCCGTGCCCCGCCTTTATATTTGTTTTCATTGCCGCCGCCCTCTTTCCGCTTTTTTATTTTCGGCAGTTCTGCCGTTGCCGCTGTCTGCCCTCTCAAAAAATATACCGTTTTTTATGCGTTTTTTAACGCTTTTTTGCCTGTTTTAATGCGTTTTTTGCCCGTTTATTACGCAAAACGATCTTGGATCCAGCCAAAGATACACTCCCTGCTCCCTCTGCTTAAGCTCGCATACGCCGTTTGAAAGCAGTATCTCGCCCCCGTCCGTAAGGGAAAAATCCAATATCTGTTCCAGCGGGTCGTCCGATGGATTTATTATTCCCACAACCTTATCCTGCCCGCTGCTCCGCTGTATACACAGCGCACTGCCGGCGGCGCAAAGCCGCAGCTCTGCCCCCAAAGTGCGCCTGATACGGGACATTTCGGCTATCAGCTTCTGAAAGCCTGCCGTGTTCCATTGCTTTGGTGCACGGTTAAACGGGTCGGAACAGCCCTGCATATAGTCCTCGTCTCCGTAATAAATGCAGGGTATGCCGGGCAGCATAAACAGTATTGCATATGCCAGCTCTTCAAGCTCCCGCGCGCGTATTTCCGCAAGCGGCGGAAGCGTAAAATGCGCCGCCTGCTCCCTTGTAAGCCCCTCCGGCGCTCCGCCCAGAGCCGTGCACGCCCGCACCGTATCGTGCGTGGAGACAAAATTCATTGTGCAGGCAAAGCTTTGAGGCGGATAGTTCTCCTTAAGCGATTCCACCCTGCGCACAAACAGCGCCGCATTGCCGTATTGAAGGTATTCAAGCAGTGCGCTGCGCAGGGGGTAGTTCATTACGCTGTCCAGCTGCGCGCCCTGAAGGTAGGGACGCAAACGGGAATAGCTCTCCTTGCGGGAGGCATCCTCCCAGACCTCGCCTATAATAAGCGCATCGGGACACTCGTTTTTTACCTGATGCCGCAGCTCAAAAAGAAATTCATCGGGCAGCTCGTCCGCCACATCCAGACGCCAGCCCGAAGCCCCGGCGCGCAGCCAGCGCTTGATTATTGCATCGGGGGAGCGCAGGATATAATCCATATAGCTCGGCTCGGTTTCCTTCACGCAGGGCAGCGACCACACGCCCCACCAGCAGGCATATTTGTCCGGATAGTGCTCAAAGCTGTACCACGGGTAATAGGGGCTGCTTTTGCTGCATGCGGCTCCGACATCGGGATAGGTGCCGTTTTTGTTGAAATAGCGGCTGTCGCTTCCCGTATGAGAGAATACGCCGTCCAGAATTATGCGTATTCCACACTCATGTGCTTTTGTGCACATATGTGCAAATTCTTCGTTTGTGCCAAGCAACGGGTCGGTATTTTCGTAATCGCCGGTATCGTAGCGGTGATTGGAATAGGCTTTGAATACGGGATTCAGATATACGGTATTGACTCCCATAGCCGCAAGATAATCAAGCTTTTGTTCTATTCCGGCAAAATCGCCGCCGTAAAAATCGTCGGCGGCATAATAATCCTTGCCCGGGCTTTCACGGTATTCCGGCGCAGAAGCCCAGTCCTTATGCATTCTGCGCCCCAAGCTCTTCCCGCGGCCCGCAGCCGACAAGGAGGCGTTGAACCTGTCGGGAAAAATCTGATACATTACGGCATCGGCGCACCAAGCGGGAGTTTTATAATCCTGCGAATAAAAGGTTATGCAGAAGGAGCGGAGCGTATCGCACACCGCCGTAAGCTCACCTTCACCGCCCAGCATATCGGGTGCATTAAGATAATACAGTGTCTGCCCGTCCTGCTTTTCAAGAAGAAAATAGTAGCACAGCAGGCAGGGCTCCGCTCTGCTGACCTGTGCGGAAAAGCAGCGCTCCCCCGGTATCATCTCCGTTATATGCTCCCTGCCGTCCCACAGCCTAAGGTATGCCTTTGCAAAGCCGGGAGCATACAGGGAAAGGGTTACCGCCGTTCCCTGCGGAACGGCCCCGCCGGGGCTGCGGAAAAACGGGCTGCGGGAATCGTGCAGCACCGCTGCCTTCAGAGCTGCTTGAGATTCCATATTTTTTCGTTATATTCTCCGATACTGCGGTCCGAGGAAAAATACCACGAACGCGCTATATTTATCAGGCTCTTTTTTGTCCACTCGCGGCTGCCGTAAAGGACTTCCGCCTGCTCCATTGCACAAGCGTAGGAATCGAAATCCTTAAGGCACAGGTACGGGTCGGCATAGCCGCCGTCGCCGTTAAGAAGATAAGCCTTAAGGCTTGCCACCGGGCCCTTGAGCGTGCCGTCCGCAAGAGCGTCCACGACCCTGCGCAGCCGGATATCGCCGTTATAGTATTCCTGCGGATTGTAGCCCGCAGCATACACCCCGCTTACCTCCTGCGCGTTCATGCCGAATATGAAAATGTTGTCCTCCCCCAGCAGCCTGTGCATTTCCACATTGGCGCCGTCCATGGTGCCTACGGTGAGCGCGCCGTTCATCATGAATTTCATATTTCCCGTGCCGCTTGCTTCTTTTCCGGCAAGGGATATCTGCTGACTTATATCCGATGCGGGGATTATCACCTGCGCACTGCTGACGCCGTAGTTTTCCACAAAAACCACTTTGAGCACATCGCGCGTACGCGGATCGGCGCTTACAAGGTCGGCGACGGAGCATATAAGGGATATTGTCTGTTTTGCCCTGACATAGCCCGGCGAAGCCTTGGCGCCGAAAATAAAGGTGTGTTTTTTATGCTGCACTCCGTTTTGCGTTATATCAAAATACAGATGCAGGATATGCAGGACATTAAGCAGCTGGCGCTTATATTCGTGCAGGCGCTTTACCTGAATATCAAATATGGAATCCGGGTCCACCGTAATGCCTTCGGTGCGCTTTATATATTCCGCAAGGCGAAGCTTATTGTTTTTCTTTATTCTTTCCAGCTCATCAAGGAAGCCGTCGGAGGTTATCTGCTGCTCAAGCCTGGCAATGCGCGGCATATCGTTTACCCATTCGGAAGTGCCCAAAGTTCCGCTTATAAGCTGCGAAAGCTCCGGGTTTGACTGAAGCAGCCAGCGCCGCGGGGTTATGCCGTTTGTTATCGGGATAGAGCTGATTGAAATCCCGGAAAAGATTGTTTTTAAGGATCTCGGTGTGAAGATGCGACACTCCGTTTACCTTACGGCACACCGCAAGGCACAGATTTGCCATGCGCACCTGTGAAAAGGCGATGGGTGCCATGTTCTGACACTGCTGCTCGGTTTTGCCCTGACAGAAGCGCCGGTTTATCTCGCAGATTATCATATAGATGCGGGGAAGCATATTTTCCATAAGATAGCAGGGCCATTTTTCCAGTGCCTCGCTCATTATGGTGTGGTTTGTGTAGGAAAACACCCGTGAGCAGATGTCAAAGGCCTCGTCCCACTCCAGGCGCTCCTGATCCACAAGCAGGCGCATAAGCTCGGCTATGGCAATGGCGGGATGGGTATCGTTTATCTGCACGGCGGCGTAATCAGGCAAATCCCGCACGGAAAGCCCCAGCTTTTTATGGCGGGAGAGCATATACTGCAGAGTCGCGCTTGTAAAGAAATACTGCTGCTGAAGACGCAGGCTTTTACCGGCGTTATGGGAATCGTTGGGATAAAGCACGCGCGATATGGTTTCCGCCAGCTCCTTTTCCGCCGATGCGCGGATATAATCGCCCTGCCCGAAATAGTTCATATCAAAATACTGCGGGGAGCGCGCGCTCCAGATGCGCAGTGTATTTGCCGTGCCGGAGCGAAAGCCCATGATCGGGATATCATAGGGCATGGCAATGACCTTGTTTGCATTTTCTGTGCTGTGGCACAGCCAGCCTGTTTCATCGGTATATTCCCGCACCTGCCCGTAAAAAAGCACCTCAAACTGCTCCTCGGGGCGGGCTATCTCCCAGCTGCATCCGTTTTCCAGCCAGTTATCCGGCATTTCTATTTGCTGTCCGTCCACGATTTTCTGACGGAAAAGGCCGTAATCGTAGCGTATACCGCAGCCCATGGCGGGCAGCCCCATTGACGCCAGAGAATCCATAAAGCAGGCGGCAAGCCGTCCCAGACCGCCGTTGCCCAGACCGGCATCCTGCTCCACATCCTCGATCTGCTCAAGGTTTATGCCTATATCGGCAAGCGCGCTTTTATAAAGATTATACTTTTCCAGTGCTATCAGGTTGCCCGCAAGGAATTTGCCCATGAGAAATTCCAGCGACAGATAATAAAGCACCTTGCTTTTATTCTCCTCGGCGCGCCGCATGGCGGACTGCCAGTAGTCCATTATTTCGTCTCTTACCGCCATTGAAACGGCTTTATACAGCTGAAGCGGCGTAGCCTCCTTTGGGGTGCGGCCGAAATGCCGGCGCAGCTTTCCCAGCACGCACTGTTTTACCGCCTCGCGCTCATAATCGTATTGTTCTTCCATGTGTGTGAATATCCTTTCAAAGATGCTTGCCGTTTTTTCTGCACGGATGCATAAAGGTTTTTATAAAACCGCCTAAACCGCTCTCACCTTAATCGCAAGGCTTCAGGCCTTTATAAGGCTGCGATAGAGCGCTTTATATTCCTTTGCACTTTTTTTCCATGAGTTATCGGCCGTCATTGCGTTATATATCAGTTTTTCCTTTGCAGCGCCGTCCTTAACGGTTTCCAGCGCAAAGCGTATTGTGTACGCCATATCGTGGGCATTGAAATTTTCAAAGGCGAAGCCGTCCCCCGTACCCTCATAACGGTTATAGGGATGCACGGTATCGGCAAGCCCGCCCGTAAGACGCACTATGGGCAGAGTGCCGTAGCGCATGGCTATCATCTGGCTTAAGCCGCAGGGCTCAAAAAGCGAGGGCATAAGCAGCAGGTCGGCACCGGCATATATGCGGTGCGCCAAGGCGTTGTCAAAGCCGATAACAGCCCTTACGCGCTTATTATACCACTGCTGCGCATTTTGGAAAAGCGTTTCGTAGCCGCGATCCCCGCTGCCCAGAACAATGAAACGAAAATCATCCGAAAGCAGCAGCTCGTGCAGCATTCTCTCCACAAGGGCAAGCCCCTTTTGCTCATAAAGCCTGCCCACCATGGCTATTATCGGGCTGTGGGAGCGCTCCAGACCCAGCTCGTCCTCCAGCGCTTCGCGGCATTTTTCCTTGCCCGATATATCATCGGCATTGTAATGTGCGGCAATGAGCGGGTCGGTTTGCGGGTTGTATTCGTTATAATCAATGCCGTTGAGTATACCGATATAGTCTTTATCGCGGCTGCGCAGCACTCCGTCCATTCTTTCGCCGTAAAACTCCGTTTTGGTTTCCTGCGCATAGGTACGGCTGACGGTAGTGATTCTGTCCGCAAACACAAGCCCGCCCTTTATAAAGGAGGCTCCGCCGTAGAATTCAAGGCCCTTGCTTGTAAAGAGAGAATCGTCAAGGCCCATGAGATCCTTGAGCAGCTCTATGCCGTATATGCCCTGATATTTGAGATTGTGAATTGTAAACACTGTTTTAATATTAAGACGGCTGTAACGTGTTTTAAGCAGCACGGGAATAAGCCCCGTCTGCCAATCGTGACAGTGCAGGATGTCGGGCTCAAAGCCCATAAGGGGCAAAAGCTCCAGCACCGCCAGCGAAAAGAAGGCATATTTTTCCGCCTCGCCCTCCATATAGCCGTATACACGGTCGCCGCCGAAATAGTATTCGTTATCGATAAAATAATATGTGATGCCGTCCCTTACAAGGGAAAACAGTCCGGCATACTGCCTTCTCCATCCCATTGCGATATATGTGCTGCCCAAAAAAACGGCATCATAATCTCCGGACGGATAACGCGGTATTTGGGCATTACTACCCGCGTTTCCACTCTCTCCCTTCGCAGTGCGCCGGGCAGAGAGCCGACAACATCCGCAAGCCCTCCCACCTTTGCAAAGGGGCTGACCTCGCTTGCCGCAAATAAAACCTTCATAAAAAATATCTCCTTAAAATGTCGTTTGCCGTGCCGCAAAAGGGCGCAAGGCTCGCTTTTTTCCGCTGCACGGCTGACTGCTTTTATGCACCGCCGTACTTGCTGCGCCTGCTCAGAAGCAGCTTTTCTTTGAAAAGAGCGGCCCGCAGCACGGCCCGCCTTTTGTTTTATACAACTACATTTTTTCCTATGATAACGGGGAAGCTTTCC
>OOIG01002427.1_pt1 | contig 12487 bp, 11 predicted proteins | sample 1692091 | NCBI WGS metagenome assembly OOIG01 (sample SAMN06348188, study PRJEB24527) | human gut metagenome | biome: human gut; feature: ankylosing spondylitis patient; material: feces | host: Homo sapiens | place: China | collected 2015-10
ACATACAACACCCACTATAAAAATCACAAGCAATGCAACTTTTACAAATAATGGTTTATCATTCTTGATTTCCTTTTTAGTTGTAATTGGGATTAGAATCCAAATAATATCTAATATACTCAGTGCTATCAATAACTGTTTAAATAAACTAACTAATGCATTTAAAAATCCACTCATAATCACTATCTCCTCTAATATAATTTATTTGCCATGATGTATTCTCTCATTGCTTTATACAGTTTTGGGTATTTAAGCATTAACCCAATACTTTCATCTTCACCACTTTGCTTTATTCCAATGATATCTCCTGTTCCACGCAATTTAAGATCTTCTTCTGCAATCTCAAAACCGTTTGATGTCTTACACATAACATCCAACCTTGGATTATCCTTATCTTCTGAGTACAAAATGCAATAACTCTGCAAACTGTTTCTACCTACTCGACCTCTTAGCTGATGAAGTCCTGCCAACCCAAATCTTTCAGCGTTCATAATACAAATAACTGTTGCATTTGGTACATTGATTCCAACTTCAATAATTGTAGTTGCTATCAATATCTGGTACTCATTGTTTTTGAATTTCTGTTTAATTTCTTCTTTCTCTTCATCTTTCATTTTTCCTGTAATGCATCCTATTTTTGTGTCTGTATTACAGAAATATCCTTCTGCCATTTTTAATACTTCCTCTACACTATATGGCTTCTTATCATCACCACTGTTTGAATTCTCAATCAGTGGACAAACCATATAACACTGATGTCCATGTTCAATCTCTTCTTTCATAAAATTAAACATGGAATTTGTTTCATGAACTGTAGCTGTTTTGATTGGCATTCTTCCCTTTGGCATACTTTCAATTGTATAAACATCTACTGTGTCACCATAAATAGTTTGTGCAAGAGATCTAGGAATTGGAGTTGCAGACATAGATATGTTATGTACTCCCTCATTTGCCTTTTTCTTTAAGCATTCTCTTTGAAGCACTCCAAATTTATGTTCCTCATCAACTATTGTAATTCCTAAATTCTTAAACTCTACTTTCTCTGAAATTACTGAGTGAGTTCCAATAATTACATCTGCTATACCTTCTGAAATCTCTTTTAAAACTTTATTTTTTTCTGACTGTTTCATGCCACCACTCATAAACACTACATGAATTCCGAGTGGTTCTAACATTTCTTTTATTTCTTCATAATTACGATTTAAATCAAAATAATCTTGTACAATTTCTTTTATATCACCATTACATATTCCTTTAAATATTACAGTGTCCCCATTTTTTTGGACATTCATTACATTTTCTTTAAATACTCCTGTATAACTTCCATCATCTTGTTTATTCCATCTAAAACATTGGCCACAATCAAATATATCTGCTAATTCAAATGATTTTATATTTTCTATTTTATATTCTTGTTCTTGCATATTTTCCTCCACTTTTATATTTTAGTTCATTTGAATTAATTTTTCAACATCTTCATTGCAAATTTATTAAAAGTCATGTATAATATTATTATCACGTATTTAATATTAAATTGAGCTCAATATTTGAGGAGGTTATTTTATGTTGCAACACTTCTTGGTATTCTTTATTACTTTTATCATCCTTTTAATTGCTATTATAATCATTACAATAATACTTCCAATGTGGCGGTTTATGGAAAGCGCAGATAATGTAATCCATTTATTTTCTCTCTTAAAAATATTATTAAAATTTGATGATCTTCCACAAAAAGGAGAAATAAAAATATCATATGGTAAATGTAAATTAAAATTTGGTAATGTTAATGAAGCTAGCATCGAACTCGAAAAACTAGCTAAAGAAGCATTAGAATACTATGATAAACTTGGTTGGATTGCTATGACTGATAATTATTTTCAAGTTCAAAAAGACAAGCTAATCAATATATGTTACGAACTACGAAAGTTAAGGTGGGAAAATCAAGGAGTTTAAAAACGAATGTGGGAGAATATCCCACATTTTCTTTATGGCTCTATGTCAATAGAATAAGGAATCTATAATTATAGACCCCTTATTATCAAAACTAATATTTTTTTCATTTAACTATTTCTCACAAATTTTAGCATATTTTTTCAATTTTTCATAAGCTAAATAATTTACTGTACCTGCTGGGAATTTTCCATCTTTATCTTTCTTTCCTGCTGGAACACCTGTTAGAACTTCAATACCTTCATCTATTGTAGAAACAGCATATATATGGAATAAATTATTTTTTACTGCTTCAACAACATCATCATTTAATTGTAAATTTTCAACATTTTGAACTGGTATCATAACACCATGTGAACCATCTAATCCACGCATTTTACAAATTTGGAAATATCCTTCTATTTTTTCATTAACTCCACCAATTGGTTGAATTTGTCCTTTTTGGTTTACTGAACCTGTAACAGCAATTGATTGCTTAATTGGTATTTCAGATAAACTTGATAATAATCCATAAAGCTCTGTGCTTGATGCACTATCACCATCAACACCATTATATAATTGTTCAAAACATATACTTGCTGTTAAACATAATGGAATATCTTGTGCAAATAGTTCTCCTAAATATCCTGATAAAATATATACACCTTTTGAGTGTGTTGAACCTGATAAATCAACTTCTCTTTCTATGTTTACAACACCTTGTTTTCCAGTATATGTGTTTACAGTTATCTTTGCAGGCTTACCAAATGTATAATCACCTATTGTCATAACTGTTAATCCATTAATTTCTCCCACTAATGAACCTGTTGTATTTATTAATAATGTATTTTCTTTTATCATTTCTAAATATTTTTCATCATATTTTTTAATTCTTTCAACTCTCTCTTCTAATGCTTTTTTCACAAAATCTGATGTAACCACCTTAGCTTTAGCTAACTTTGCCCACGTTCCAGCTTCACCTACAACTTGTGCTAATTCTGTAAATCTTGTTGATATTTTATTATTATCTCCTGCAATTCTTGATGCATATTCTACAATACTTGCCATTGCTGATTTATCCAATTGTGGCAATTCTTCTTGTTCACAAAATGAATGAACAAATTGTGCAAGTTTATTTACATTTTCTTCTGTAATTGGTGCAGTTTCTTCAAATTCTACTTTTATTTTAAATAGTCTTCTAAAATCACTATCCATTGAAAGTAATGTATGATATATATTAGAACTTCCTATTAATATTACTTTTAAATCAATTGGAATTGGTTCTGGTTTTAATGAAATTAATGTCATAGATGACCTTTGTTCTATTGAATTATCTATTGATACTTCTTTAACTCTTAAAACTCTTTTTAATTCTTCATAACATATCCCATTCGCTAATAAATCTTTAGCTTGGAATATAATATATCCTCCATTTGCTTTTTGTAATAAACCAGGTTTTAACATTGTAAAATCTGTTTTAAATGAACCATAATAATTTTCATATTCTAATTTTCCAAATAAATTATTAAATGAATAATTTGAATCCATTATTACAGGTGCGCCTTGTGTTTCACTATTATCAATAAATAAATTTACTCTATAATTTAAACATGGATCTTGTTTTTTTGCCATTGGCCCTTGTTGTGGTTGGTTATTTTGAGCTTGTTTATCTTCTTCTAAAAAATATGAAACATTTTTTAATACATCTTGTTTTATATCTGTTAAGAATTTATTTATTTTTTTATTTCTTTTATATTTTGCTTTTATAAAATTTATATGCGCATTTACTGTTAATAATGCAATATTTGATTGCCATTCAGAAACTTTTTTATCTGCTTCTCTTTCTATTTGTTTAATTTGTCCAATTGCTTCCATTATTTGTTGTTGTACAACAGTTGACTTTTCTTCATAATGTTGTTTTACTGATTCTTCTAATTTTTCAAACTCTTCTTCTTCTATTACTTTGCCTTCTACAATTGGCATCATATAAATTCCATTTTGTGCAGATTTTACTTGAAATCCTTCTTTAAATGCATCTTGTGTTAATTTTTGCATTACAACTTCTCTTTGTGCTTCAAATTCTTGTTTTATTAAAGCTTTTTCTTTTTCAAAATCATCAGCATTAAATGTTTTCTTTATATCTTTTTTTACTTCTTGGATAAATCCATCCATACTCTCTTTAAATTCTTTTCCTTGACCTGCTGGTAATGATACTGCTATTGGTTCATTTGGATTTTGAAAATTATATATATAACACCAGTCATTTGGAACTTTTTTCTTTGGTGCAATACTATCTAAATAGTTTTTTGTATACATTGTTTTTCCAACTCCACTTGGTCCTTCAATATATATGTTATATCCTTTTACATCAACTTGTAAACCAAATTGTAATGCTTTTATTCCTCTCTCTTGTCCTATACCATCATTTACTGATTCTAAGTCTTGAGTTGTCTCAAAATGAAACATATCTCTATTACATACCATTTTTAAGTCTTTATAACTTAACTCTTTTTTGTTATTCATTTTTTCCTCCGTATCTTTTCTTATTAACTTTTTGCAAAATTTTTTAAGTAGTATTTATAAACTTTTTATCTTAAAAATCTGGCAAGAAAAATTAATTATATTTTGTCCTATTTTGTCTTTTTTATTTTATACTAGTTATTATTTTTTGTAAAGCAATTTATTAAAGTTTTTTCTTGAAATTTTTGTAAAGAACAAAGATATAATAAAACACACCTTTTTATTGGTGTGTAAAAAATTCATTTATTATATATGCACATCTTCTAGATGCTTTTTCTAAAAACTTATCAAATGTTATTTCATTCTGTCCATTTGGTTTATCTGAAATACTTCTTACTACTAAAAATGGTATCTTGTCTAATTTACATACTTGAGCTATTGCCGAACCTTCCATTTCTATGCAATCAGCATTAAATTTGTTTCTTATTTTTTCTTTCATTTTTGATTCTGTACAGAAAATATCACCTGAAGCAATTGTTCCAACTTTTATCTTGAAATCTTTATCTTTTATACGTTTTATTGTTTCTTCTATTTTTACTATTAATTGTTCATTACTTTCCACATATTGTCCCACATTGCTGATAAATCCTTTTTCATGTCCAAATGCTGTTATATCAAAATCATGTTGTACTAATTTTTTTCCTATAACAATATCTCCTATTTCTAATTCATCATTACAACTTCCTGCAGACCCAACATTTATTATTCCTTCAACTTTAAAATTATCAATTAAAATCTGTGTAACTCTTGCTGCATTTACTTTTCCAACTCCTGCTTCAACTAATACTACATTTTTATCATTTATTGTTCCTTTGAAAAAGTTTAATTCATATATTTCTTTATTTTCTATATTTTGCATTATTTTTTTTATTTCTTTCATCTCTTCTTGCATCGCAGCAATTATTCCATACATATTATTATCTCCTTACTTCTCATAATCTTCTTCTAAAGTTACAGTTATAATATCTTCATCTCTTGAATCATAATCATTGGCTCTTTCTTTTTCTTCATCAGAAAGCTCTGCTAAGGTCTTTCCATTTGGTAATTCAAAAATCTTAGATAATTTTTATGAGGGTGATATTAGCTTTATGACTCCTACTAATTATAATGGAAATAATAAAGCTAAAGGTAGTACTCCTAATACTAAAAATACACTTGCTATTGGTAATTATACAGATACTACACAATACGGTTTTATTGGTTGTCATGACGATATTATTATTCTCAAACGTTCTCTTACAATTAACGAAATTAACGATATAACCGAAGCTATATTTAACGAAACCATTATTGAAGAATAAACGAACAACACACCGTAACCTTAACTCTTATTTGCCCGATTAGACACAAGACGAAAGTCTGTTTATTAAAGCTGATATTAATTTGTCAGCAGAAATAAGCAGGCTTTATTTTTATCGGATATTTAATTTCTAAACCTTTTCCTGCTTCCCAGCGTCATGTATTTGTAATTGCAATTATGAGAGAATTATTTATTTTATTATTAATCTTATTAAACTTAACTATTATGATGTTAGTTGATAAAGAAACTGGAAAAGGTTATGTTGAGATGGAGAAAGTTCATCGTGACAAGAAAGAGTATGCTTCTAAGGCAGTTGGTGGAACTGCTCTTGGTCTTAGTATTGGCGCACTTGGTTTACAACTTCTTGGCGGTGGTCTGCTTAACTGTGGCTTATTTGGTAATCGTGCAACAGTAGCTGAAACTGCTGCTATTGCTGGAACTGCTGCTAATGAACATTATCTTGAACGTAAACAATGTGCCGACCAAGTACAATTTGTTAATGACATGTGGCGTTCTACTTATGCGCAGCAAAATCAACGTTTTGAAGATAGACAAACTATTAATCAAGAAATGTTTGGTATTTATAGTACTATGCGTAACGGGTTTGATGTTATTAACGCTACTGCTAATAAAAATGCTTTTGACCTGTACAAGTATTCTCGTGACAGTAAAGATGAACTTGCTGGTCAGATTGGTGAATTGAAAACTGAATTGGCTGTTCTTAAAGCTACTCGTCCGTATCAAGACGCTCTTATCCAGTGTGATATTCGTCGTGTTGCTGAACATGCCGACTTTAATCTGTGGCGTAGAACTTGCCGTATGATTAGCGGTGAAGTTGTTCTTCCGAATACTCCTACCGTTACTGGTTACGCAAGCTATAATCCTTGTGCTTGCCCTGCTACTACACCTGCGCCTACTACGGCTGCGTAAAACAATAATAGAGGAGCAGAGAGTGGTAATCTTTCTGCTCCTCTTAATTTAAATTCTTATATTATGCCATTTCCACAATATCAAGTTAATCTTGGATACGACCCACTTCTTGCTGGCATGAATACTCCTGTTGATTATATATCTCAATTAGATGCTCAAATTCAGCAGTTGAATAATGCTAAAGCACAACTTCAATCTCAACTTGGAAATCCTAATCAAAATATGCAACCAACTCGACCTGCTCAGCCTCAACAAGCTGTACAACAAATTAGTCTTTGGGATGAGATTGATAAAGAAGTTTGTTCTTTGAATAATGACCAACAAGCTATTCTCGCTAAAGATGATGTTTATAATAATGTATCTGCTGAACTTCAAATGCTTATTCAGCAAGAACTTATTAATTCTGTTCGCGATAAAGTAGCTAACTCTCCTCGTGGTAAGGAACTTCTTGAAAAACAACTTAACAATATACGTGCCAAGAAAGATAGTATTATTGAAGAAGCTAATAAAGAATTAGAACTTTTCAAGAAGTTTCAGATAGCTGCTCAAGCTAACCCTAAACTTACCTATGTTGATTTTTGTAACAATATTAAAAATAAAGAAGTATGATACAACGTGAAGTTATAATTAATAAACTTGTTGAGTTTTATACTGGTAAAGTAGATGAACTTGCCAATCAAAATGCTCTTATAATGATTTTCCGACCCTTTATTGACAAAGCTGCCGATAAAAGTATTGGCAAAGTTGATAAGTTTCTTAAGATGATACAAGAAGAAGATGGTACTGTTGATATAGAACCGCTTCTTGGCAAAATGACAGATAATCTTATTGTTGCTGCTACGAAAGAATATCCCGATTTGTTTGGTGGTGTTACTATTGGTAACGGCAAAATTAAGATTGGAGTTCCCGGCATTGACAAGGATATTATTCTTGAAGCTGCCGACATCGACCATTTTAAAAGTTGTTTAAAATAAGTTTCTTTCACGAAATTACTAAAACTGTAATTGTCGATTTAATTGTGAACGGTAATATGTTGTGAAAACATGTTACCGTTTTATTTTTATCTTGCTGATAACATGGAAGTTATTATTAATAATGTATTTTTGTGTTATTAATGTTATTAATCCTAATCATCCTATGGCAACGCTTAATCAATTAATTAGTGAGATTGCTCATGCTGCTGGTTCTCCGAATACCCTTGCAGTTCGTCGAAATATTCGGCAGGCAATTATTCATACTCGTAATGAACTTATTCGGCAAAGTTATGAACGTCACGGTTATACTGACAAAGGTCTTGAACAACGTTTTAGACTTGAACTTATAGATGTTCCTGATGGTGATGTTTATGGTACTAAAGATTTAAATCTTCCTCTTATTAAACGAACTAAAAATAAAGTTCCTCGTCCGGTTCGTCTTATTAACAATACTCCTTTTCAATCTATTCGTACTTCCGGTATATATAATCTTTCTGTTCCTTTTGTACGTGAACATGCTGCTCAATTTTATAATCAACTTATCGGTCTTTGTCGTATTCTTCGTTACGACTATATAAATGAATATCTTTATATTTATAGCAATAGTAATGATATTCTTGACAACGTTAATTATATTACTGTTGAATCTCCTTTTGAATATCCGCATCTTATTAAAGAAGAAACTGTTGAAGCTGCTGGAGAATATCATTATTCTGATTATGACGACAGTGAAGAACTTGATGATAATGAATTTCTTCTTCCTGAAGATATGATTGGTCAAATTAAGGATATTATTTTTAAACGTAATCTTCTTAATGTTGCACGTGAAGGAAATGAAACACCTGTTGAAAATCTAACTCGTTAATCTATGCGTCCAGATATTGATATTAAATACTATTATGGTAAATTCATAGAGGATGCTAATAAAGCCTATGATATTAACAAAGAAGATTATGATAATCTTATTAATCTTCGTAAAAGGCTTTATCGACTTGTTGCTAATAAAAAAGCGATTATAAACGAGTTCTTTAATCTTGATATAAATAATATTGGTGACGACAATGAAATTAATGCTGTTGATTTCGATGCTTGTCGTGCTAAAACTCGTACTTCTGAGTTTGTTACTACTGATGTTCATAAACGTCTTACTTATCTTAATTTCCTAAAGTATCTACAAGTTCAAAAGAACGTTTACGGTGTTACTCAAAGTCTTAAACTTGAAGAACGTAAAAAGAGGCTTACTATTACTGAATATAGAAAACTTGTTCAACGTTTTTATAACTATGGAGTTATGAAATGTATTCTTGAAGGTTATGCTTATCAAGTTGCCGGTGGTCTTGGCAATATTGTTTGCAATCGTTGGAAAGTTACTTCTAAGAAACCTGTTATTGATTTTAATGCTACTAATAAAAAGAAACGAGAAATTCTTACTGCTGGTAAAAAACTTTATAATGAAGACGAAGCTGCTGCTTGCAAACTCCGTGGTATTAAGTATGACGGTGTTCCTTATAAAGTTTATAAAACTAATGATTATTATTATGAATTTAAACTTATTGATAATAGTCGTTATAAAAACGTTAATATTAAGTTTGAACGTAAAGATAGAATTGATTTTAAATATCGTGGTATGAGCCAAGAAGAAATTGCTGCTATGTGTAAAACTGTTGATGATATTTATCATACCAAATTTGATATGAGATTTAAACTTGGTATTCTTCTTTCTTTTGAACCTATGTCTTATCTAAATTTTATTAGAAATGCAGAACAAAAAGAATATAGTCTTGGAGCACATAATAGCCAAAATAGACAACGATTTCAATCCTGACAACAGTGACTGGATTGCTCGTGTTCCTGCTTGGTGTTTCGATGCAATGAGCCAACTTAAAGTTCTTAGAACTACATATAAAAAACGAACTCTTCCTGTAAGAAATCGTATTGTTCACAGCCCTTGTCCTATTACTAATAGCAAGGGTTTTGCTGTTTATGATAGTAATGGTTGTGAGGTTCGTTCTCTTAGAGAGAGTAAAGCTGGATGTTCATGTTCATCCTCTACGGGGGGTGATAGTAGTGAACTTGATAACACTCAACTTAGTGGTTCTAATACTGTTTATGTTACTGATGGAGCTTCTGATAAAGATTATATCGGAGCTGTTTCTGAACATGTTAATACAGACGTTTTTAATAGACGGCATAGAGTTGGTGACCAATATATCTCCCCCGTAGAGGATAATCGGAACTATATCATTGTTGATAATAATACTATTGAACTTAATTGGGATGCTCGTGAAATTACTATTCGTAATCTTGAAATAGAAACCGAATATAGTAATTATTTTCAAGGAGAAATTCCAGTTGTTCCTAACAATGGTATTCTTATTGAAGCTCTTGCTTATTACTGTATGTATAAGATGCTTACTCGTGGTATGAAGCATCCTGTTTTTAATCTTGCTGCTTCTCAATATGGAACTAATCCTTATTATATGTGGATGCAACTTAAAGATAAAGCCAAAGCTTCTGTTATTGCTGATGCTCAAAATGAAAATGATTATGCTGGCGATGCTTGGCGTTCTTATTTTTACAATTATACATTTCCTAAATAATTACTGCTATGAGAATTAATCAAAAACTTAATTTTGATAGTCCTTATGAAAATCTTAAAGAAGGCGACTTAGTTCATGCTGGTAATATAATGATTGATAAAGATACTGAAACTATTTGTAATGAACCTGGTCTTATTGATTATTATCTTCATGGAGTTAATGCTAAAATAGTTGGTCACATTGAATGTAACGAAGAGTTTCTTGTTTTCTTTAATAACAATGATATTTATCGTGTTGATATTAGAAAGCCGATAGGTTCTAATAATCCTGTTAAAGTTGGTATTAATTGGCATTGGTGTGGTGGTGAAGTTTTTGGTACTTATACTTATAATGTTAACAATGAACTTATAGTTTGTATTAGCGAACTTAATCCCACAGAAGATTGTCCTCTTAAAAGTATCAATATTGATAAAGATGTTGACTTATATCAATATACTCAAAATAGTGATGAACTATATACAGAATTAGCTACTGCTCCTATTTCTAATTTTGGTGATGTTAAATTTGTTAATGGTAATCGTATTAAGAAAGGTACTTATATTTTCTTTATACGTTATTGGATTGATAATTATTATAATACTATTTGGTTTCCTATTGGTTATCCTGTTCAAGTAACAGACTTAGAAGCTCTTACTACTCCTAAAACAGTTTTCAATTATAATGCTGGTGACGGTAAAGGTAGTGGTAAAATTCAAGATTACTATTCAGAAGACGATGATTATACTAATACTAATCTTCTTGTTCAAGTTCGTATATTTACTGATACAAGACAGAATTATACTAAATATCAGCTTGCTGCTATCGTAAATGGAAATGCTTCTACTGAAGCTGTTGTTTGGGATAAGAAAAGTATTGGTACTATGGTTGAGTTTACAATTGATAATAGTTTTGAAACTATGTCACTTGAAGAACTTACTAATGAACCTTTTAATTTTTATAATGTTAAAACTCTTGATAATTATCGTAATAGAGTTTATCTTGCTAATTATAAAATTGCTAACAAAAACAAACCGTTTTTAAATGAAACTGATTATGGACAGCTTCTTGCTAAAATGGGAAACGTTGTTATAACTGCTGTTGATAGAGATGAAGGTGATTATCCGGAAGTTTCCGAAGCTATTAATTTCTTTAAACCTAAGCCTGGTCGTCGTGGAGTTTATTGTTTCTTTATTCATTATGTTTATGCAAATGGAACTTATACAGATGGTGTTCCTATTTTAACTTCCAATAGTGGAACTCCTTCTGTTGATGGAACTAAACTTACTTGTACTATTTTTGGAAGTGATAATAATAGATTTTGCCGTTGTGTTTGTCCTGCCGATAAAATCGCTCTTGGTGGAATTGTCTTTGAACATATTCCTATGCTTGAGGGTTTTGTTGGCTATTTTATTAGTTATGCTGAACCTGAATATGTTGAAATTGGCAGTGGTTTTATAACTCAAGCTGACAAATATCTTTATGATGTCAAAGGACAAAATACTGGTAGTGCAGATAGTCCTTGTCGTTTTAATTATCCTGAGTTTAGTATTGTTGGTGGTAAAACTGATGCTAATAAAATAAGTGAAGTTTGTTACTTCCAATATACCGATGACGGTAATCTTAATACTCGTCTTAACAATCCTACTGCCGCAAATGCAAGCACTGGTATTAATTCTACTTCTATTCTTCCGCCTAATAGTTTTGATAATATTGGTAAAGAGGGTGTTCTTAAAATTCAGCTTTCGTCTGGTTTTAATGACCATCACGGTACTACTCTTTGTGATGTTTATACCGATGATTATTCAGAGCTTTATAGAGATGCAGATAAGAATCTTGTTTCTCTTGGTTATATAGAATATGTTAAAGAATATGACCCTAATGCTAATTATACTTATGGCAAATCTACTGTAAAAGTTAATAATGCTACTGTTAAAGTTAATTATGCTTGGAATTATTATTGGAATGTTAGTACAATATTTACTTTTCATCCTCATGGTATTATCTTTAGTGATGTAGATTGGAATCCTTATGATGCTACTACTGGAACTAAATTTTATGGTAGTAGCGATACTGTTGCTAATAAACCTTTGATTTATTCTTTTACTTTTGTTCATGAAAGTCATTATTTTCTTATGGGGAAGAAAGTTAATATGTCCCCTCGTACTGTTTATTATAATTATAATGACGGTTCTGAAAATACTCAAGGTTCTAATCTTATTGTAGACCCTTCTCGTATTAACGATTTGTATAATCTT
>OOIG01002435.1_pt1 | contig 12467 bp, 16 predicted proteins | sample 1692091 | NCBI WGS metagenome assembly OOIG01 (sample SAMN06348188, study PRJEB24527) | human gut metagenome | biome: human gut; feature: ankylosing spondylitis patient; material: feces | host: Homo sapiens | place: China | collected 2015-10
TATTTTGGCTTTTCACAGGTTGTTTGCCCTTCCGGCTTTACAGTGACACTGGAGAAGCGTATACTGAGGGCAAGAAAATCAAACCGGGAAAGGGGAGGGGCAGTTTATGATTCGGAGAGATATGACAATCCTGGATATCCTGTGTGACCATCAGGAAACCCAGGAGGTGTTCCGCCGCTACGATGACGTCATCGGCGAGTGCGTAATGTGTAATCATATGTTTGAGACTCTGGAGGAGTTCTGCGGCCGCTACAGGCTGGATGCTGAGAAGCTGCTCAGAGAGTTGACTGCTGCCTCGTTCAGCGGACCTGTGACAGAGCGGACAAAGATCTGAGAAATGGCCCGGAATTTTGCCGTTGAAAGGGGAACTTAGTATCCTTGCATGATTGCAGGGTAAGAAAGGTTTGACAATATTGTTTGCAAGAAATACAATACAGGGGAGCTTGCAGATAGGAGGGGACGCATGCAAACGGTAGTCATTGTGGATGATGAGCCTATCACCAGAATGGATCTTGCAGACATGCTTTCTGAGCTGGAATTTTCGGTTTTGGGAGAGGCTGGCGATGGGTTTGATGCGATCGCGCTATGCCGCCAGGTGCACCCGGACGTGGTTCTGATGGATGTAAAAATGCCGGTATTTGATGGTCTGACAGCAGCAGAGACGATTCTGAAGGAGAACCTGGCAGAGTGTGTCGTACTGATCACTGCGTTTGGGGAAAGGGATATTGTGGAACAGGCCAACCGGATCGGTGTGACCGGATATCTGGTCAAACCCGTAGAGCAAAGGCAGCTCCTCCCGGTGATTGAAGTGGCGCTTGCCCAAAGCCGTCGTCTGCAGACAAGCCGGCGGGAGGCGGAGCAGGCGCTGCGGCAAGTAGAGGAGAATAAACTCATTGCCCGGGCCCAGGGCTACCTGGCAAAGGAGTTGGGCGTAACGGAGACCCAGGCTTACCACGAACTGCGCCGTATGGCCATGGACAAAAGGATGCCCATTGCCCAGTTGGCCAAGACCATTGTGGAACAGCGCAGCCGGCGGCAGAGCGTGGATCTGGCCAAAGGGCTTTTGCAGAAGAAACGGCAGATGAGCGAATCTGCTGCCTTTCGATATATTGCACGGGAAGCGGAGAAGCACGGCTGCTCCATGGATGCAGCAGCCCACAAGCTGATTCAGGAACTGCAGAGGTGAATCCATGACACTGAGAGAGGTGTGCCGAGCGGAGACTTGGCTGACTGAGAAGGATATCTGCCATTTGGAAAAGGTGGAGGCGTTGTTGCCGATCATGGCGGAGTTGTTTCAGGTCGATGTGTTTATCGACTGCATGAACCGCAGCGGTATAGCTGTGGTGGCCGCCCAGGGAAGTCCTCAAAGTGTCCGGGGATTATATCGCCAGTCGGTAGTGGGGGAGAAAGCCTATCAGGACAGGGAGCCGGCGGTGTACCAGGTGTTTCAAAGCGGATTATGCCGGCATGATCTGAAGGCCACTACGCAGGAAGGAAGAGAAGTCAAGCAGAGTATCGTTCCTCTGGCAGGAGTGAGCATCCCGATGGCTGGAGTACTGATTGCTGAACGGGATATCAGTGAAGATATCCTCCGGGCAAAGAAATATCGGGAACTGGAGCGGACGGTGGAGAATATGAGCAATACCCAGCTGGCAATGCGGACGTACGATCAAAATACCATTGCGATGCGGGAGATCCACCACCGGGTAAAGAACAATCTTCAGCTGATTGCCAGTATGCTGAACATGCAGGCAAGGAAAACGGAAAGTGAAGAGACCCGGAAGATCCTACAGGAAAATGTCAATCGGGTCTTGTCTATTGCAACGATCCATGATATATTAACGTTAACACCATCAGGAGAGCAGCGGACCTATGTCAGCAGCACAGAACTGCTGGACAAGCTGCGGCGAAACTTCCAGGGACTTGTCCCGGATGGCAAGTCTATTGTTATCCGAGTAGAGGGTGACGATTTGCGCCTGTCTCCTGACTGTGCTACCTCAGTTTCTCTGGTGGTCAGCGAATTGATCAACAATGCCATTGAGCATGCTTTTCCCCAGCGGGATTCCGGTCAGATCGTGATTCGATCCTGCTACGGCCGAATGAACAGTTCCATTGCTATCGAGGATGATGGCGTGGGGTTCTGCCCGGAGAACGTGCGGAAGGGAAGCCTGGGCATGAGCATTGTACGAGCCACAGTGGAAGGGAAGCTTGGAGGAAAACTCTGGGTCAAGTCTGGCCCGGAGGGGACATCCGTACAGTTTCATTTTGACAGTAATTTAGGCAATTGATTTTATGATCCCGCAACAGGGCGGGAGAAAAAAGGCAGTATGGCCAAGGCGATGAGCACTCATCGCCTTGGCCATTATGTTTTTTAGAGGGCGGAACGGAGGAAAAATGGCTGTCAGAGAAATGCTGAGCGTAGGTGTGGACATTGGCACCAGCACCACACAGATCATATTCAGTCGGCTTTCCGTGGAAAATGCGGCGGGCTATTTCTCTGTTCCGCGGATCGCAATTTCTGACAAGCGTGTGGTTTACCGCAGCGGAATCTACACTACGCCTCTGTTTTCCTTAGAACGGATTGACAGTGACGGGGTCCAGAAGATCGTGGAGAAGGAGTACATGTCCTTTGGCTGCCAGAGCCAGGATGTAGAAACGGGAGCGGTCATTATTACAGGGGAATCCGCCCGCAAAGAGAATGCTGCGGCGGTGCTGGAAAAGCTCAGTGGCTTTGCGGGAGATTTCGTCGTATCCACGGCGGGACCGGATCTGGAATCGATTCTGGCAGGCAAAGGAAGCGGCGCATGGCGCCAGAGCATGGAGAAGGACTGCGTGGTAGTCAACCTGGATATTGGCGGCGGGACCACCAATCTGGTGGCATTTGACGGGGGAGAAACCGTCAGTACAGGCTGTCTGGATATCGGTGGTCGGTTGATCCGTGTGTCGGAGGATCTCAAGGTAGAATCTGTCTCACCGGCAGCCAGGGCCGTAGCGGAGGATGTTGGCGTTCCCCTCTGTGTGGGAGAGCGCACTTCAACTGAGGTACTCAGCCGCATTACAGACCGCATGGCGGATCTGATCGCGCGTGCGGTAGGAGGAGGCCCTCGGCTTCCGCCCGTTATCCGATCCGGCGCGGCTGCGCCGCTTCGTCACGGACCGCCTGCCCGGCCCCGCGCCCGGCGCGGTCTACAGCTTTTCCGGCGGCGTGGCCGACTGTATGTCGTCTGAAAGAGAAGATGCTGTACAGTATGGAGATATCGGGGTACTTCTGGGACGCTCCATCAAAAATAACGGAGCACTGGGGCGGATAGCCTGGCTGGATGCTGCAGAGACCATCCGTGCCACAGTGGTGGGAGCGGGAACCTATACCACATCGGTTTCCGGAAGTACGGTCTCGATTTCACAGCAGCTGCTGCCCATAAAAAACCTTCCGGTGCTGCGCCTGACGGCACAGGAGGAACAGCAGTGCTTTGACGGAGAAAGTGGGGCACTTGCCCAGCGCCTTTCGTGGTTTCAGAGACAATGCGGCAGTGAACAGCTGGCGCTGGCTATGACGGGCCTTGCCAACCCGGACTACCGCCAGCTGAAATTGGCGGCCGGGGCTATTGCCCGGGCGTGGGAGGAGTCGATGCCTTCCCAGTCGCCGATACTGATACTGCTGGAACGGGACATGGCCAAAGCCTTGGGCTTTGCCTTTCAGGGACAGACGCACCGGCCGGTGCTGGCCCTGGACGATATTGTGGTTAAGGAAGGGGACTATATCGACCTTGGGCAGCCTGTGGTAGAGAACCTGGCTGTACCGGTGGTGATAAAGACCCTGATTTTCGGCTGACCGGTCCGAGACAGACAGGGACTCGGGCACAAAGAGGAAGGGAGGAGGATCCATGAAGCTGTCTACAGTGTTGCACGGGCAGACGTTTTCCTTTTCGTCAGTAAAGGAGGTTCTGGCTAAGGCCAATGAGGAAAAATCGGGAGATATCCTGGCCGGGCTGGCAGCAGCTTCCGGGTTGGAGCGAATTGCAGCAAAGGTGGTGCTCAGCGAATTTCTCGTCAGCGATCTGCGGGAAAATCCGGTGGTCCCTTATGAGGACGACGAAGTCACCCGGATGATTCAGGACGGTGTAGACGAGGAAGTTTACCGCAGAATCCGGGGCTGGACCATGGCGCAGCTGCGGGAATATATCCTGGATTACAATACCACGGAACAGGACCTCAAGACGCTCTCCCGGGGCTTGACGGCGGAGGTAATTGCAGGTGTGTGCAAGCTGATGAGCAATCTGGATCTCATCTATGCTCTCCACACGGCTGCAGCCCAACCATGCTACCGACAATGTGGAAGGGATCACGGCATCACTGCTGGAGGGACTCAGCTATGGCTGCGGAGATGCTCTTTTGGGGCTCAATCCGGTCAATGACGCTGTTGCCGGATTATCAGATGTCCTCAAGCGCTTTGACGAGATCAAGAACCGCTACGAGATCCCCACGCAGATATGCGTTCTGGGCCATATCACTACCCAGATCGAGGCGGTAAAACGCGGAGCACCCTGCGACATGATTTTTCAGTCCATTGCGGGCAGCCAGAAGGGCAACAGTGCCTTCGGCTTTTCTGCCGAGACGGTGCGGGAAGCGCTGGCGCTGCTGCAGGAGCGGGGAACGGCAAAAGGGCCCGATGTCCTGTATTTTGAGACCGGGCAGGGCAGTGAGCTGAGCTCCGATGCCCATCACGGCGCCGATCAGGTGACTATGGAGGCCCGCTGCTATGGCTTTGCCCGCCCGTTTCACCCCTTTATGGTGAATACGGTGGTGGGATTTATTGGACCGGAGTATTTGTATGACAGCCGCCAGGTGATCCGGGCTGGCCTGGAGGATCACTTTATGGGTAAGCTGACGGGACTGCCTATGGGGTGCGACTGCTGCTATACCAATCACATGCTGGCCGATCAGAACGATATCGAGAATCTCTCCCTGCTGCTGGCCGGCGCTGGAGTCAATTACATCCTGGGCGTTCCCGCCGGAGACGATGTGATGCTCAACTATCAGACCAATGCCTATCACGACGCCAACACCATTCGTGAAATTCTCAATCTCAGACCGATACGGGCCTTTGAACAGTGGCTGGAGCGCATGGGAATCATGGAAAATGGCCGGCTTACGGCCCGGGCCGGTGATCCCACTCTGTTTACCGCCGGGAGGTGATGTGGATGCTGGATGAAAAACTGGTGGAAGAGATCGTGCGGGCAGTACTGGAACAGCTGGAGGCGGAGAGAGACTGCTGCAAGATCTGCGGTGGAGAAAATCCCTGCCGGGACATTGCTTCCAAAGAGTGCCGTCAGACAACTCTGCTGGCGGAACCGGCCGATGCGGAGGCTATGCGGCGCATGAAGAAGCGGACGACCGCCCGCATTGGCGTAGGGCGGACGGGCCCCCGGCTCAATACCCAGACGCTGTTGACCCTGCGGGCAGATCATGCCAAGGCGCGGGATGCGGTGTTCCTGGATGTGCCGCCGGAATTTGTGGAAGGTCTGGGACTTTTCACTGTGCAGTCCCGCTGTGTGGAGAAAAATCAGTTCCTTACCCGGCCGGATCTGGGGAGGCAGCTCTGTGAAGAAGGGGAGGCAGCCATTCGCTCCCGCTGCACGCCCAATCCGGATGTGCAGATCTTCCTGGCCGACGGACTGAGCTCCACAGCAATAGAAGCGAATGCAGAGACCATTCTGGCAATTTTGATCGAGGGCCTGCGCCAGCGGGGCTTTACAGTAGGTACGCCGTTCTTTGTCCGTTTTGGCCGTGTGGGAATAGAGGATCAGGTGGCGGAGATTCTAGGAGCCAAGGTGGTATGTGTGCTCATCGGAGAGCGGCCGGGACTAGGCAGCGCGGAGAGTATGAGCGCCTATATTGCCTATAATGCCAGGGTAGGGATGCCGGAGGCGCGGCGGACGGTGGTATCCAATATTCATCGGGATGGTATCAACGCCGCGGAGGCAGGCGCTTATCTGGTGGACCTGATTGAGAAAGTTTACCGGGAAAAGGCCAGCGGGGTTGCATTGCGGCAGTAAGGAGGCAAATATGACAGGAGATCGCATCCCTACTACCATACTCAGTATTCAGGAGATCCCCAATGGAGATGCCGCCTTCCTTCTGCACCTGGCTGTCCCCCAGGGACACCGAAGCCTGGGCCTCATTACCACCGACTGTGATGATGTGTCCTATGCCGCGTTGGATGAGGCGACGAAGAAGGCGGAGGTCCAGGTGGTATATGCAAGGAGTATGTACGCCGGATCGGCGAATGCCAGCACCGCTCTGGCGGGAGAATTTATCGGTATCCTCTCGGGAGCGGACCCGGCGGCGGTACGCAGCGGACTGGAGGCTGCTGTGGAATTTATTCGTGAGGACGCGGCCTTTATTTCCGCTGACGAGAGGGACCGGGTGGTCTATTTTGCCCACTGTATCTCCCGCTCGGGCAGCTACCTCTCCCGGGAGGCCGGAGTGGAGGAGGGCACGCCTATCGCGTATTTGATTGCTCCGCCTGTGGAAGCGATGGTGGGTCTCGACGCGGCGCTCAAGGCGGCGGATGTAACATTGCAGAAGGTTTATGGCCCGCCTACAGAGACCAACTTTGCCGGGGGCCTGCTGGCTGGAAGCCAGGCAGCTTGCCGGGCGGCCTGCGAGGCATTTGCTGACGCGGTACGGAAGGTGGCCCAGGTGCCACAGGTATTTTGATTTGGTGGAATAGATAGAGAGGAGGAATGATCTTGGAATTTGACAAGGATCTGCGCTCAATCCAGGAGGTAAGGAATCTGGTGGCACGGGCCAAGGAGGCCCAGCGGAGCCTGGCGGAGCTGGACCAGGCGGCCATTGACCGGATCTGCTGTGCTGTTGCGCAGGCATGCGCCGACAAGGCGGAGCCCTTGGCGAAGATGGCGGCGGAGGAGACGGGTTTTGGCCGCTGGCAGGACAAAGTCATAAAAAACCAACTGGGCAGCGCTATGACCTGGGAAGCTATCCGGGATATGCGCACGATCGGCATTTTGCGGGAAGATAAGCAGCGGAGGCTCATGGAGGTGGCGGTACCGGTTGGCGTGGTGGCAGCGCTGATCCCCTCCACCAACCCCACATCCACCGCCATGTATAAGACGATTATTTCGATCAAGGCGGGCAATGCCATCGTGATCAGCCCCCATCCCAATGCCCGCAACTGCATTTTGGAAACCTGCCGGGTCATGATCCAGGCAGCCAAGGCAGCCGGATGTCCTGACGGGGTGATCCAGTGTATCAGCGAGCCCTCTATGGACGGTACAAACGCCCTCCTGCGGCACCGGGATGTGGGACTGATCCTGGCCACCGGCGGCGAAGCCATGGTCCGGGCGGCGTACAGCTCCGGAAATCCCGCTCTGGGTGTGGGGCCGGGGAACGGTCCGGCCTATATTGAAAAATCCGCAGATATCCCCAGAGCGGTACGCTATATCTTTGCCAGCAAGACATTTGATAACGGCACGATCTGTGCCTCGGAGCAGAGCATTATCACCGAAGCATGCATCCATACCGCCGTGGAGGCGGAGCTCAAGGCCCGGGGCGGGTATTTCCTGTCTCCGGAGGAGGCGGACCGGCTCAGCAGGCTGATCCTCCGTCCCAACGGCACCATGAATCCTATGATCGTGGGAAAAAGTGCCCTGGATATTGCCCGGCTTGCAGGACTGTCTGTACCGGGAGATGTTAAGGTGCTTATTGCGCCTCAGAAGGAGGTCAAGAAGGGAAATCCCTTCCTGCGGGAAAAGCTGTGTCCCATTCTGGCTTATTTTGTGGAGGATGGTTGGCAGAGTGCATGTGAGCGCTGCATCCAGATCCTGAGCATAGAGGGTGTGGGACACACTATGACCATCCACAGCGAGGATGAGAGCGTGATCCGGGAGTTTGCTCTGAAAAAACCGGTGAGCCGCCTTTTGGTGAACACTCCTGCGGCATTGGGTGGCGTGGGTGCCACCACAGGATTGCAGCCTGCGCTGACACTGGGCTGCGGCGCGGTGGGTGGAAGTGCCACAAGCGACAACGTAGGGCCCATGAATCTCCTCAACATTCGCCGGGTTGCATGGGGACTGAAGGAACCGGAGGAGCTGCTCGGCGGCCATGCAGAGAAGCGGGCGGAGCCTCCGCGGGTGACAGAAAAAGCGGCGTCAACCCTCAGTCGTGAGGAAATCGAGTCCATTACCCGGGCCGTACTGGCCCGGCTGGGCCGCTGAGGCCAGAAAAGACCAAGGCGGGAAAATATACCAATAAAATAAATACGATTATATGGAGGAAAGAAAAATGGCTAATCTGCAGGCACTGGGTATGGTAGAGACCAGGGGACTGGTAGGCTCTATTGAAGCGGCGGATGCTATGGTCAAGGCGGCCAATGTTAACCTCATTGGCAAGGTGCATGTGGGCGGCGGTCTGGTGACTGTCATGGTCCGGGGCGACGTGGGTGCGGTGAAGGCTGCCACCGATGCGGGCGCCGCTGCTGCCTCCCGGGTGGGAGAGCTGATCTCCGTGCACGTGATTCCTCGTCCCCACAGCGAGGTGGAGATGATTCTGCCTACGCTGGAAAACAGCGACCGGTAAGAGATGATGGCGGGTGTATTGACAGATTCCCAGCTGCGGGCTCGCTGGCGAGGGGAAAAAAACCTTACCGTGCCGCAGGATACGGTCATTACCCCCGCGGCCATGGACTTTCTCCGGGAAAACAATATTTCCCTGTCTCGGCGGAGTGAGGGAATGACTGTGGAAGAAAATCCGGGCGGACGGTATGTGGAGGCAGCTACCGGCCGCCCTATGGCCGAAAAGACGGAGGATATGACACACCTGCGGGGCAATCTTCTGGTACCCAAAACCCATCCCCGCATTGCGTTCCGCGGTAAGCTGGATTCGGTTATGGCAGATACCCTGCTGGCCCAAAGCCTTGCCCGGGAGAAGGGCTGCGCCATGGCGGAAGACGGACTGGGCGAGGTGCTGCAGGCGCTGCGGACTATTTTAGCGGCAGAAGTGAAGGAAGAGCCCCTTTCCCCGCCGACATTGTTTGGCCTGGACAGCGACAGACTGCGCTGGGTGTCCCAACATATACAGGAAGAAATGGGGATGCCGCACCCTATCCCGGAACACACCATGGGCTGTCTGGCCCTGACGATCAATCGTCTGCGCACCCAGATCCGTGAGACGGAGCTGGCAGCGGCAGCAGCTTTTACCGGGGAACGGGAGGATCTGCTCCTGGCTTTGAACCGCCTGTCCAGTGCTGTCTATATTCTCTTTTGCCGGCTGGTGGCGGAGCAGACGGGGAGGTTCCGGTAAGGAGGCAAGGTATGCACTACTATAGTGAACAGGATATTCGTGAAATTGTAGCCCAGGTGGTGGCCCAAACGGATCGGGAGCATACACGGGAGGACGCGACCATTCCTGTGGAAGCTTCCGGCCGCCACGTACACCTGACGGCAGCGGACAGAGAAACGTTATTCGGATCCGGCAGTGCCCTTACAGCCAAGCGGCCGCTGAGTCAGCCAGGCCAGTTCCTCTGTGAGGAACGGGTGAAATTGGTGACGGCGCGGGGCGAATTTTCCAATGTGGCTGTGCTGGGCCCGGAACGTAAGGAGACTCAGGTGGAGCTCTCCCTTACGGATGCCCGCTCCCTGGGGATTTCCGTACCGGTGAATCTCTCCGGAGATCTCTCCGGAGGCGGTGACGTGGTGATTATAGGGCCTAAAGGTGCGGTGACAGCGCGAGGTAGCGCCATCGCCGCCCGCGCCCATATCCACATGACGCCGGAGGATGCCGGGCGCTACTGCGTCCATGACGGGCAGGTGGTATCTTTCCGTGTGGAGACCGGGAGACCTGTCACTTTTGAAAATGTCGTGATTCGGGTGAGCGAAAAGTTTGCTCTGGCAGCTCATCTGGATTTTGATGAGGCCAATGCTGCCGGTGTAGGAAAAGATACGCTGGGCAGGATTGTGAAGTAGAAAGGGGGGATTTTCGATGGAGCGGCAGGAAATGGAGGAGCTCGTCCGCCTGGTCATGGAGCAGGTTATGGGGCGGATGGCAACAGATCCCGGAAGCAGGGGGGCCTTGGAGCGAGAAAAGCTGCTGTCTGTCGGCCCGCCGGAGAGAGTGCCGGAGAGTGTGGCAAGGGGATGCAGGGTCTGCAGCCTGAGTGATTACGAAGCCTGCGGCGATATCCTTGCCTACCGCCGTGTGGTGATCACGGCGCTGACTATGGCGGAGCTGGCGGACATTGCTGCCGGCAGAGACGCGGGGCCGGCGCAGAAAGCGGTGCTTCAGGCGCTTTTGCAGGGAGTGGAAGTGTACTTGTGTGAGGAGGCGCTGCCCCATCGGGCCTATGCCGGAAAGGGCAGCAAAGTGCTCTATGCGGTACTGGAGGGATATGCCAGCACCTTGCAGACGTATGGTGTACGCCCCGCCTGCCTGTGGGAGCCAAAGCCGGAGATTCCGGCAAAGCCTCCGAAATTTCAGGCTCCGGCCATGCCTGCGATAAAGGGAAGCGCCTGTCCCAACTGTGCTATGGTCATTACTGAGGAGGGGGCCCGGGCGCTGGTCAGCGGAGGAGACTCCAGCGTGACGATTCCGCAGGGAGCCATTGTCACCCCTTCAGCCTGGGATGTACTCCGGGCCAGCGGTGCAGAGATCATAAAGGAGTAAACTGGCATGGAGATATGTAAGGTTATTGGGCATGTCTGGGCTACCAAAAAGGAGAGCACTCTCAGCGGGCTGAAACTGATGGTGGTCCGCCGGGATACCGGGGCGGAAGACGGCGTGCTGGTTGCCGCCGATATTGTAGGGGCCGGAATTGGAGAACGGGTGCTCGTGGTATCCGGCTCCACAGCCCGAAAGGCCTTTGGCCGGGATGATATTGCTGTGGACGCCGCCATTGTCGGCATTATCGACAGTGTGGAGGCGGAAGGCATAAATTGACGGGGGAAACGGGCATGGAAGAAAAAATGCTGACGGAACAAATCCGGCGGGCCGGCATAGTAGGCTGCGGCGGTGCGGGCTTTCCCACCCATAAGAAGATCTGTGGCCGGGCGGAGGACTTTATTGTCAACGGTGCGGAGTGCGAGCCGCTTCTGCGGACGGACCGGTACATCATGGCCCACTGTGCAGATCAGCTGATAGCAGCGGTGGAAGCCATCGGGGATTGCCTGGAGGCAGCACGGCTTACCATTGCACTGAAGGCGGAGTATGTGCCCCAGGTCCAGGCGCTGGAAGAGGCCATTGCCCGAAAAAACTCCCGGGTACGGCTGCACTTGCTGGCCGGATTTTATCCTGCCGGCGATGAGCATGTACTGGTCCATGAAGTAACGGGACGGACGGTTCCACCGGGGGGACTTCCCCTGGCGGTGGGGGCTGTGGTGGATAATGTGGCTACTGTTCTGGCAGTGTACGATGCCATGGAGGGAAAGCCACTGACCCACAAGTATCTCACAGTGACAGGGGCTGTAGAGCATCCGGTGGTGATGCGGGTCCCGGTGGGGACGGCGTTTACCGAGTGCATCCGACAGGCCGGCGGAGATCCACAGCGGCCTGCTTTTGTGGTGGCCGGGGGCCCCATGATGGGAAAATCTGTGGGTAAGCAGGGGCTGGAGAAAGCGGTCGTAACAAAGACAACATCCGGGATCCTGGTGCTGCCTGCTGACGGGCCTCACGCGGTTCGAGAGGAACTTTCTGTGGAGAAGATACTCAACCGGGCCCGGTCCTCCTGCATTCAGTGTAGCTACTGTACCCAGCTTTGCCCCCGGTTCCTGTTGGGACATCCCCTTCAGCCCCATCGAATCATGCGGCGCATGGCTATGGCTTCTCTGGAGGAGCTGCCGGATGACAAGGACGTCCTGGCAGCGCAGCTCTGCTGTGAATGCGGTGTCTGCGAGCTGTACGCGTGTCCCATGGGGCTCTCTCCCCGGCGGATCAATGTTCTTGTCAAAGGAGAGCTTGCCCGGAGAGGGATCCGGGGAACCTTCGACTTGGCGGAAGAGGAACATCCGGACCGGGAGCTGCGGAAGGTACCGGTGCATCGGGCTGCCGCCCGGGCTGGCGTAGGCGCGTTTATGTCGCTGGAACCGGAGGGTTTGGTGGCCTATACGCCAAAGCAGGTGGAAATTCCGCTGAAAATGCACATCGGCGCTCCCGCCCAGCCTGTGGTTGCTCCGGGCGATAGAGTGGAAGAGGGAACTTTGATTGCCAGATGTCCGGAAAATGCTCTGGGCGCCCATATTCACGCTTCGCTTTCCGGCATAGTGACTGCCGTGGGCGAGCGTATCGTCATCGAAAGCAGGTGAAAGCATGGAAGCTATTGGTTTTCTGGAATTAAACAGTATCGCCAAAGGCGTGGAGGCAGCAGATCTTATGATCAAAGCCGCCGATGTGCGGCTGATTTTTGCCAAGGCGGGCTGTCCGGGCAAATATCTGATCCTGCTGACCGGTGAGGTTGC
>OOIG01002436.1_pt1 | contig 12461 bp, 6 predicted proteins | sample 1692091 | NCBI WGS metagenome assembly OOIG01 (sample SAMN06348188, study PRJEB24527) | human gut metagenome | biome: human gut; feature: ankylosing spondylitis patient; material: feces | host: Homo sapiens | place: China | collected 2015-10
CACCGTGATAGACCGTGCCGTGAAAGCCATCTACCGCCCCTATCTGGCGAATCCCTGCCCGGAGAATATGCCGATTTTGTCTGACCTCCACCAAGCCCTGCTCGACCAGCACTTGCCGGAAGCGGACCGGGTAGCGCAGGCATTGGACTTGTATGTGTCCGGCTCGCTGAATGTGTTTAATCACAAAACGAATGTGGACATCCACAACCGGCTTGTGGCCTTTGACATCAAAGAGTTAGGCAAGCAGTTAAAAAAACTGGGGATGCTCATTATCCAAGACCAGATATGGGGCCGCGTCACCCAGAACCGCAGCCAAGGCCGGGCCACATGGTATTTTGCAGACGAGTTCCACTTGCTCTTGAAAGAGGAACAGACCGCCGCATACAGTGCCGAGATTTGGAAACGCTTCCGCAAATGGGGCGGTGTGCCCACGGGCGCCACCCAGAATGTGAAGGACCTTCTTTCTTCCCCGGAGATCGAGAACATTCTGGAAAACAGCGACTTCATCACGCTGCTGAATCAGGCATCCGGCGACCGCAAAATCCTTTCGGAACGGCTGAACCTCTCCGCAGACCAGCAGAAGTACATCGACAATTCGGAACCGGGCGAAGGACTGCTGATTTTTGAGAACGTGGTGTTGCCGTTCTCAAACCCCATCCCGAATAACACCCAGCTTTACAAAATTATGACCACCCGGCTCAGCGAGGTGGTGGAGCTATGAGCCTAACGCATTTCAGCTTGTTTTCCGGCATCGGCGGCATCGACCTTGCCGCAGAAGCAGCGGGTTTCACTTCGGTCTGTCAATGCGAGTGGGCGGCATTTCCCGCCGCTGTGCTGGCAAGCCACTGGCCGGAAGTGCCCCGTTTTCAGGACATCACCACTGTAACAAAGGAGGCTTTCTTTGAAAAAACAGGACTTCGCACCGTCACCCTCATTTCAGGTGGCTTCCCGTGCCAGCCGTTCTCCACCGCAGGGCGGCAGCGCGGCTTCCACGATGAACGCTACCTGTGGCCCGAAATGCTGCGGGTCATCCGGGAATTGCAGCCCCGTTGGGTGCTTGGAGAAAATGTTGCTGGCTTCCTCCGTATGGGGCTCGACAAAACGCTCATTGACTTGGAGCAGGCAGGTTACGATGTTCGGGTTTTCGTATTACCTGCTGCTGCCGTTGGCGCGTGGCACGAACGGAAACGGGTATTCATCATCGGCTCCGCTGCTTCCCACACCCCTTGCCAGCGACACCGGGGATGTGGGCAAGGGGCTGGACATCCAAATCTCTGCGAATGGCAGTTACCGCAAGATGAACAAGGACGGCAAGGCGTGGACGGCGCGGCTTTCCCATGTGGTCTACCGGATGACCCCCACCACGCTGGAAAAGCCCTACCTCAACCCGGACTGGGTAGAGTGGCTGATGGGTTTCCCGCGCAAATGGACGGACATTCCCTTTGGGCCGAAGAACCCGCCGACATCCCGCGCCTGACCGAAGAGGTGCCGAACCGCAGCAAGCGGATGAAAACACTGGGCAATGCAGTTTCGCCGCCGCAGGTGTTCCCGATTCTCAAATACATTGCGGACATTGAAACGGGCCGCTGTCCGATGGGAGGTGAAGAACTTTGAAAGAATTGCAGGCAAAAGCCAAAGTCACCCAGACCATGACCCGTGACGGTCTGGTGGTGGAAAATCAAGCGGACGGCACTGTAGAGAATGTTTCCAGTCGGGAAGCGGAACAGGACTACTCCGCGGATGCCGAGGGCAAGGCCGAAAAAATTCTGGAACGGGCCGAGGACGTAAAGGACAAGCACAAGGCAAAGAAAAAAGCCAAACAAGCTGCGGAAACCGCCGAGAGTGAAGATGGTCTGCACCGTTCCGCCGCCCGTCTGGAACTGACCGAAGAAGAACGGGCAGACCCGGCGTTGCAGCCGTACATCCAAAAGGCGGAAGCGAAAGCCGACAAGCTGGATGCGGCCCGCGCTGCTCTGCCCAAAAAGCGTGTCCCGGTCAAGGAAAAAGTCTACGATGCTGCCAACGGCAAGGCAAAATCCACCTTGCGCTTTGAGCAGCAGGACAAAGGCCCGCCCAGCCTGAAACCAAACCCGGCCAGCCGCCCGCTATCAGAAGCGTTGCTGTTCGCTCACGGAAAAATCCATGAAGTCGAACACGAAAATGTGGGTGTGGAGGGTGGCCACAAGGGTGAAGAACTGGTGGAGCATCAGACCGCCAAGGTCATCCGCAGCGGCATCCGGCACCACAAGATGAAGCCCTACAAGGCCGTGGAAAAGGCAGAGCGTCAGCTCATGTCTGCCAATGCAGAATACTTTTACCAGAAATCCTTGCGGGACAATCCGCAAATTGCACAGGCGGCCAGCAACCCCATTTCCCGGATGTGGCAGAAACGGCGTATCAAACAGCAGTATGCCAAAGCTGCACGGCAGGCCGGACAAGCCGCCGCGCAGGGTGCAGCCGCCACCGCAGAGAACGGTTTCCGGGTAACAAAGCTGGCGGCCGAGGGCGGCGAACGGGTAGCCGAATTTGCGGCCCGGAACTGGAAAACCATTCTGATCGTGGCGGTGTTCGGTCTGCTGGCTCTGCTCCTGATAACGGGGTTGCAGTCCTGCACCGTGATGGCGGGCACCGCTGGAACCGGCGTGACGGCATCCTCTTACTTTTCCAAGGACAAGGATATGCTGGGTGCAGAGAAAGCCTACGCCAAGCTGGAACAAAAACTGCAACGGTATCTCGACACCTACGAGGCCACCCACAACTACGATGAATACCATTTTTATCTGGACGAAATCGAGCATGACCCCTATGTGCTGATCTCGATTTTGTCCGCGCTCCATGATGGCGTTTTTACATTGGCCGAGGTGCAGGGCGAACTTGAAATGCTCTTTGAAAAGCAGTACATCCTGACCGAGACCGTGACCATGCAGATACGTTACCGTACAAAAATGATGGTCATTATTGGCCCGTATGGTGTGCCGCAGGTTATCACCTACCAAGAGCCGTATGAATACTACATCTGTACGGTCAAGCTGAAGAACAAGGATTTATCCCATCTGCCCGTGGAAGTGCTGACCGAAGAACAGCTTAGTGCCTATTCGCTCTATATGCGCACGCTGGGCAACCGGCCGGATTTGTTTGGCAAAGCGCAATACCCCAATGCGTCCACCATCAAGCAGCCCACCTACTACGATATTCCCCCGGAAGCACTAAAGGATGATAGGTTTGCCGCCATGATGGAGGAAGCCACGAAGTACATCGGCTACCCGTATGTGTGGGGCGGCAGTTCGCCCAGCACCAGCTTTGATTGCAGCGGCTACATTTCGTGGGTGCTGAATCACTCCGGCTGGAACGTGGGCCGCCAGACCGCACAGGGCCTTTACAACCTCTGTACTCCTGTTTCGACGGCGCAGGTCAAACCGGGCGACCTTGTGTTTTTCAAGGGAACCTACGATACCCCCGGCGTGAGCCATTGCGGTATCTATGTAGGCAATTCCATCATGCTGCACTGCGGCGACCCTATCTCTTACACAAACCTCAACTCAAAATATTGGCAGGAACATTTTTACAGCTATGGGCGTTTACCGTGACGCCAGAAAGGATTTTGTATGGCAAAAAGACTTTCCCGCATTGAGCGCGACATTGAACGGCTCAAAGAAAAAATCAGCGAATACCAGCAGCAGTTGAAAGAACTGGAAGCTGCAAAGACCGAACAGGAAAATTTGCAGATCATTCAGTTGGTGCGCAGCATGAATATGAAGCCGGACGAGTTTGCGGCCTTCCTGCGCAGCGGTGCGCTGAACGCCGCTCCTACCGTCACCCCGTACCACAAACAGGAGGATGCCGCCGATGAAACCTGACAACTGGAACCGTTTCGCTGCCGGACTGCTGGCTATCCTGCTCTGCCTCTGCTCCTTTTCCATGCCCGCTTTTGCAAGCGGCTCTGACCCTGCCCCGGAACCTCTGCCGGAGATTATCGAAGAAGAACCCACCACGGGCGGCATGGAGCCGGAGGGTGTGCCCATCACGCCCAAAGGCAACGCAACACTGGTGGATGATTTCTACGGGGACAAACAGCTTATCACCGTGACCACCAAAGCCGGGAATTATTTTTACATCCTGATTGACCGCGCCAACGAGGACAAAGAAACCTCTGTCCACTTCCTGAACCAAGTGGACGATGCCGACTTGCTGGCCCTGCTGGATGAAGAACCGCAGGCCGCCGAAGTCTGCACCTGCACGGTGAAATGTGAGGCCGGAAACGTCAACGAAAACTGCCCCTTGTGTGAAAAGAGCCTGCGCAACTGCACGGCCCCGGAAGCGGTGAAAACCGACACCGAAACGCCGCAGGAAAAGCCCAAGTCCAACATGGGCAGTCTGATGATCCTGCTGGTGCTGGCTCTGGCGGGCGGCGGTGCGGCATTCTGTTATTTCAAGTTCCACAAGCCCAAGGCCGATACCACCGGGCACGATGATCTGGACGAATACGATTTTGGCGAGGACGAAGATGCAGACGAGGAACCGGCTGAAATCGAGATTCATTCGGAGGATGGACAGGAAAGCGAAATTTAAGCAAAATGACACCCGGTTCGATTTTAACTACGAACCGGGTGTTGCTTATTTAAGATTGAACTAAATACATCTCGTTAGCGTTCACATCATCCCGTGTGTAAAGAGTAGGGACATTTTCATCAGGTACATTTTCAAGCAATAAAGCTGCTTTTGCCTGATTAAAGGCGGTTTGGAGTGAACGTCCAAATCCGATAGACGAGTACAGCTGTGCAGCAAAAACACAGGCGGTTTCATCATCTATGGAATCCGACATGCCGACTGCTGCCTCAATATGGTTTACAACACTTTCAGCTTGTGCTTCCGAGAAACACGCATTAAAGACAACCAATCTAATAGTATCGGAAGCGGTTGCCATCGCCGCTGTGATCGCTTCAGCTGAAACAAATTTTTCTGTTCCATCTGGATTGAGCAGCACTAGTTCACCCAAATCAGTGCCATGTCCACTAAAATGTACAATCGTTGGATTTGTTTCGTTAATCGCTTGTAAAATATCACCTGCGCGAACTGCCCAGCGGCTTTCAAACTGAACAGAATCTCGATATTCTGAAAGACGGATTTTTTCACGAATGGCACGGGCTTCTTCGTCTAAATTTAACTGAGGCGTACTTTTAGGATTGGCCGCCAAGAAAAGAACTGTGATTTTTTCGGGCAGCGCTTTCATTTCGTCAATTTCTTGCCTCATTTGGAATTGAAGCTGTTCTTGACGATGAATAGCCTGCTCTAAAGCTGCAGACTGCCGACTGGCCTCCTGAATACGCTTTTTCTCAGCGTCAGCAGCTTTTTTATTCACTTTTGTTTCTTCATTATGATAGGTCTTTTCTGCTGCGGCAATTTCCTTTTCTTTCTGTGCAAGTTTTTTCTGGATGTCGCCAACCTTTTTTTGAGTGTCTGCAATGGCTTTGTTGGCCCGCTCAATTTCATTCAGCTTAGACTTTATTGTACTTGCACTTTTTGTACGCCCGATTGCAGCATTAGCGGAAATGATTTTTTGCTGTAGCGGCGCAATTTTAGCTTGTTCCTTTGCCAAATCCTGATTAAGTTTGGCAGCTTCTTCTCTTTTTCTGAGAAGATTGTTTCTGTAAGTGTCGAGCATCGACATATTATCACCTCTTTTCGTTAAATAATACCACAAAAAGCATAAACACACAACACAGGGAGTTTAATATGAAACTGGTAATTACTGAGAAGCCCAGTGTGGCCCGCAGCATTGCCGCCGTGATCGGGGCCACTGAAAAGCAAAACGGCTATTGGCAGGGCGGCGGGTATCTGGTCAGCTGGTGCATCGGGCATCTGGTGTCCTTTGCCGAGGCGGGCCAGTACGATGAAAAATACTGCAAGTGGCAGTATGAGGATTTGCCCATCCTGCCCCAGCCGTGGCAGTTCATCGTGCCGGACGAAAAGAAACCGCAGTTTGAAATTGTGCGCTCTCTGCTCAACCGCCCGGATGTGGACAGTGTGACCGCCGCGACCGACGCAGGCCGGGAGGGAGAACTGATTTTCCGTTTCGTCTACCAAATGGCCGGTTGCACAAAACCTGTGAAGCGGCTCTGGATTTCCAGCATGGAGGATGCCGCTATCCGGGAGGGCTTTGCAAACCTGCGCCCGGATTCGGATTATGATGCTCTGTATCAATCGGCCCTCTGCCGTGCAAAGGCGGATTGGCTGGTGGGCATCAATGCAACACGGCTGTTTTCGGTGCTGTACCACAAAACCCTGACGGTAGGCCGGGTGCAGACCCCGACACTGAAAATGCTGGTGGACCGGGATGCAAAAATTCTGCGCTTCCAGAAAGAAAAGTATTATACGGTCGGCATCCAGTCCGGCAGCCTGAAAGCAGACAGTGGGCGCATTGCGGATGCAGAAACCGCAAATTCTCTCAAAGAAAAATGCACAGGCACAACTACCGTTTGTACTTCTGTCAAACGGGAGAAAAAGACAGAACAGCCGCCCAAGCTCTATGACCTGACCACCTTGCAGCGGGAAGCAAACCGTCTGTTCGGTTTTACCGCAAAACAGACCCTTGATTACGCCCAGCAGCTTTACGAAAAGAAATTGCTGACCTATCCCCGCACCGACAGCCAATATCTGACCGAGGACATGGGCCAGACAGCACAACATCTTGTGTCTGATCTGCTGGGGCTGCTGCCCTTTGCCCAAGGACTTGCGCTGACTGCGGAAGTAGGCCGGGTGCTGAACAGCAAAAAGGTATCGGACCACCACGCCATCATTCCCACCGCAGAATTTGTAAAGCAGGGTTTCACTGGTCTTGCCGAGAGTGAATGCAAGCTGCTGAACCTTGTCTGCTCCAAGCTGCTCTGCGCCGTGGCTGCACCCCATGAGTACGAAACTGTGACTGCTGTGTTCTCCTGCGCCGGGAACGAGTTCACCGCCAAGGGAAAAAACATTCTCACCCCCGGTTGGAAAGAGATTGAGCGCCGCTTCAAGGCGTCGTTCAAGACCGACGCCGACGAGGACGCGCCGGAGCTGGCACGGGAGCTGCCGGAGATCACCGAGGGCCAGACCTTTGACCCGGTGGAGGCCAGTATCACCGAGCATTTCACCACGCCGCCCAAGCCCTACACCGAAGATACGCTGCTATCCGCTATGGAACGGGCCGGGGCCGAGGATATGCCGGAGGACGCCGAGCGCCAAGGTTTGGGAACCCCGGCAACCCGCGCTTCCATTCTGGAAAAGCTGGTGCAGATGGGCTTTGTGGAACGCAAAGGCAAGCAGCTACTTCCCACCAAGGACGGCCACAACCTTGTGTGTGTCCTGCCGGAAGTGCTGACTTCTCCCCAGCTCACGGCGGAATGGGAAACCAAGCTGACGGCCATTGCCAAGGGCGAGGCCGACCCGGAGGGCTTCATGGTGGGCATTGAGGAAATGACCCGGAGCCTGATTTCCCGATATTCGCAGATCAGCGAGGACGCGCAGAAGTTGTTTCAGACCGAGCGTGTGGTTATCGGCAAGTGTCCCCGCTGCGGCGAAGCCGTCTACGAGGGCAAGAAAAACTATTACTGCGGAAACCGGGCCTGCCAGTTTGTCATGTGGAAGAATGACCGATTTTTTGAGGAACGAGGCAAGACGTTCACCCCGAAGATCGCCGCCGCGCTGCTCAAAGACGGAAAAGCAAAGGTAAAGGGCCTGCGCTCCATGAAAACCGGCAAAACCTATGACGGGACGGTGCTTTTGGCCGATACCGGCGGGAAATACGTCAACTACCGCGTGGAGAAAAAGAGCTGACGGAGTAACGTAGCAAGCATAGGAAGTGTAGCCACACTTCCGATAAATCCCTGACCCGGCCACCCTGCCGGGCCGGGATTTTGCTTGTTGGGGAAAGCCCCAAACCCCTATGAATATGAAAGGAGTGAACCCATGAGCGAAGTGTTTTCTATCCTGCTTCATAACCGACAGCGTTATGAGCAAGGCAAAGAGGGCCTTTGGTTTTCTTTGCCGACCACAACCGAAAAGCTGCAAGAAGCCCTGCGGGAAATCGGGATCAGTGCCGACAATCCGCAGGACTTTTTCTTGTACGACTACCGAAGCCCGCAGGAGCGTCCCATTAAGCTTCCCCGCGATCTGGTGCTGTCCGCCGATGTGGACGAGCTGAACTTCCTTGCCGCGAGGCTGGAAAAGCTGGACGCCGCCGAGCTTGCGGAGCTGAACGCCGCCATGCAGTCCCCGGCAAAAATGCAGACCATCGGGCAGCTTTTGGACTACGCTGAAAACACCGATTGTTTTGTCTTAATCAACGCCAAGGACAACCGCAGTCTGGGGGAATATTATCTGAATGATTCCGGGCTGTTTGTCGTTCCCGACCCGTGGAAACCGGCCATTGACACCGACCGGCTGGGAAGTTTTATCGCCAACGAGGAACAGGGAACCTTTACCGATTACGGCTATATCCTGCGAACCAGCGACGAATGGCAGCGCGTCCATGAGGGCCAGCCAGTGCCGGAGGAATACCGGGTGATGGCCTATCCTGCGCCGGAAATTCTGCGGGAGGAAAGCAAGGTACAGCCGGAGGCGGCAGCGCCTACAAAGGCCCCGCAGCCTGTCACCCCCATTCTCTTAAACGGCCAGAACAGCGCCGAGCGCATGAAAGAGATCACCGACCGGCTGGAAACCGGCATACAGGAGCTTTTCGAGAGTGAACGCTACAAAGCCTATCTCACCACCATGTCCAAGTTCCACAGTTACAGCTTCAACAATACCCTCCTGATCGCCATGCAGGGCGGACAGCTTGTGGCAGGCTACAACAAGTGGCGGGACGATTTTCACCGCAATGTGAAACGGGGCGAGAAAGGCATCAAGATTTTGGCCCCCGCCCCCTATAAGGTGAAAAAGGAAGTGCCGAAGCTGGACGAACAGGGCAAGCCGGTCATGGACAAAGACGGCAAGCCTCTGACCGAAGTACAGGAAACACAAGTTCCGGCGTTCAAGATCGTGTCTGTCTTTGACGTGAGCCAGACCGAGGGCGAACCCTTGCCCTCTATCGGTGTGGACGAGCTGGCCGGGAATGTGGAGCAATACGAGGACTTCTTCAAGGCGCTGGAACAGACTTCCCCCGTGCCGATGGCCTTTGAGGACATCCCCGGTGGTTCTCACGGCTACTACCACCTGACGGAAAAGCGGATCGCCATACAGGAGAACATGAGTGAGCTGCAAACTTTGAAAACGGCCATCCATGAGATTGCCCATGCCAAGCTCCACGCCATTGACCCGGAGGCCCCTGTGACCGAGCAGGCCGACCGGCCCGACAGCCGCACCCGCGAGGTGCAGGCCGAGAGCGTGGCCTATGCCGTCTGCCAGCACTACGGGCTGGACACGTCCGACTATTCCTTTGGGTATGTGGCCGGTTGGAGTTCCGGCAAAGACCTGAAAGAGCTGCGGGCATCCCTTGAAACCATCCGGGCCACCGCCCATGAGCTGATTACCACCATCGACGGCCACCTTGCCGAGCTTCAGCAACAGCGGCAAGCGCAGCAGGCCGTGGAGCAGCCTGCCCCCGACAGTGTGTTTTCCAAGCTGCCCCCGGAACAGCAGCAGGAAATGACCGACAGTGTAAAGGCCATGCTGCAAACCCTGATTGACGCCGATGTGAAATCCACCGGCGAGGTGACACAAGGCACGTTGGACGCTATTCAGACACAGGGCTTTGTCCTTTCCGGCGACGGGACGCTGCAACGGGCCGAGGCCCAAGAAGCTGCCTACCGTCTGGAAATCGGCAATATTCTCTTTATCCAGACCAGCGAAAACGGCTTTGACTATACCGTGTACGGCCCTGACTACAAAGAGATCGACGGCGGACAGTTGGACAATACGGAGTATTCTTTGTCGGAGGCCCGCGACGAAATTCTTTCCGGGATAGCACCGCAGGGCCATGTAACGGAAACCATCACCGGCGACGCACTGGAAGATTTTCAGGAGGCCGCAGAACAAGCCAATGCTATTTCCGTACAGCCGGAGCCGCAGCCGTGGAATGGGATTGACGGCCTCTTGAACAACAAGCCCATTATGCCGGAGGCCACCCCCACAGAACGGGCCAACGCTCTGATCGACTGGGCCGAGCGTGACGGTCAGCGCATGGGCAACGAGGAACGCCGGTTGATCGTGGAGTACGCCGAGACTGTGGGCAATACGGACAAGGTGATCGAGCTTATCAACCGTCTGTGCGAACAGGGCTATGAAATGCAGCACGGCCACATGGATGATTTTGTGAGAAGCCAGATTGAAAGTGAGATTGCCGTTGCCAAGGCGGAACAGCAAACCGCCCTTGATCCGGCAGCGGAGCCGGTTGTAATGATCCTTTTCACCGAAAGCCCCCATCTGGAAATGGGCCAGCAAATGCCGCTGCATGAGGCTGACGCCTTGTTTGCCCGGCTGGACGCAGGACATCGAGGCGGCGGCTACTATGACAAGACCGACTTCCGCATTGATTTTACATTCCAAGGAGAGCCGCACAGCTATTCCGGGCGGCAGGATTTTGGCGACCGGGACGGTTCCCTGATTGAGCATATCCGGGAGTATCAGACCTTTTATCTGAACGACGAAAAATGGAAAGACCATCTGACCCGGCAGGGAGGCCCGGAGGCATGGGCGGAGGATCACGCCAGCCGGGAAGCCTTTCTCACCGAGATCATCCCCTACATGGAGCTGCATTGCAACCTGTCCCGGCTGGAACAGGAGGCGCAGACCCGTTTGGCGTCCAGCGACACCCTGACGCCGGAGGAAACCACCTACTATGGGGCGCTGGTGGACTACGCTATGGAGTGCCGTCCGCTGCTCAACCACGGAGAGCCTTTGCCGGAAATGCCGAAACTGACCGACTTCGACCAGAGCTTGCAGGACTACAAGGCGCAGGTGGAGGCCGAAATTGCACAGGAGGCCGCCGACGCCGGTATGACCGTAGAGGAATATGCGGCGGCTGGCTATGAGGCCCCGGCCCAGCCGCAGGAGGTCAAAGAGCCGCCCCAGCAGGAAGCCCCGGAACAGCAGACAAAAGAACCTGCGGCGTCCGACTACTACTATTCCATCAATGAGGGTGCGGCCCAGCGTGCCCACCGCCTGATAGCCCACGAACAGGATCGTGCACTCCGGCCGCCACAGGTTGTGCTTGAGGTGATGGCGGATGCGGCCTGCCTCGCACATGCCGCTGGCCGACAGGATGACCTTAGGCGTGCGGTCAGTGTTGATCATGCGGGACTCGTCACTGGTCACGGTGACCCGCAGCCCCGGCACCCCGATGGGGTCGATGCCCTGTTCCAGCAGGGCGCGGGTCTGCTCGTCGAAGCAGTCCGAGTCGGTGTCCTTGAAGATGCGGGTGGCCTCGATGGCCAGCGGGCTGTCGATGTAGACTGGGAAGTTACCGTGCCCTTTGACCAGCCCTTTTTCCTTGATCTCACGCAGAAAATACAGCATCTCCTGGGTGCGGCCCACCGCAAAACTGGGCACGACCACATTGCCGCCCCGGTCAAAGGTGCGCTGCAAGATTTTAGCCAGCTCGTTCACATAATCCGGGCGCGGGCCGTGCAGCCGGTCGCCGTAGGTGGACTCCATGAACACATAGTCCGCCTCGCTGATATAGGCGGGGTCCTTGATGATGGGCTGGTCCAGGTTGCCGATATCGCCGGAAAACACCAGCTTGGTGGTAGTGTCGCCCTCGGTGATCCACAGCTCGATGCTGGCGGAGCCCAGCAGGTGGCCCACATCCACGAACCGCACCTCGATGCCCGGAGCCAGCTCGATGCGCTTTTCGTAGTCCACACCCACGAACAGCTTCATGGCCGCCTCGGCATCCTGCACGGTATACATGGGCTCCACCGGCTCGGCACCGGAGCGCTGGGCCTTGCGGTTCTTCCACTCGGCCTCGAACTCCTGAATGTGGGCGGAGTCCCGCAGCATGATACCGCACAGCTCCACCGTGGGGTTGGTGGCGTAGATTTTGCCCCGGAAGCCGTTGCGCACCAGCAGCGGCAGCATACCGGTGTGGTCGATGTGCGCATGGGTAGCCAGCACCCAGTCGATCTCGCCGGGTGCCACCGGGATGGGCTGGTTCTCGTAGACATTCTTGCCCTGCTCCATGCCGCAGTCGATCAGGAACCGACGGCCCGCGGCTTCCAGCAGCGTACAGCTGCCGGTGACCTCATGGTTCGCGCCCAGAAACGTGATCTTCATCCCAAAACACCTCCGGTTATTCAGGCCAACTTCTCCGGCCGTCCGGCGGTTTCCACGCAAAATGTACCCGGGTTGTGGCACCCGACATCCGCTTCACGCCTGAACGGCGTTCGCGTCTTGTCGGCCACTGCCCCAACAGCAGCGCCCTGTTTCCACCGCAGGTGGCGGTTGCTGCTGTTGCATTCCATCGCCCTCCCTACTGCCTGCGGCAGCAG
>OOIG01002437.1_pt1 | contig 12458 bp, 3 predicted proteins | sample 1692091 | NCBI WGS metagenome assembly OOIG01 (sample SAMN06348188, study PRJEB24527) | human gut metagenome | biome: human gut; feature: ankylosing spondylitis patient; material: feces | host: Homo sapiens | place: China | collected 2015-10
GTAATCGACACTCACGCGAAGCGCAACTCTACTCTCGTTGCAAGACGCATAACAAATTCGCAGAAGGCGTAACAGTAGACAACACACAAGCCCGTGTCGAAATCGATTCATGAAAACCGGTTTCATGGTGGGAGTAAATCTGCTTGATGATCATCCGGTTGTTGAACCTCACCACGAAGGTTTGTTCGAACTCAATGTCAGAGACGCTCTGCCGACTGGGCGATATATCGTTTTGCATCGTTGCCAAACGATACTGCCGGAAAGTGCCAATCGTTTTTTGAATTTGGTTTTGTCGCTGGTGTCGGATTCACCGGTTTGATCTCCCTAGGTGGGCTTTAGACATTTCTTGTCTGTGGGCTGAAAAAGTAAGCTATGTTCGCAAGGTACGGAAAATCGGCACTTGGATAGAAGCTTCAATGGTCTGTCTGTCAGATGTTTTTTCCCGAATTGATAAGCAAAATCGACAGCGTTGGGAAACATCAGGCGATCCGAAATCATTGCTTCTTCTCAATCACTTCGGTGTTCGAGATTGCGCTTAAGCGTTGATTGGACAGGCCTTTGGAGAATTGTCTTCTTGCGGGTTTGGAGTGATTTGATAAACTGCGGCTGTTAAGCGCTCATCAGGAACTCTGCGACGCCTTTGCCTGAGGCGTTGGCAGTTATCTGCCTGAAACAACTCAATATGGAAGCTCACGCTGCGGTTAGCATTGTTGATTGTGCTGAAGCAGCAGAGCTTGTGCCTCCGTCAGGCAGGCCACCCGAAGATTTACACCAAAGGAAAAGAAAAAAATGAACAGAATTTATAAAACGGTCTGGAATGCAGTTCGCCGTTGTCTGGTTGTCGTCAATGAAGCGGCAATGAGACAAGGATCCTCCGGCACTGGGGGGGGGTAGTACCACAGTCAATCTTACTAAGACCGCGACTGTATATTTAGCTGTCGCAGGTACACTTCTTTTCTGCCTATCTTCATCTTTTGCCGCCGCTTCAACAGTTACGGGATCGCTAACTTCAACGACAACTCCTAGCTCATCCCAAGATCTGACCGTTAGCGGAACATGGACCATTGACAACCAATTCGCCTACTTTGTCAAGGGAACCAATTCGAATCTCACAATCAGTGGCGGAGCTGATTCAAACATCATCATTGGTGGCACTCCTGGGACTGATCACGATCCTAGTGTAGGTGACTCGTGTACTAGCGGTAACGGCCATTTTCCACATGGCACCTCCGTACACTTTGGTGCATTTTCTGTTCTGGGCTCAACCGGGCTGACGACGATCAAAGATCTTAATTCCATCACAATCAACGCAGCACAAGGAAACAGCAGGGGACACGGGGCCATTGTGTCGCTTGCCGGCATCAACATCTCAAACGTAAACGCCTTGACAAATGCTGGTTGGATTGATGCTTCGGCGGGAGATCTCTCGATTCAGGTCATCGGTACGCTGCAATCAACTGGAGGTTACATTGGCAGTCACAAAGGGAAGGTTTCACTTAAAGCTGGGGCCTTATACCTTATTAGCACTGCTGTTGGAAGTGAAACGGGCACGTTGACGCTGAGCGGTACTAGCGTTGCATTACAGAGTGTCAATCAGATATACGGAAATGAAATCGCGGTTGATGGCAATACGCTTTTGATTGGCAAGGATGCGCATCTTGGACTACATGACACCCTTTCTCCAAGCGGTAGTGCTGCTATTTACCCTGGGAAGGTGACCATTAACTCATCGAGTCTTACGATTGATGCCACCGAATCTGAGCAAAACGGTTCTGGCGTTGACGGGACAGCTATTGTCTTTAACGGTAGCAGCATCACAATGAACGGAGACCTTGCTCACATCTCCGGTTCAGGGGAAGTGACGCTTGGATCTAATGACAAGCTCATCAGCATAAAAGCAGAAACGGGCGGCGATATCACTGGCAACAATGTCAAGTTGAATGCTAATGAGGCAATTTTTAACCAGAAAGCTACCGTTTCAGGTACGACGGGCGTTGAAATTCATGCTCCTACACTCGTTGTGGACAACGGTAGCAGTGTGAGTTCTCTCAGCGGTAGTGTGACGATTTCTCTGCCAAGCAACGCCGGGGAGGACGCGGAGCTCTCAATTCAACTCGATCAGGAGTCGGATGATTCTGTTGGAACAATCCAGGGCGTTTCTGTTTCGATTGGTTCGGAAAGTAACTCAACAACTGTTTCCGGCGGCATTGTGACCGCTAACGGTAGTGGCGCGAGTGACAAGGTCACTATTCGGGGAAATAGCGTCAACGTGGATGGATCTGCGGTGAGCTCTGGCAAGGGTGGTATTCAGCTCGACGCAGGTTCAGGCGGTGTTAATTTAACCGACACGAATTTGAAGTCAACAAATACTGGAGGGATTGTCGTCGAGGCTGACGGAGCGGGCAATATAACGCTTGACAAAACGACGGTAGATGCAGGTGTCAACGGAAGCGTCACCATTGCAGCTGATGGTGAGGGTCAGATCGCAATTGGCAAAGAAGAACCGGAAGTTGATCAGATTGACAAAGATACGCAGATCCTCGGTGGAAATATTCAGATTGGGGAAGCTGGTCAGGACACCGCAATTAGCATTACTGACGCGCTGATTGGAATCCCTGGTGAGGAAACAACGAATTCTTCTATCCAAATCAATGCAGGAAACGAGAGCGTTACGGTTGTTGGATCAGAAATCGGAACGGCAAGTGATGACGTTTCTCAGACTGGTAATGCAGGCAGCGTGGCAATTACCGGTGGAACTGTGCAAGTCGGTTCCTTAACACAAGGTACTGGTGCAGGGGATGGCGATGAGTTCGACACAGCCATCGGCGGATCCAGCATTACGATCGGCGGCGGCAGCACCGGCTCCGTAACTGTTGGCGACGCTCAGATCGGTGCTGGTGCGCAGGGCGAACAATCCGGTAGCAAGGTGACCATCGAAGTTGGCAACAACGGCGAAGAACCGGGGAAAATCACGATCGGCTCGGCTGATGGTTTGTTCGATACGTCAATTTCCGGCGACAGCGTGACGATTGGTTCTGCAACCGATGAAGATGGCACCCCGCAGGGTTCTGCCGATATCACGATTGCCGGTAATCGCAATCCCGAAAATAGCAACAATTCGACGACTACGATTTCCGGCGACAATGTAACGATTGGCAACGGCACGGGCGGTGTTTCGCTTGAGGGTACGAATGTTGTGTCCGATGGAGATTCAGCCAGTAGCGGCATCAATGTGGCTGTTGGCGGTGACGGAGAACTGAACATCAAGGACAGTATTCTGGATGCCACGGGTAGTCTGCCTAATGGCGAAGTCGGTACAGGCTCGGCAACAGGTAACGTAACGATCAGCGGCCCGAAAGGCGAGACGCAAGGCAGCATTCAGGGTTCACAGATTGCTTCTGGCGGCGATGTCGGCTTCAGTGGAAACCTCGATATAGCTGACTCTGACATTGAAGCCGGCGCCGGTACAGGCTCAGGTACAGGTTCTGTGAACTTTGAGACTCCCGAGGGCAACAAGGGCACTGTCAACATCACCGGAGGTTCGACCATCACGGGTGATGGTATGACTGTCGGTAATGACACATCGGTTAATCTTGGCGGTCGGGGTGACGACGCGGATACCGGCAACCGGATCAACATCAGCGACGGCGGAGAAATTAAGGCTGAAGGCAGCCTCAATATCGCCGGGGGTAATGACATCAACGGTGCCGGTGATTTGACCGTTAACACCGGTGAGAACGGCACCGGCACGGTAAATGTCGCCGAAGGTGGCTCGATTACTGCCGGTTCCAAGGATGAAGACACCACCGGCGGCAATCTGACGATTTCCGGCAACGGCACCGTCAATGTAAATGGCGGCAAGCTCGAAGCAAACGCTAATGGTGAAACCGGAGGCAATGTCGTTGTTGAAAGCGGGGATGTCAACTTGAGTGACGGCGGTTCCATTGTGGCTGATGGCACCGTAACGGTTGGAAATGACCAGGAAGGAAGCTCCGGTGCATCTGTCAATGTCGGTGCCGGCGACTCCGGAACGATTGTGGCTGGTGGGAAAAATGAACAGGGCAATAATCTGATTGTCACTGGCGACGGCGTACTCAATGTCGGTAATGACGGGCTGGGTGCAGGCGATGTTCCGCAAAATCAAGGCTCGCTCGTTGTGACGATGGATCCTGACGCAAGTGTCTCTCCGAACCCTGACGGGGGCTTGACCATTGGCAGCGGTACGAATGTGTCTGTCAGTGACGGCGGCTACGTGTCTTCGTCAGACATCACGTTTGAAGAAGCCGGCGATGGTGGTTCTGCTGGTCGTCTTGAGATAGCAAACGGCGGCGGTATTTATACGTCTGTCGACACGATCCTTGACAATGCAGGTAATGGAGATTCAGGTCTTGTTTTCGACAAGGCTGAAGGCTCCGAGTTTGAGGTTCAAATTAGCGGAACGGTGAGCGCTGAAGAAGACGAAAACGGGAAATCCCAGCTCGATCAAATTCGCGACATCATCGGTGATTCGTCGTCACTTGTGGTTGATCACATCGAAGGTCTTGACGAAGGCGTAATCATTGATAAAGACCAACTGAAGGACGAATACTCCAGCGCTGTCGTTGGTGACGCCGTCATTGACGTCAGTGGCAATGGCGATAACAGCCTTGGCTTCGGTGGCGGCGGATCGATTATGGTCGATCAAAATGAAGACGGAAACGGTCAACTCACAATTAAGAACCCCGCGGATGGTGAAGCCAATACCGGCGTGGTCATCACCGGTTCGGAAACCGATCCGAGCAAGGAGATTGTTGTTGGTGCCGGTGCAGATGCCGACAACAATGGACAGCCGGATCCCGTCACAGACGGAACGTATGACATTGCTCTTGAAGACGGTGCTGATCTGACGCTCGGCAAGGACGGTTCAGCCGGCGGCACGCTTTCGGGCAACATTACTACGACGACCTCAGGGGACAACGAAGGCCAATCTTCCGATGTAACGGTCAACGGCGGCAACTTTACGGTTGAAGGAAGCATTGACCTGACGCATCAGAACGATCAAGCCGGCGATGATGGCGACATCATCATCCGCGACCACAACACGAGTAATCCGGATGCAGAAAACGGCCTTACCGTTGCCGGTGACGTCAACGCAGGCAATCTTGAGATGGGCGGCGGCGACACGAATTTCGATGTCAACGGTAATCTCGATCTTTCCGGAGATGCAACGCTGGCCAGCAACGCCGACATGGACATTGTCGGTGGAATGAACGTTGGCGGTGACCTTGATCTCTCCGGCACTTCAAGTCTGGGCAAGGGTGAGCAGTTCACCGAAGGCACCGATGCCAACCTCAAGGTTGAAGGCAACCTGGATATCACCGACAGTGCAAACGTGGATCGCGATAGCGTGGATGTAAACGGCAACGCGCACATCAATGGCAATGGCGGTCTGAAAACCGGAGGCAATTTCGATGTGGCCGGTGAATTGGAGATTGGAACAGGGACGGACATCCAGGGCGGAGAAACCGACGGAGGTAACCCGAACGTCAATGTTTCCGGCGGCAATTTGACGACAGGCACGCCCGGTAGCAATGGCGAAGTTTCCTCCGGCGACCTCACTGTCGGTCAGGGTACGGTCACTGTAACCGGTGACGTCGGTTCCGAATCCGAAGGCAATATCATTGTTGGCAGTACGGAAGAGGGTGGTCTTGGCGGCAATCTTGTTGTAGGTAACAACGATGATGCTCTCAAGACGCCGGCAAATGTTTCGGCTGACAACAACATCACCGTTAGCAACGGCAATGCCACGATCTATGACAACGGGCATGTTTCTGCGGGCGGTTCGTTTGACGTTGCCGGAACGGGTGAAGATGACGGCAACGCTACGATTGAAGGCAGTTTGACTGCCAACGATGCCGATATTGACAACAACCTCACAATCGGCAAGGAGGACGGAGATTCGCGCGAGCCCAACGGTTCCTTTGTGACCGATGGTTCAACCACCGTCGGTGGCGACGTGACTGTCAACGATAACGGTGAGCTCTCGGTCGGCATGAATCCGTCTCAAGCCGATGAGGGCAACCTTACGGTTGGCGGTTCGTTTACCACAGGAACAGACTCCAACGTCGACATCGGTGGTGATCTTTCCGTTGAGGGGACAGCTCAAATTGCAGGTTCAGTGGATGTTGACGGCAAGGGTAAGTTTGACAGCGATCTGACGATTGCCGACGGCGGTCATTACAACGACGAGAGTGGAAATGACTTTGTCCTTGGTGATGACGAGATTGAAACCGCAGTCTCCGGCAATTTGGCCGTGGGAGAACCGGCTTCTGATCCTGATGAAGATGAAGACGATCGTATCGGCGCTACGGCTAATCTTGGCGATGTGACGGTTTCCGGCACGACGGAACTCAACAAGGGGACGATAACTGCGGGTGATTTCACCGGCCAGGGCAATTTCACGGCCAATGCAGGCAGCAACTTCACGGCTCAGGGCGATCTGCAGCTGAGCGAGAAAGACGACGCTGATGCACCTGACCTGGTCGTCAACGGAGGCTTTGTATCGGCAGAAGCTGTCGGAGAAGGTGCCGACGAGACGGGCGGCAACATTGATGTAGCCGGCAACATTTCGGTTAACAGCAATGGTTCCGTCTCTGCCGACGGTGACATCAATGCCGGCGGCTACGTTGACGTATCCTCCGGATTGCTTACAGCCGATGGCAAGCTCACCGTCAGTGGAAGCAATGATGATGGACTGGGCCTCATTATTGGCGATGAGGATGCCAAGCCGAGTGAAGATGGTTCCTACGACAAGACATCCTCTGTAACAGTGGGGTCGGTCGAAGCCGAGAATAAGACCCAGATCTGGGGCAACGGCACATTAACGGTTGGCGGCGAGGCGCAATTCACTGGCGGCTTGGCGATGGGGCCGGGTGCAGACTATGTCAACAATTCGGACGAGAAGACGACTGTTGGAGGAGCCAACGGAGGCCTTACGCTTGACGCCGGTGCTTCTGTCGTAACCAACGGCTCATTTGTTCTGGGCGAAGAGATCGGCAACAAGGTTGGCACGAGCGCATCTCCGGAAAGTGGGACCCTTAACGGCACCATCTCGGCCGGTTCTATTGACTTTGGTAGCTATGAAAACGCCTCTAACCAGGACACGATCACTTTTGAAGGTGGTTCAACCGGTACGGATGACGCTGCCTCCCGCTTCGAAGCCGGCTTTGAAACCGGCAGTCTGACGGGCAACGTGGCTCTGAGTAACGGCGCCAATGCTGTCCTGACTCCTGGCGCTGATGGCAGTGCTCCGACTGTCAACGGATTCATCACCGTTAACGCCGGTAGTGAAGCCGATCAAAAGTTCGGCAACACGCTGACCACCAATTCAGCTAACAAGGGGGTTTACTCGGGGGCTGACGTTGAGCAAGGCAACAGCTACGATGCCGTGATCAACCTGGATTCGTCGATCCAATTCACTGGCGAAAGTTCCGGCTTGATTGTCGGTGACGTAACCGGCGATCATACGACTAGCGGCTCCGGCGTTTACTTTGGTGACAATTCAACGTTGGTCATCGATGCATCGAACATGACTTCCGGTTCGGCTTTGTTTGCTGACAGTGACGGCAAGAGCCTTGGCATTCACTATGCTGGTGCAGGAGAATCTGTTTCGGTTGACCTCTCTGGCTGGCTGATGGGTACGAGCGGTTCGCTGGCATTTGACGTGGCTGAAGGAGACGAAGGCAAATTCGAGTTCACCAGTAGCAATGTTCTGCAAGGTTTTGAGGTCAGTGACGGCCAAATCTCAATGCAGGTCAAGAGCATTGAAGAGGTGACCGGCGGTACGCTTGACGGAGACCTTCAGGATGTTGTGCACAATGTTACGGCCAACGGCGGCAACAACTATGTAAGCCGGGCGTTCAATGCCCTCTTCAGTTCCGGAACCGGCGCATACGGCACGCTGACCGAGGACGGTAAGTTCACTTTGACCGGCACCGGTAACCAGGCCGCCCGTGAGATCGCCACATTCCCTGTGACAGCGGGTGCCTTTAACGCCACATACGACTATCTGACGGAATTCAACCGTGCTGTTGAGAGCCGAGCTCAGGAAAAGCGTATCGGTGACGCAAACAACGCCGTGTGGGCGCAGGTGATTGCCACCTACAACAAGAGCGATGAGCTCTTTAGCGACGCCTCGGGCTACAAGGCCGATCTCTACGGCGGAGTGCTCGGTACTGACGTGCGTCTTGGCAACGGTACCTTGATCGGCGGCGCTCTTACCGTCGGTACGGGTGACATTGAGAGTCGAGGTGCCGTGATCGGCACGAAGAATGACGCAACGTTCTACGGTTTGTCGGTCTATGCGCAGCATGACATCGGGCTGATGTCACTCAAGGGCGACGTGACGTACCTGAGAACCGAAAACGACATTGCCGGCACCTTCGAGGGCGTCAATATGGGCGGCTCCATGGACAGTGATGCCGTTTCGTTGGGCGTTCGCGCTGAGTTTGCAGCTTATTCGAGCGATACGTTTGAGGTTAAGCCGCATATCGGTTTGCGCTACACCAACTATTCGTTTGACGACTACAACGGCACGGAAATTGATGATGTCAATGCGCTTGAAGCGCCGATTGGCGTCGCATTCTCCGGCAAGGTACAAGCCAAGGGCGGCTGGACGGTCGTTCCCGAACTTGATCTGTCGGTCGTGCCGCAGTTGGGCGACAAGGAGGCATCGGTTGTGAACGCCGGTGCCGCGGTTGATCAGCGCGTGCTCGAAGGCGCGGTCTTCAACGCGAAGATCGGTCTGGGCATGCAAAAAGACAACTTCACATTCGGCGCCAACTTCCAGCACGGTGCCGGTGGCTTCAGTCGCAACAACAATGCGTTCCAGGCGTTTGCTCGCTGGACGTTCTGATAACGGATAAGCGGCGGAACTCCGGCCGCCGCTTTCTTCAAAGATAAAACAGGCATATGCCGTCTCTCTCGACCCAAGACAGGGTAGGAGAGACGGCAACTTTTTGTGTCTGCTTTTCAAGTTTCTGATTTTGCTATCAATTCTCAAATGAGTGAATCACTTAATGCAGCTTCCGAAATGGGAGTCAATGTAGACGCTGTGGTTTCCATGGTTTCTTCCGTGGAACTCGATTGGATTCGGGAGTTTTTTTCCATTTCCGTGCTTTATCAAGTGTTGGCCATTGCCGTGGCGGCACTGATTGCCTATTACGCTTCCCGTACTTTGGGCGTTCGTTTGCAGGCCATTGCGGTCAATCTTTCCGTCGGCGCTGACAAATGGCTGCCGCGTTGTTGGATTTTCCTGCTGGACCTGTCGCGAGCCGTTCTTTTCTCATTTACGGCGGCTTTGCTTTTGTCCCTGCTTGTGACGTTCTTGCATTCGACAGAATTGGTTCAGCAGGGAACCCGACTGGTGTTGGTGCGCGTTGCCTATCAGATCTTTTACGCCTGGGCATTGCTGCTTGTGATCCTGCGTTTTATCGAAGCCATCTTTGGGGCTAAAACGCTTGGCGTCGGCATGAGGAAGGCAATCTACGGCGTGTTCTGGACGCTTGCCGTGCTCGAAATAGTCGGAGTGTTGCCTGAAGTTGTTCAGATGATGAAGAACTACACGCTTCCGATCGGTTCGGACAAATTCACAATCTGGACGCTTTTTGTCGGCATCATCACCGTTTTGGTGACGATGGGACTGGCAAGTCGCCTGGCTGACGTCTGTGAGCGAGCCATCCTCAAGATGGACGAGCTCGAAATGAATCTGCGCGTGGTGTTCGCTCGTATTGCTCGCGTCAGTCTGTTGATCGTGGCCCTTTTGTTTGCGCTTTCCAGCGTCGGTATTGATCTCACGATTTTGTCGGTGGTCGGCGGCGCTGTGGGCGTTGGCGTGGGCTTCGGCATGCAGAAGATTGCCTCCAACTACATTTCAGGCTTCATCATTCTGTTCGACCGCTCCGTCAAGCTCGGCGATCTGGTGCAGGTAAGCGGTTTTACCGGGGTGATCACGCAGATCAATACGCGATATTCGGTGATCCGCAGTTCGGCAGGACAGGAACTGATTGTTCCGAATGAGAATTTTGTGACCGGAACCGTCATGAACTATTCGCTGACCGAACGCGAAAGCGCTACGAATCTTGAAATCTCCTGCGCCTATGAAAGCGACATTGATCGCGCACTTGAAATCTTCACCGAATGCATCAAGAAGCAGCCCAGAGTGCTTAAAACCAAGGAGCCTTGGGTGGTGGTGTCGGAATTGGCCGCAAGCGGCGTCACTCTCAAGTCAGGTTTTTGGGTGACGAATCCTGAAAACGGAACAGCTGTTCTGAAGAGCAATATTTTGCGTGATGTCCTCAAGCGCTTTGCTGAGGAGGGAATTGAAATCCCGTACAACAAGCTTGATCTGATGGTCAAGAACGCGGAAGGAATTGCTACAAAGACCGTCTAAAATGGCGAGTTCTCTCTCCGACCTAGGCGATTTCGTCGGGATACCAAGGGGCCTGTGAAATTGTTCGCAGGCCAAAATTGTTTAGAGAACTAACGCATCATGAAAAAGACACTCACCACAGCCGCGGTTTTGTCTGCACTCTCCTGCGTAGCCTCCGCAACGGAAGTGACGCTCTACGGCGTTGTGGATACGGGCTTTACGTATCAGCACACCGAAGGCGGCGACGATTCGTTTGCCATGACGAGCGGCAACTACGCCGGTCCTCGTTTCGGGTTTAAGGGCACCGAAGATCTGGGCGACAATTTGACGCTCGGTTTTGTTTTGGAAGCCGGTTTCAACAGCGACACCGGTGCGCAGGGGGAGGACGGCAAGATCTTCAACCGTGAATCGCAGATTTATCTCTCGGGCGACTGGGGAACGCTCGGTTTCGGTCGTGTCGGCGGCTTTTCATCCGGCATGAGCTCTCTGTCCTGGTATTGGGACTTCGAACCGTTTGAAACCGGTTACGTCGACGCCGGTATCCAGGCCTCTCAGGTCAACGTCTGGAACGTGCACAGCAACACGATCTACTACGTGTCTCCGACGTTTGCGGGTGCCAAGCTCGGCGTGCAGTATTCGCTCACGAATGAAGCCGACGACGAAGACGATCGCTGGGTCAACAACAGCAAGTGGCTCAATGTGGCGCTGCGCTGGGACGGCAACAACGTCAAGGTTATCGGTGCGGTTGAAGCCGAGTTCTACGGTGACAGTTCCGAGTACTACGGAACCGGTTACGATACGAAGAACTGGGAAGATGCCTTCAGCTATAAGCTTGCTGCCACATGGGCACCGGGTGGCGGTGCCACGACGCTCTATGCGGGCTTGAACTACTTCACCAACAACCGCCGCATGAGCGACGCCAACTGGAACGAATACGACTTCGATTCGGATCTCTTGAAGACGAGCTCGGACGCGTACGATGCGATTTCCGGATTCTTGGGTGTCCGCTACACCGTGGGTTCGGCCAATTGGCTTGCTCAGGTGCAGTACCAGGACGGCGAGTTCGAAGGAGCTCCGTCAGGTCAGGACGGCGACTTCAAGCGTTACGCCGTGGGTTTGGGCTGCCACTACTATTTCAGCAACCGCACGATGGGTTACGCTGTCGTCTCTTGGGCTAAAGGCGAAGGCTGGCTCAACAAAGATGAAAATACCACGAACCGTACGGCTGCCTCGATTGGTTTGACGCACTCATTTTGATTGTCAGTGACGGCGGAAGTTGCCGCATTTGACATGGTTTCATGCCGAAGGTGCATCTGGCGCTAAAACGCTGGAGTTGCGCCTTCGGTTTTTTGTTTGCGGCAAATGCTTTTTGCTCGCGTTCGAATTCGGGCGTAGCATCGGTAAAAGAAGCCTTTATGTCGGTGTTATGCCGGCTGAATCCATATGGTGACGGCGCAATGTACGGAAAGCTCGTTCGAGTTCTGTTCATATTGCTGATCCTGCATTCCTGCACGACCGGCATGCGCTTTTGCGTGACGCTGGATGCACTTGAGCACGGGGCGAGTTCCTTTGAAGTGGGCGCGATGCTCGCCAGCGTCGCCTTGTTTCCTGCATTCGGCGCCATTGCCGCCGGTCGGTGGCTGGATCGTTCGGGGCCTAGACCGTCGCTGGCCTTGGCCATCTTCTGTGCGGCTTCAGCCGGTGCCGCGACGCTCATCTTTCCCACCAAGACAGCGGGCCTTTGGCCGCTCTTTTCGGCCTGTATTCTTGTAGGCACGGCCTTTATGCTCACCAACACCGTCGTTCAGCGTCTGACCGGTGACGTTTCCACCAACGAGACGAGAGCATTGGCCTTTACGCTGTTGTCAATCGTGACAGCCTTGAGCGGTCTGCTTACTCCGATCATTACGGGCTACATGATTGAGCACTTCGGCTTTGCCAGTTTCTATTGTTGGGTGGCGGGCGCTCCGATCTTTGTTGGGCTGATGTGTTTGCTGCCGTTTATGCGGCATGTACTTCCTGCAGGAGGCAATGGTGCTCGCAAGGCGGC
>OOIG01002439.1_pt1 | contig 12437 bp, 11 predicted proteins | sample 1692091 | NCBI WGS metagenome assembly OOIG01 (sample SAMN06348188, study PRJEB24527) | human gut metagenome | biome: human gut; feature: ankylosing spondylitis patient; material: feces | host: Homo sapiens | place: China | collected 2015-10
ACAATTTTTCAAAGTTTCCATCTGCGTGCGCAATACAATATCCAGACTCAGAAAAGCATACACCATATACAGAACCATTCCAAGCAAAAGCCGACTCACCGCCACGGATAATGCACTCTTTAAATTCTGACATAGTTTTGAAGTGATCCGTTTCCATATTAGAAAAATCAAATTTCATCATAGCACCCCCCAATTTTTTGAATTCAGGAGCCCCATCTGGATATTCCTCAGGCTAATAGTTTATATGTGGCTTTTCAAAGTTTGGCATTCCGTGCCGCGGGGTCTCCCAGTTGATTTTGTGGTCGTGGGGGGCGAATGATATTTGGGTTTTGGCGAAGTGGTGTAATGCCGCTCCGCGGCAGTCCTTCCATCTTCTCCGATTTTGGGTTCAACTTTCGGGCCATCTTTTGCATAGGAAACTTTGATTTCACCGGGCGTTCCGACAAATCGAAAGTCTTCCGGCTTGGATGGTTTCCACTTCCCGCCGTATGCACTACCGCCGCCCTTGCCAATCCGGAATGGCTCCATTGTATCACAAAAGGACTGGGAACCGTCACCAATTTTGAAAGATTCCAGGTCTTCTTTCTGCAAGCTTCTCTCGTAGTTCATATATCGCCAGGAACTGCGTTCGTAATCCACATAGATGATAGTTCCCTGCATTTCGGGAAACGGCGTATTATAGCAGATAATCTTTTCCGGTTCAATGCGCCGCAGCATCTCGTTGTATCCTGCCATGAACCATTCTTTCTGGTCGCAGCGGTTGTCATGCTCTGAGGCCATATAAGTGGAGACAGCAACAACGCTTCCTTTTTCAATCCCTTCAAAGCAGAAATCAAACGTGGATTCATCTCCCCAGTTGACAGTCGGAATGACCCGGAGCCCTTTGGATGCCCAGTAAGCGCCGCACCAGCGATTACGAAATACATTGTAAAGTTGCATAACAGGCGCCATCTCCAGGTACATACTGAAATCCGGCGACAGCACCGCGCGGTAGCGGGAGAGTTTTTCAATGTCATTGTCCGGGTTCTTCCAGACCCTCTCAAAGCGATAGTCATATAGGAAGAAGTGTACCATGCGGTCTAGGTGATTCTGGTCCTCCAAATGGGTTTTGTCAAAACCGATCAACAAAAGATCATCGAAGTCTCCGGGACTTTCTTGGAACTTAGGAATGATGGGGATTTTTAACTTTCCTTTGCCGGGAAACTGGTTGCGAAGCAGTTTCTGACTGGTTCGGTAGTTGTAATTTTCTTCGGTCATAGATAGCCCTCCTGTATGTAGTAAGGAACAAGTCCTTCTGCATACAGGTTCCCAAACAACAAAAGTTGCACATTCCTGTGCAACAACATGAGAAAATTTACAAATTGGCAATAAAAAATCGGAGTACCCCAAAGGATACTCCGATGGTGGAGGTGAGGGGAGTTGAACCCCTGTCCGAAAGCACTTTAACGGGACTTTCTCCGGGCGCAGACGGTTATTGCGGGAGTCTTTCTCCCTGTTCCCCTTCCGGATGGCAAGCCGTCACGCCGTCCGGTCAGGTGAGAGTCATCATGCGTGGGCGGGGCAACTCTTACCCGCCGCACGGACGCCACATCAACGACGCCTTCCCCGGCCTGTGGCCACTCCGGTTCAGACGGCCGCCTTTAATTAGGCAGCAATAGCAACTTGTCTGTTGTTATTTGATTTATAAATTGCCCGTTTTATGGCGGTCAGGCGCCGCCGCCCGCTGGTCCCGCCTCCATACCCCCGTCGAAACCGGTACACCCCCCTGTCGTCGGGACAGACTGTGCTCTACCCGCTCCCGGCTGCGCCGAGAGCTCGCAATGCTCCGTTGTCCCTCCACTTCCCATCACAAACGCTTCACTGGTTTGTGATGGGAGCCTGCGATTCGCATCTCCATGCCGGGGGCCTTTCTGGGATATCTGGCAGGATACCAATGGAGATTGTAACACATCCCGCTGTCGGAATGTGTTACAATTCCATGACATTTCAGGTTTTGGTAAATTTTACCATCAGCTTCACCGGCGTGACCTTGGCCAGCAGCCGGTAGAATTTGTAGAACAGCCGCGGCGTGTAGATGGTCCTGCCCGCCTTGGCGGCCCGCAGCGCCCCCGCCGCCACCCGCACCTGGTCGCAGTAGGGCAGGTACTCAAAGGCCGGGGAGCGGCCGGTGATGCTGCCCACGTCCAGGAACTCCGTTTTCATGGGGCCGGGGCACACCGCCGTAACGGTAATGTCCCTTCGCTTCAGCTCTTCACTGAGGCCCACAGTGAAGGAGGACACATACGCCTTGCTAGCGCCGTACACCGTCATCCGGGGCGTGGGGCAGAAGGATGCGATGGAAGACGTGTTGAGGATGCGTCCCCCCGCCGGCATATAGGGAATGACCAGGTTCGTCATCGCCGTCATGGCCCGGACGTTCAGATCTACCATCCGGGTCTGGACAGCGGTCTCCGTCTCCCCCATCCGGCCCAGGTAACCGCAGCCGGCGTTGTTGATGAGGATCGCCACCTCCGGTTTCTCCGCCGCCAGTTTTTCCTGCAGGGTGGTAAAGGACATGGAATCGCACAGGTCCAAGGGAAGGCAGACCGTCTCCACCCCCACCATCTCCCGGGCGATCTCCTCCAGCCGGTCCTCCCGGCGGGCAATGAGCCAGCAGCACTCAATCTCCGGGAATATGTCCGTCAGCTGGCGGGCAAACTCCCGTCCCAGACCGGAGGACGCGCCGGTGATGATGGCCGTCTTCATTGGGCTCTCCCCCTCTCAGCGCTTTTCAGGCTCCGGATAGTCCACGCCCTGGGTGTCCACCCGAATGCTCTGAATGACCACCGGTGTCTTGGGCTTGTCGTTCCAGTCGGTGGGGACCTCGGAGATGCGGATGGCCTCCTCCACGTTTCCGGTCACCTGGCCGAAGGCGGCGTACTGCCCGTCCAGATGGGGCGCCGGGGCCACCATGATGAAGAACTGGCTGCCGGCGGAGTCCGGATGCATGGCCCGGGCCATGGACAGCACGCCGGTGGTGTGCTTCAGGTCGTTCTGGGCAAAGCCGTTGCCGGAGAACTCGCCCCGGATGTCATAGCCGGGGCCGCCCATGCCGTTGCCGTCGGGGCAGCCGCCCTGGATCATGAAGCCGGGGATGACCCGGTGGAAGACCAGGCCGTCATAAAAGCCCTTGTTGGCCAGGGAGATGAAGTTGGCCACCGTGTTGGGAGCCTTGGCGGGGTATAGCTCGCCGGTCATCACAGCGCCGTTTTCCATGGTGATGGTGACAATAGGGTTCTTCACGTCAGACATATCATCGATTCCTTTCTTTTAGGGTGCGGTCAATCTCCCGCTTGGCGTCCCGCTGGGAGGCAGCCGCCCGCTTGTCATAGTTCTTCTTGCCCCGGCACAGGCCGATCTCCAGCTTCACCCGGGAATCCTTAAAATAGACGGACAGGGGCACCAGGGCATAGCCGTCCTGCTTCACCAGGGCATGGAGCTTGCGGATCTCTCGTTTGTGCATCAGCAACCGCCGGGAGCGCACCGGGTCCCGGTTGAAGATGTTGCCCTTCTCATAGGGGGAGATGTGCATCCCATGGACGAACAGCTCCCCATCCTTTACCGTACAGTAGGCGTCCTTCAAATTCAGCGTTCCGGCCCGGATAGACTTGACCTCCGTGCCCGCCAGCTCGATGCCCGCCTCGTACCGGTCCTCCACGAAGTAGTCGTGGAAGGCCTTGCGGTTCTGGGCCGCGATCTTGATTCCCTTCTTCTCCGTGGGGCTCACCTCTTTCCTGGAAGGTTTTATTATAATACCATATTTTCCCCGCATCTTCAAGAGAAAGTCACAGTTGGCTTTTTCTGGAGGACATGCTATAATAAAGTGATTGAGTATGTCCTGAATATACAAAAAATAGACACAAGGTGGAATGCTATATGAATCAGACTGCGGATCTGACGGAGAAGACCCTCAGCCGGGAGGAAAAGTACCAGGGAAGCTTCCTGAGCCTGCACGTGGACCAGGTGCAGCTGCCGAACGGCAGGACCTCTTTCCGCGAGGTGGTGGAGCACGTGGACGGCGTGGCCATTCTGGCCCTGGACGACCGGAACAATGTGCTCACCGTCACCCAGTACCGCTATGTGATCGGAAAGACGCTGCTGGAGATCCCCGCCGGAAAGCTGGAGCCGGGCGAGGACCCGGTGGCCGGTGCCCTGCGGGAGCTGAAGGAGGAGACCGGTGCCGTGCCGGACACCTTCCTGCCCATGGGCGTGACCCTGCCCTCCCCCGGCTGTCTCAGTGAGCGGCTGTACCTCTTCCTGGCAAAGGGCCTGCACATGGAGTCCCAGCAGCTGGACGAGGATGAATTCTTGAATGTGGAGCGCATTCCCTTCAATGAGATGGTCCACCGCGTCATGGACGGGGAGATCGAGGACAGCAAGACCATCGCCGCCGTGCTGAAGGCAAAAGTGCTTCTGAATCTTTGAGAGGAGACTCTGCCATGAGCGATCCGAAAACCGTCCTGATCGTGGAGGACGAGAAGAATATCGTGGACATCCTGCGGTTCAATCTCCAGCGGGCGGGCTATCAGACGCTGGAGGCCTATGACGGAGAGGACGGCCTGACTCAGGCGGTATCCGCCAATCCGGACCTGATCCTGCTGGATGTAATGCTGCCCAAGAAAAACGGCTTTGACGTGTGCCGCGCCCTGCGGGACCAGGGCAGCAGCGTTCCCGTCATCATCCTCACCGCCCGGGAGGAGGAGGCGGACAAGGTCCTGGGGCTGGAGATCGGTGCCGACGACTATATCACCAAGCCCTTCTCTATGCGGGAGCTGGTGGCCCGGGTAGGAGCCAACATCCGGCGGACCACCATGACGCCGCCGGCTGCCGCCTCTGCCGCGGCCTCCGCCATGCCCGTGTCCGGGGATTTGTCTATCAATACCGACAGCCACCAGGTCTTCCGGGCCGGTAAGGCCATCGACCTGACCCAGCGGGAGTATGAGCTGCTGACCTTTCTGGCCAGCCATCCCAACAAGGTCTACTCCCGCATCGACCTGATGGAGCAGGTGTGGAACTACGGCTATGTGGGCGACGACGTGCGGACCGTGGACGTGACGGTCCGGCGCCTGCGGGAGAAGATCGAGGCCGACCCCGCCAATCCTGTCTTCATCCTCACCCGCCGGGGCGCCGGCTACTACTTCTCCGTGAAATGACTCCGCCCTCCATTCTCTAAGGAAAGAAGGTGTTCGCCGTGTTCCGCAGCCTCCACATGAAGCTGATGCTGATTCTGCTGCTGCTCATCACCTCGCTGATGGCGGTGGTAGGTGCGTTCCTGACCACCAGCGTCTCCAGCTTCTATATCGACACCTTTTACGAGCAGATCAGCGCCGTGTTCAGCGACGACAGCGACGGCTATGTCTCCACCCTCCGGGCCCGGGCGGCCGAACCGGACGGCGCCGCCGGCATCAAGGAGATGCTGGAGGGCCGGGCCGGCTCCCTGGGCATCGACTACCGCACCCGGAACTACTTCATCCTGGATGGGCAGAGCGGCACCTACCTGGACGGGTCTGCAGAGGCGTCAGAGCTCCCCCGGGAGCAGACCGCCAACCTGCTGACCGCCCGGAATGCCGTGGCTCAGGGCGACAGCACCCTGGTGGGAGACCGCAGCGACATCACCGCCGACTATATGGACGCAGCCATCCCCATCATGGGGGGCGGAAACGCCTACATCATTTACATCCTGGACAACAAGGACACAGTGACGGACCTGAACTCCCAGCTCTTCCTCATCATCATGCAGGCGCTGGTGATCGGCCTGCTGATCTCTGTCCTGTTGAGCTTCCTGCTGTCCAAGACCATGGTGGGCCCCATCGAAAAGCTCACCGCCGGGGCAGAGCGGGTGGCCGCGGGAGACTTTGACAGCCAGCTCCCCGTGGAGTCCACTGACGAGATCGGCATCCTCACGGGCACCTTCAACGAGATGGCTGATGTCCTTCAAGCCACGCTGGCCGCCGTGGAGAACGAGCGGAACAAGCTGGACACCCTGTTCCTCCACATGACCGACGGCGTGGTGGCCTTTGACCACGACAGCCTCCTTATCCACTGCAATCCCGCCGCCACCAATATGCTCCATCGCAGTGTGCCGGAGGGCACTACCTACGATACCCTCTTCGGTCAGGTCTATCCCTTCCAGGAGACCCTGGCCCTCCAAAGACCCAACTACGCCGAGGCGGAGATGGAGGTGGGGGACCGGACGCTGGAGCTGTTTCTGGCGCCGTTTTCCGACCAGGCCAGCGGCGGCGTGCTGGTGGTGCTTCATGACGTGACGGAGCAGCACCGCAACGAGGAGCGGCGCAAGGAGTTCGTGGCCAATGTCTCCCACGAGCTGCGCACCCCCCTCACCAACGTCCGCAGCTATGCCGAGACCCTGCGGGACGCGGAGGGGGACATCCCTGTGGAGACCTCCAACAGCTTTCTGGACATCATCATCACGGAGACGGACCGCATGACCCACATTGTTCAGGATCTGCTGACCCTCAGCCGCCTGGATGCGGGCAATGCGGAGCTGGTGCTCTCCCGCTTTCCTTTCGGGGACGCCATTGAGAGCGTCACCCGTGCCAATGCCCTGGCCGCCAAGCAGCACGGGCACACGCTGACCTATACTCCGCCGGAGAGCCTGCCCTTGATCGTGGGGGACCGGAGCCGGCTGGAGCAGGTGATGATGAACGTCATCGGCAATGCCGTCAAATATACGCCCGACGGCGGACACATCACCATCACCGCCGGCTCCACAGAGGCGGAGGTCTGGATGGAGGTCTGCGACGACGGCATCGGCATCCCGGAGAAGGACCGGGACCGGATCTTCGACCGCTTCTACCGGGTGGACAAGGCCCGCTCCCGGGAGTCCGGCGGCACGGGCCTGGGCCTCTCCATCGCCAAGGAGATCGTCCAGCGCCACCACGGCACCATCGCCCTGGCGCCCCACGAGGGCCCCGGCACCACCATCCGGCTGACGCTGCCCATCGGCGGGCCCTCCAACCCCATCTGAGAAAGTCACATCCGCAAAACCGCTGAAAGGAGGCCGCCCATGGATCAAACGGCCCGGCGCAGGCGCCGCAACCTCATCCAGAACATCGCCATCGCGCTTCTGTCCGTCTCGGCGGTGCTCCTGTTCGCCCAGCTGCAGCTGTACAATCTGGGCACGTCGGAGGACCCGCTCTATCTGGAGCGGCTGACCGGCGTCCTTCCGGAGGGCTCGCCCTCCCGGCTGCGGGAGTTTCCCGCCCCGGTGCGGGTGGTCCTCACGGACTCCTACGGCCGGTATGGCAGCCTGGGCTTCACTACCAACAGTGACGGCTTCTCCGCCCTGGGCCTGCGGGAGGCTCTGGGCTCCGTCCAGCACCTTGCTCCTTCTACAACGGATGCCTTTCGGGGTGCCCTCTCGGGCCCTTCCATCTATTTTGATTTTTTGAATCCCCTGCCCCTGCAGGTGCTTGCCGAGCTCACCGGTGCGGAGGACACCGCGCTGGAGGGAAATGCCCGCTGCCTGCTGCTGGCCGCGGGGGAGGACGGATCCGTCCATCTCTATGTATGGGACGGTGCTGATACCGTCCTCACCGGCACCGTCGCCTCCACCGCCCTCTCCATAGATTCTCTTACAGAGGCAGTGAGCCAGTCCGGCATGGGAAGCGTCTCCTTCGCCTTTGAGGTTGTGGAGATGGAGCCGCTATACGGCAAGCTGTTTCCCCTCTCCATCCTGCCGACGGAGTTACCGCAGCTGCCGGTCCTCTCTGCCGCTTCATCCATCTCCGGCACGGACTGGCTGCTGGCGGCTTTCGGCTTCAACATCAACACGCGGGAGCGCTATGCGGAGGCCGACGGCACGGAGGTCATCACCGAGGTCGAAGCCGATCGCTCCCTTCACATCCGTCCCTCCGGGGAGATCACCTACCGCAGCGGAACAGATGCTACGCTGGAGATCTCCGCACAGGAGGAGGTCCCCACTGCGGCGGAAGCCGTGCTGGGTGCCAGTATCCTGCTGGAACAGCTGACAGAGGACCGCTCCGGCGAGGCAAGGCTGTATCTGGAGTCCGTCAGTCAGGGCGGAGACACCACCCAGCTTCTGTTCGGATATCAGATCGATGGTGTCCCCATTCGCTTCTCCGACGGCGGACACGCCGCCGAGATCACGCTCTCCGGCACCAGCGTCACCCGCCTCACCCTACGGTTCCGGCAGTACAGCACCGCCGGGGAGACGTCGCTCCTGCTGCCGCTGCGGCAGACGCTGGCCATTGCAGCGGAGCATCCCGGCACAGAGCTGTCTGTGGGCTATGCCGACGGCGGCGGAGACTCGGTATCCGCCAGCTGGCTGGCGGACTGAGTGCAGCGGATACAAGCCGCTCCGGCGGTGGAAAGGAGGTCCGGCGGATGGAGAGCTTCCGTCTGAAAAACATCATCATTCTGATCCTGGCTCTGATGAATCTCTGCCTCCTGGGCCTGCTGGGAGTACGGCTGACCACCGGCTATTCCGCCCAGGCAGAGGCCCGTCAGCAGATGGTGCAGCTGTTCGCGGCGGAGGGTGTCTCTCTGGATGACGGCATTATCCCCGGCGCCACACCGCCCGCCGGCCTGACCTTGTCCAGGGACCCGGACGAGGATGAGAAGCTGGCCGGCTTTCTCCTGGGAGATGAGCTGGTCATGTCTGATGGTGGCGGCGGCGTCACCACCTATCAAAGCGAAAACGGCAGCGCCGTCTTCCGGTCCGACGGCACCTTTGACGTGGTGATCGAACAGAGCGGCGAGACAGCGGACGCCCTGTGCCGGGCCTTCTGCCGTGCGTTCCACTACGAAGCCCTCGCCTTCTCCCTGGATGGGGAGGACGGCAGCGCCTCCGCGGTCCAGACCTACGACGGGGCCCCGGTGGTCAACTGTACCGTCTCCTTCTCCATCTCCGGCGGGCGGGTGGCCTCCGTCAGCGGTACCCACCTGCCCCAGGCGGGACAGACCGCCAATGGGAACGGTGCCCTGTCCGCTCTGGATGCCCTCAATGCCTTCCTCGGCACCGTTCAGAGCGGCGCGGTGGTCACTGCCGTGACGGACCTGTACCTCTGTTATGAGCTGCAGAGCACCACAGCCACTCCTATGGCCCTGGTGCCCGCCTGGTGCGTTTCTACGGATACGGCTGATTATTATGTCAACTGCTACACCGGCGCGGTCTCCTCCGGCTGAGTAACTGGAGCCCTGCCGGGCAGATAATTTGTTTCCAAATTTCTCCACCCGTGCGCCGGGATTCGGCCTGAAGCGGCTGGTTTCAGCTTTCGGCGCCTTTGGAATTTTGACGAATTTTGATACTGAACCCGTCTGGTTCGCAGGAAGGGTTTGCATTTTGCGCGGGGATATGGTATAGTTTGGGTGTGTGAGCTTCCCCATCCGGAAAATTTCTCCGGTTTCGCAGGTCTTTAGCGGGTATGAAGCGGCACGGGCCGGGCACACTGTTTCATAGAAATTACAGGTGCCGCCACAAAAGAAAGCGCCTTTTGAAGAGAGGGTATCGACTTTGACAAAGTATATTGTACAGGGTGGTCATCCCCTGTTTGGTGAAGTAGAGATCAGCGGCGCCAAAAACGCCGCCGTTGCCATCATCCCCGCCGCTCTGCTGGTGGACGGGGTCTGCCGGATCGAAAACATCCCCCAGATCTCCGATGTGACGCTGTCCCTGAAGATTCTGGAGCATTTGGGTGCCGGCATCCGCGTCATCAACCGCCATACAGTGGAGATCGACGCCAGCCGCATCCGCTCCACCCGAACCTCCTATGAGTTGGCCCGGAAGATGCGGGCCTCCTATTATCTGATTGGTTCTCTCCTGGGCCGCTTCGGCCAGGCGGAAGTTGCCATGCCCGGCGGCTGCAACTTCGGGGTGCGCCCCATCGACCAGCACGTGAAGGGCTTTACCGCGCTTGGCGCCAAGGTCATGGTGGAGGGCGGCTTCATCAACGCTTCCACGGAGACCGGCCGCCTCAAGGGCGCCAACATCTATTTGGATGTGGTCTCCGTGGGCGCTACCATGAACATCATGATGGCCGCCGTCCGGGCGGAAGGCAACACCGTCATCGAGAACGCTGCCAAGGAGCCCCATATCGTGGACCTGGCCAACTTCCTCAACTCGATGGGCGCCAACATCCGGGGTGCCGGCACGGACACCATTAAAATTCAGGGCGTGGACCGCCTGCGGGGCGGCAGCTACGCCATCATCCCCGACCAGATCGAGGCCGGCACCTACATGGCCGCCGTGGCCGCCACCGGCGGACAGATCCTGGTGAAGAACATCATCCCCAAGCACATGGACTGCATCACCGCCAAACTGGTGGAAATGGGCGTGGAGGTGGAAGAGCGGGAGGACACCCTTCTGGTCCGCCGGAACGGCCCCCTGCAGAAGGCCAATGTGAAGACCATGCCCTATCCGGGCTTTCCCACGGATATGCAGCCCCAGATCACCACCGTCCTCTGCCTGGCGGAGGGCACCTCCCTGGTGACGGAGAGCGTCTGGAACAACCGCTACCGCTATGTGGATGAGCTCAAGCGCATGGGCGCCAGCATCCAGGTAGACGACAAGACCGCTGTGGTGGAGGGCGTGGACCATCTCACCGGTGCGCCCATCCAGGCCTGCGATCTGCGGGCCGGCGCGGCATTGGTGATCGCTGCCCTGGCTGCCAAGGGCGAGAGCGAGATCAGCTGCGTACAGTATATCGAGCGGGGCTATGAGGATATCGTCACCAAGCTCCAGGGCCTTGGCGCTTCCATCCGTACCGTGGAGGTCCCCGGTGAGTCCGAGGAGCTGGAGGCCCACATTGGCTGAAACGGGGTACAGGCTTCTCTAGGTTTCCCCCGCTGCCGCGGGGTTATACAATCAAGACATTTCCATAGATCGAGCGATTTTACGTCCGCGATGGAGGATGGCGACTTTCGTCGACGGCCTCCCTTGTGGACGTCTTACTTTTCACCGGAAGAGGTATGTTTTTTGACCACCGTACATACGCTGGCAAGCGGTTCCTCCGGGAACGCGCTGCTGCTCTCCTGTGGGGAGAGCCATATCCTGCTGGATGCAGGCATCTCCTGCCGCCGCATCACCGCCGCTTTGCGGGAGCTGGGCCTGGAGCTCGGAAGCCTCACGGCCATTCTCATCACGCACACCCACGCGGACCACATCTCCGGCCTGCAGACGCTGCTCAAGCGCTGCGCCGCCCCGGTTTTTACCACCGAGCGGGCCGCCCGGGAGCTGTCCTGGCGGCTGCCCGGCGCAGAGACACGGCTGGACGCGCTGGACTTCGGCATCCCCCAGTCTATCGGAGAGTTTGCCGTGACGGCATTTCCCACATCCCATGACGCTCCCGGTTCCTGTGGTTTCCGGCTGGACGCCGCCGGCGGCGCCGTCGGTGTCCTGACGGATACCGGCTACGTCACCGACGAGGCTGCCGACATTCTGGAGGGCGTGGATCTGGCGGTGCTGGAGGCCAACCACGACATCGAGACCCTCCGCAGCGGGCCCTACCCCTACTATTTGAAACAGCGGATTCTGGGCGCACAAGGCCATCTCAGCAATGAGGATGCCGCCCGTTTTGCCGCCGTTCTGGCGCAGAGCGGCACATCAGAGATCATCCTGGCCCATCTGAGCCGGGAGAATAATACGCCCGCCATGGCACAAACTGCCGTAGAACGGGCTCTCTCCGCCGCAGGTGTCTCGCCTCTGCTGTCTGTGGCTCCCAGGGACTGCCTGGGCCCAGCCCACACCGTGAGCAGGAGGTCCGTATGCAGAAGGTGACGATCCTGTGTGTCGGGAAGCTGAAGGAGAAATTTTATATAGACGCCGCGGCGGAGTACGTCAAGCGGCTGTCCCGCTTCTGTAAGCTGGAGCTGGTGGAACTGCCGGAGGAGCGGCTGCCGGAGGACCCCTCCCCCGCCCAGATCGAGGCGGCCCTTTTGAAGGAGGCTGCTGCCATCCGGGCCAAGCTCCCATCCGGCGCTGCCCTGATCGCTCTGTGCGTGGAGGGAGAGCCGCGGTCCAGCGAGGCGCTGGCCCGGCAGATGGCTACCTGGGCCAGCCAGGGCGTGGGACATCTGGTGTTTCTCATCGGCGGGTCCTTTGGCCTGCACCCCTCCATCAAAGCAGAGGCCAGGCTGCGGCTCTCCATGTCTCCCATGACCTTTCCCCACCATCTGGCCCGGGTGATGGTGCTGGAGCAGATCTACCGGGCGTATCAGATCAACGCGGGCACCCGATATCACAAGTAAAGGACGTGGACGTATGACAGAACCGGCAAAGGACTTCTGGGCCCGGGCGGACCGGGACCTGCTGGACCGCTGGCCGAAAGACGAGGCAGGCGCACCGGAACCCGCCGCCAAGCTGGACATCCAGTGGGAGCTAGACAGCCAGGCGGACATCACTGTGTCGTTTTTGGAAA
>OOIG01002445.1_pt1 | contig 12424 bp, 9 predicted proteins | sample 1692091 | NCBI WGS metagenome assembly OOIG01 (sample SAMN06348188, study PRJEB24527) | human gut metagenome | biome: human gut; feature: ankylosing spondylitis patient; material: feces | host: Homo sapiens | place: China | collected 2015-10
CGGTGCTGCGGCTGAAGAGCGACTACCTGGCCATCGCCACCCTGGGCTTTGCGGAGATCATCCGGGCCATCTTCCAGTGGGACCGGCTGGGCCCTGTCACCAACGGCGCCAACGCGCTGAAGAGCTTTCCCACCTTCTCCAGCTTCAACATCGAGAACGCCGATGGGGAGGTGGTACTGCGCCTTTCCACCTTCGTGCCCTTCCTGCTGGTGGCAGTGTGCATCGGGATCATGGTGCTGCTGATCAACTCCACCTATGGCCGGGCCTTCAAGGCCATCCGGGAGGATGAGGTGGCCGCCGAGGCCATGGGCATCAACCTGGCCAAGCACAAGCGGATGGCCTTCTGCATCAGCTCCTTCTTCGCCGGCGTGGGCGGCGGCCTGTTCGCCATGTTCGCCAACCAGGCCCAAGCCAAGACCTTCACCACCTCCATGACCTACGAGATCCTGCTGATCGTGGTGATCGGCGGCATCGGGTCCATCTCCGGCAGCTGCATCGCCTCGTTCCTGTACGTGGCGGCCAGCGAGTGGTGGCTGCGGTTCCTGGACACGGAGACGTATATCGGCGCCTTCAAGGTGCCCTTCCTGCGGACCGGCTTCCGGATGGTGGTGTTCTCCATCATCATCATGATCGTGGTGCTGTTCTTCCGCCGTGGCCTCATGGGGGACCGGGAGCTCTCTGATGTGGCCCGGAGCCTGCGGGCCCGCCTCTCCGGAAAATCGAAAAAGAAGGAGGCGGCGAAATGAGCGAGAAGATCCTTCGATTGGAGAATATCACCATGCAGTTCGGCGGCGTCATCGCCGTGAACAACATGAATCTGGAGGTAGGCGAGGGGGAGATCGTCTCCCTGATCGGCCCCAACGGCGCGGGCAAGACTACGGCCTTCAACGTCATCACCGGCGTGTACCAGCCCACCAACGGCGCGGTGTGGTACCGGGGGGAGAAGATCGTGGAAAACTACCCCCAGGGCAAGATGCGCAAGCTCTACAAGGGCGAGCACGCCGGGGAGTACACCCACGCCCTGGCCCCCACCCCGGACAAGATTACCCGGATGGGCATGGCCCGGACCTTCCAGAATATCCGTCTGTGGAAGGACCAGACGGTGTTCGACAACGTGCTGACGGCCATGCACTGCCGTGCGACGTGCAATCTCCTCACTGCGACCTTCCATCTGAACCGGCAGGAGGAGGCGCGGCAGCGCCAGCGGGTGGAAGAGCTGCTGGCGGAGGTGAACCTCAGCGACGTTTCCGGGGAGAAGGCGAACTCCCTGCCCTACGGCAAGCAGCGGCGGCTGGAGATCGCCCGGGCCCTGGCCACGGATCCGCAGCTGCTGCTGCTGGACGAACCGGCTGCGGGCATGAACCCCCAGGAGACCGACGAGCTGACGGCCTTCATCGGGGAGATCCGCACGAAGTTCGGCCTGACGGTGTTTCTGATCGAGCACCACATGGACCTGGTCATGGACATCTCCGACCGGATCTATGTGCTGGACTTCGGCAAGCTGATTGCCGACGGCACACCGGCGGAGATCCAGAACAATCAGCGCGTCATCGACGCGTACCTGGGGGTGGCGGAAGATGCTTAAAATCCAACAGCTGCGGGTGTCCTACGGCGGCATCCAGGCTCTCCGGGGCATCGACCTGGAGGTGCCGGACGGCAAGATCGTCACCCTGATCGGCGCCAACGGCGCGGGCAAGTCCACCACCCTGCGGACCATCTCCGGCCTGGTGAAGGCGGAGTCCGGCTCCATCCAGTGGAACGGGGAGGAGCTGCTGGGCAAGCCCATCGACAAGATCATCTCCGCGGGCATCGCCATGAGCCCGGAGGGGCGGCGGGTGTTTGCGGACCTGACGGTGCTGGAGAACCTGAAGCTGGGAGCCTACCTCCGCAAGGACAAAGCGGAGATCGAAAAGGACCTGAAATGGGTCTATGAGCTGTTCCCCCGGCTGGAGGAACGGAACTGGCAGTCCGCCGGCACCCTCTCCGGCGGCGAACAGCAGATGCTGGCGGTGGGCCGGGCCCTGATGTCACGGCCGAAGCTGATGATGCTGGATGAGCCGTCCCTGGGCCTGGCGCCGCTGGTGGTGCAGGACATCTTCTCCATCATCCGGGAGATCAACCGCCAGGGCGTGACGGTACTGCTGATCGAACAGAACGCCAACATGGCCTTGAAGATCGCGGACCTGGCCTATGTGCTGGAGACGGGGAACATCACCATGTCCGGCACCGGCGCGGAGCTGCTGGCCAATGAGAAGATCAAAGAGGCGTATCTCGGCAAGCACAGATAACAGCAGGAGAGAGGCGGAGGCCTCTCTCCTGTTTTTGCGTTTCCGCTGCCGATGCCGCGGGACCCCGGAGGCGGCGGGGAGACGCCGCGGCCCGAAGGAGGGACGGGCGGCCTTTGCGGAGAACATGTGGGGAGAACGGACGATTCGTCCGTTCTTTTTTTGCGCGGATTTTTCGGAACGGCGCATGAAATGCCAAAATCCAGAGACCCTAAACCAGAGCGATTTCCCTGTACCTTTCCGATGAACAAAGGAGTGAGCTTTTTGGAAACCGGAATTCACAATACCTCCGAGATCGGGCGGCTGAAAAAGGTCCTTCTCCACCGCCCCGGCGGTGAGCTGGAAAATCTGATGCCGGAGTATTTGGAGCGGCTGCTCTTTGATGACATCCCCTATCTGAAGGAGGCCCAGCGGGAGCACGACGCCTTTGCCGACTGCCTCCGGCAGCAAGGAGTGGAGGTGGTCTACCTGCGGGATCTGGTGGCGGAGTCCATCACAGATGCCGACGTGCGCGCCGACCTGATCCGCCAGTTCCTGGAGGAGTCCGGCGTCAAGGACGACCGGCTCCGGGAGAGCCTGGAGGACTTCCTCTCTGCCCTGCCGGACAAGGAGATGGTGTCTGCCATGATGGCGGGCGTCCGCAAGTCCCAGCTCCGGGCAAACAGCGCCCGGCTGGGGGACTATCTCTCTGCCGCCGGGGATGATTACCCCTTCGCCGTAGACCCTCTGCCCAACCTCTATTTTACCCGGGACCCCTTCGCCACCATCGGTACCGGCGTGTCCATCCACAAAATGCACACCGCCACGAGAAACCGGGAGACCCTGTTCGGCAAGTTCATTTTCGAGCACCACCCGGACTACCGCAACGCCCCCAGGTGGTACGACCGGGGCGAGACCTCCTCCCTGGAGGGGGGCGATATCCTGATCCTGTCCCCTCAGGTGCTGGCGGTGGGCATCTCTCAGCGGACGGAGGAGGACTCCATCGACGCCTTGGCGGAGACGGTGCTCTCCGAGAGCAAGACCTTCCGCAAGCTGCTGGCCTTTGACATTCCCAAGAGCCGGTCCTTCATGCACCTGGATACGGTGTTCACCATGGTGGACCGGGACAAGTTCACCGTCCATCCCAACATCCTCCAGCAGATTACGGTGTTCGTCATGGAGCTGGACGAAAACCGGAAGATGAAAATCCGTCAGGAGGACGGCCGGCTGGAGGACATCCTGAAGGAGCACCTGGAGCTGGATAAGGTGACACTGATCCCCTGCGGCCAGGGCAGCGAGATCGACGCCGCCCGGGAGCAGTGGAGCGACGGCTCCAATACCCTGGCCATCGGCCCCGGCGAGGTGGTGGTGTACTCCCGGAACTATGTCACCAACCGGGCCCTGGAGGAGGCGGGTATCCGGCTCCACACCATTCCCAGCGCAGAACTCTCCCGCGGGCGGGGCGGGCCCCGGTGCATGTCCATGCCGCTGTGGCGGGAGGATCCGTAAGCATTCGCGGAGCGTGAATGGGCCGCCCCGGCGGCCGGGGGATGCTGGCCCCGGCCAGGGAGGGCTTGTCCAGCGGGATGCACCCCCATGTCGTCGTCGCAAAGTCCGCTCAGCCCCGTTTCCGTGTACGGCGAAAACTGCGCCCACTCCCTTGCACCCCAAGGGCACTTCCGCGCCTACTCCGTGGGCTTGGGCGATCCTCCTCTCCCCACCGTGCGGGGCGCGGCGGGACCCCTTATCGGTCTTGCCAAAAGAGAAACGGGCCGTGCACGGTCCAAAGAGAAAGGCGCCTGGATGCGCTCTGGTGCAGTGGCCCTCCGCGCTGAAGGGGGGCGGCGAATCGGTGCCTGCTCCGATTTGGCCTTGCCTTCGGGCACGCTAGGCCCTTCTGCAATTCCCCCGACTGCCGTCCCGCGGCGGATGGTGCGGAAGTTGCCGGGATGCAAGGACGCATTTGAACTGCTTCGCTTTTCCTGTCTCGCGCTACGGCGCTCCGGGGATTTCCGTCATCAGTGTTCCACTGGTTCCTCCTTCCGCGCGTTCCGCTTCGCTACGCGCTGCCCTGGCGGTCATGGAAGCTGCAGCTTGGCCCTATGCTGAAACTCTCATTAACCACCGGCCAGCGGCAGCGAAAATCAGCGCAGCGTGTATCCCGGACTTCCCCGGGCTGGAGGGGCTCCCAAGGGCCGGACGTTTCCCTCTCTGACCGCCGCAAGGGATCGCCAACCTTCCCCCGCCGAAACATGTTTTCTTTTCCGCCGGGAGCAGTATCCCCCACAGCCCCTGTTCGGCGGTCCACATCTGTCCCCTCAAAAAGTCCTCATCATGAACAAGATAAAAAGGAGTGCATTTTATGGCAATCAACTTGAAAGGCCGGAGTTTTCTGACTCTGGAAGACTTCACCCCCGCGGAGATCCGCTATCTCCTGGACCTGGGCCACGACCTGAAGGCCAAGCGCCGGGCCGGCATCTGCGACCCGACCCTTCAGGGCAAGCACATCGTGCTGCTGTTTGAAAAGACTTCCACCCGCACCCGCTGCTCCTTTGAGGTGGCTGCCACCCAGGAGGGAGGCCACGTCACCTACCTGGACGCCGGCAGCAGCCAGATGGGCAAGAAGGAATCCCTGGAGGACACCGCCAAGGTGCTGGGCCGGTTCTTCGACGGCATCGAGTACCGGGGCTACGACCAGAAGGTGGTGGAGGATCTGGCGAAGTACGCCGGTGTGCCCGTCTGGAACGGTCTCACCGACGCAGACCACCCCACCCAGATCCTGGCGGACATGATGACCATTGAGGAGCACTGCCACAAGCCCCTGAACCAGGTGAAGGTGGTGTTCCCCGGCGACGTGCGGAACAACATGTGCTACGCCTGGATGATCGGCGCCGCCAAGATGGGCATGCACTTTGTGGGCCTGGGGCCCCAGGAGCTGGCCAAGGAGATGGACGGCACACTGGTGAAGCGGGTATTCGCCACCGCACGGGAGAACGGCGGCCTCATCGAGATCACCGACGACATGAACTCCCTGAAGGATGCGGACGTGATCTACGGCGACATCTGGGCTTCCATGGGCGAGGAGGACCTGATCCCCGAGCGGGCCAAGCTGCTGACGCCCTACCGGGTGACGGAGGAGACACTGAAGGCCACCGGCAACTCCAACGTGCTGTATCTGCACTGCCTGCCCTCCTTCCATGACTTTGAGACCAAGCTGGCCAAGGAGTGGCAGGACAAGGGCGTGGACATCCGGGAGGTCACCGACGAGGTGTTCCGCAGCCGCCACAGCGTGGTATTCGACGAGGCGGAGAACCGGATGCACTCCATCAAAGCTGTGCTGGTGGCCACCATCGGAAGATAATTCATGGAAAAGGCGCCGCCTTTTTCGTGAGAGCGTTTACAGCTATCTGCATGTACTCGCTTCGCTTGCACACTTGATAGCTGGGAAGGATGTTTGCCGACACGCGTGCTGCCGGCAAACATGATGGAAATGATGTTGACGCCGCGGCGTCAAAACAGAAGCGGGGTAGATATCTTGAATCAAAAAAAATTCCACATGCCCACAGCCTATACGATCCTGTTCCTGCTGCTGATCCTGGTGGCTGCCGCCACCTGGATCATCCCGGCGGGCAGCTATGACTACGTGGACGGCGTGCCGGTGGCGGGGACGTACCACACGGTGGAGCAGAATCCCCAAGGAGTGGGCGACGTTCTGAAGGCAGCTTTTTCTGGCTTTTACGACGCGGTGGACGTGTGCATCTTCATCCTGATGGTGGGCGGCTTTCTGGGCGTGGTGATGAAGACCGGTGCCGTGGACGCCGGCGTGGGCAACGTCATCCGCCTGCTGGGCGGCCGGGAGAAGTGGCTGATCCCCATTCTGATGCTGCTGTTCGGCCTGGGCGGCACCACCTACGGCATGTGGGAGGAGACCATGGCCTTTTATCCCCTGCTGATCCCGGTGTTCCTGGCTGCCGGCTACGACGCGGTGGTGGGCATCAGCGTGATCCTGCTGGGGGCCGGGGCCGGCGTCATCGCCTCCACGGTGAACCCCTTCGCCACCGGCATCGCCGCGGGCTTTGCCGGGGTCTCCCTGGGAGAGGGCATCGTGCTGCGGCTGCTGGAGTGGGTGGCCTTTGAGGCGGCGGCCATCTGGTTTGTGATGGCCTACGCCGCGAAGGTCAAGAAGAACCCCTCCAAATCCGTGGTGGGCGTGGGCGCGGGCAAGATCCAGGTAAGCATGGACCAGCAGGTGTCCTTTACCGCCAAGCGGAAGGTCATCATGGCCCTCTTTACGCTGACATTCCTCATCATGGTCTATGCTGTGGTGCCCTTTGACGAGATGGGCCTGTCCCTGCCCGCTCTAGGCTGGTGGTTTCCGGAGCTCTCCGCCCTGTTCCTGGTGGCAGGTGTCGTCATCGGCCTCATTGACCGGATGAGTGAGGAGGAGCTGGTAGAGACCTACGTGGCCGGCTGCGCGGACCTTTTGGGCGTGGCCTTTATCATCGGCATCAGCCGGGGCATCACTGTGCTGATGAACGACGGCGCCATCACCGACACGGTCCTCCACTGGGGAGAGCAGGCCCTTTCCGGCGCCGGGGCCATCAGCTTCACGCTGCTGGTGTTCGCCCTGTACCTGCCCCTCACCATCCTGATCCCGTCCTCGTCGGGCCTGGCGACACTGTCCATCCCCATTGTGGCGCCCCTGGGCAAATTCGCCGGGGTGGGCGGCGATCTGGTGGTGACAGCGTTCCAGTCCGCCTCCGGCCTGGTGAACATCATCACCCCTACTGCGGCGGTGGTGATGGGCGCCCTGGCCCTGGGCCATGTGCCCTACGACCGCTGGGTGAAGTATGTGTGGAAGCTGATACTCTGGTTTTTGCTGCTGGCCCTGGCGTTCCTGGTGGCGGGTGTGCTGCTGGGATAGAAAAAGCAAAGCGCGCACGGTTTTCCGTGCGCGCTTTTTGGCTATGTCCCGCTGACGGAGGATGGCGGTTCCGGTGGGAGTCCCGTGATTTCAACAGGGAGGCGGCCTCCGGCGGCTGGCCGCCGTTCTCCGGAAGCCATCTCCTGCGGAGGCGTCCATTGCGGCCATTCCACGCTCAATGGGGAAGACGTGCCTCAGTACCCCACAATGAGGCCCTTTTCCATGGCATAGAAGCTGGTGAGTCCCCGGCAGGACAGCAGGTCCACCTGTTTCACCGGCAGGTCTGCCAGGATCTGCCGCTTCAGGGCCATAGCACCCTCCAGGTTCTCACAGTGGGAGATTACCACCTCTGCGTCGGTGCAGTCCTTGCTGGCCTTCATCAGGGCGGTGATGGCCCGGTAGGTCTTACCCACGCCCCGGGCCTTATCCGCCACATGAATGGTGCCCTCGGCTGTGGCGTCCGCAATGATGTGGATGCCCAGGGAGTGGAGCAGCGTGCCCACAATGGGCCGCATCCGCCCGTTTTTGATGAGATTGTCGAAATTCTCCAGGGTGAAGCAGGTCCGCAAGGTGGCCTGATAGCGGTGGAGCTGCTGGCAGAGAGCGTCGAAGTCCCCATCATCCCCCGCTGCCTCCATCAGGGCCTGGGCCCGGCGGATCAGCAGCACCATGGCCCCGGCGGCGGCGCGGGAGTCGATGACGCAGATCTGCTTTTCCGGGTGCTCCTCCAGCACCATCTCCCGGGCGATGCAGGCCGCGTGGTAGGTGCCGGAGAGCTGAGAGGAGATGGTGAAGCAGACGGTGCGGTCCCCCTGCTCAAAGGCCCCGGCAAAGTCGGCGGGGGAGGGGCAGGCGGACGAGGAGGCAGCCTTCTCCACCGCCATGGCGGAGAGCAGGGCGGGAACCGACAGGGCGTCATCGTCCACAAATTCCCGGCCGCCCACCTGGATGCGCAGAGGCACGGTCTCAAACCGGACGCAGCTGCTGTGGAAGGAAGCTGTCCGCAGGTCGCAGCTGCTGTCGCTCACAATATTCCATGTCATAAAGAACACCCCGAAATCTGATTTTAAAAACGATATCTTCTGCCACCATCATACTGGAGGAAGGGAGAATTGTCAAGGATGGATTCGGAAATCTTGACAGGCGGAAAAAATAGTGCTATGCTGGAACAGTTCTTATAAGAACTGTTTTAAATAAAATGAAAGGGGGCGGGCGCTGTGGCAGTGAGCAGTACGCAGCTGCTGCGGGTTATCCAGCAGTTCCGCCGGTATTACGATAGGCATTTCTCAGAGCTTCTGTCCCGCACCGGGCTCTCCATGCGGGAGATGCATGTGGTGCTGTTTCTGGCCAATCATCCGGCACATGACACTGCCCGGGACGTGACAGAGCTCCGGGGACTGGCCAAGAGCCAGGTGTCCGCCGCGGTGGACCTGCTGGCGGAGCGGGAGCTGCTCCGCCGTCAGCCGGACAAGGCGGACCGCCGGGTGGTCCATCTGACCCTGACGGATGCGGGCGCGGCCCTGGCCCGGGAGGGGCAGAAGCTCCAGAGTACCTGCCTGGACGCGCTGTTTGCCGGTCTGACACAGTCGGAGGCGGAGCGATTTCAGGAACTGCTGGAAAAGGTTCTGACCAGCGCGGAAGTGCGGTTGAAGGAAGGAGGCAATACATGAGCCGTCGAAATGTGGACCTGGGCAGCGGGAGCGTGGGAAAGCTGCTGTTTTCCCTGGCCGTTCCTACCATCACCTCCCAGATCGTCAACATGCTGTACAATCTGGTGGACCGGGTGTACATCGGCCACATGCAGCCGGTGGAGACTGTGGGCAAGCTGGCCCTCACCGGCGTGGGGGTGTGCCTGCCCATCATCATGGTGATCTCCGCCTTCGCGGCCCTGATGGCCTTCGGCGGCGCACCCCGGGCCTCCATCGCCGAAGGGCGGGGAGACCTGAAAGAGTCGGAGCGGATCATGGGCAACAGCTTCACCATGCTGGTGGCGGTGTCCGTGGTGCTGACTGTGGTCTTTCTGGTGTTTGCGGAGCCCATGCTCCGCATCTTCGGCGCCAGCGACAACACCATCGGCTACGCCCTGAACTATATGCGCATTTATGCCCTGGGCACCATCTTCGTCCAGGTGACCCTGGGCATGAACGCCTATATCACCGCCCAGGGCTTCACGGTGGTGGGCATGAAGACTGTGCTGATCGGCGCGATCCTCAATACGGTGCTGGACCCCATCTTCATCTTCGCCTTCGGCATGGGGGTCCGGGGCGCGGCCTTGGCCACCATTCTATCCCAAGCGGTCTCCGCGGTGTGGGTGCTAAAGTTCCTTACGGGCAGCAAGACCAAGTGGCACCTGCGGCGGGAGCACCTGCGGCCCCAAGCCAAGGTGGTGCTGCCGGCCCTGGCCCTGGGCGCCTCACCCTTCATCATGCAGTCTACGGAGAGCCTCATTACCGTGTGCTTCAACTCCTCACTGCTGAAATACGGCGGGGACATCGCTGTGGGTGCTATGACCGTGCTCTCCAGCATCATGCAGTTCGCCATGATGCCCCTCCAGGGCCTGACCCAAGGGGCCCAGCCCATCATCAGCTACAACTACGGCGCCCGGAATCCGGAGCGGGTACGGCGTGCCTTCCAGGTGCTGCTGATGGCCTGCCTGGCCTACTCCCTGCTGCTGTGGGCGCTGGTGCAGCTGTTCCCCCAGCTGTTCGCCCTGATGTTCACCTCGGACAGCGAGCTGGTGAGCTATGCCTCCTGGGCCCTGCGGATCTACATGGCGGCCACCGGGATCTTCGGCATCCAGATCGCCTGTCAGCAGACTTTCGTGGCCCTGGGCAACGCCAAGATCTCCTTGTTCCTGGCAGTGCTGCGGAAGATCATCCTGCTGATTCCCTTCATTTATATTCTGCCCAACTTTTTTGCGGATAAGGCTTTTGCGGTCTTTCTGGCGGAGCCGGTGGCGGATTTCCTGGCGGTGTGTACCACAGCCACCATGTTCGCTGTCCATTTCAAAAAGAGCATGACCGCGCTGGAGGGAAAGCCCGGCGTGTGAACCGAAAACCCGATACAGAGAGCCGGCCGCCCCAAGGGTGGCCGGCTTTTTGCGCAGGGGAGTGGACGGCGGGCCTCAGGCCCCGAAGATCTCCGCCAGCAGGTCCATGGCCTCTGGCAGCGCCGCCGGGCTGAGGCCGGCATAGTTCACCACCAGCGTGTGGGCGTAGGCAGGGGAGGGGATGGCGGCGTACTCCGAGAGAAAGCCCAGCCGGACGCCCAGGGCCGCAGCCCGGTCCCGCAGGGCCCCGTCGCTCTCCCGGGTGTCCAGCCGCAGGAGAAAGTGGAGCCCCGCCCCCTGCTCCGAGATCGTGATCCGGTTCCGGAAAGGGCTGGACCGGAAGGAGGCCAGAACCGCGTCGTGACGGGTGCGGTACTCCTTGCGCATCCGGGCCAGGTGCTGCTCGTAGTGGCCCCGGTCCAGGAACCGGGCCAGCACGTGCTGGTCCAGGGCGGGCACCGTGCAGGAATAAAAATCCAGCTCCCGGCGGTACTGCTCCAGCAGGCGGGGCGGCAGCACCATGAATCCCACCCGCATGGAGGGGGAGATGGTCTGGGAGAAGGTGTTCATGTATACCACCCGCCCGGCGGTGTCGATACTCTGGAGGGTGGGAATGGGACGGCCTGTAAAGCGGAACTCGCTGTCATAGTCATCCTCGATGATGATGCCTCCGGCCTTCTCAGCCCAGCGGAGCAGGGCCTGCCGCCGGCCGATGGGTGTCACCAGTCCGGTGGGATAGTGGTGGGCGGGAGAGAGATGGACCACACTGGCTCCCGCCGCCTCCAGGGCCTCCGGGGGAACGCCCTGGCCGTCCAGGGGCACCGGGCGGCAAGCCGCGCCGCACTTGCCGTACACCTGGCGGATTTTGGGATAGCCCGGATCCTCCACGGCAAAGACGGCCTCCCGTCCCAGCAGCTGAGCCAGCAGCAGATACAGGTACTCCGCCCCGGCCCCCACCACGATCTGCTCCGGCGGCACAGCCATGCCCTTATACTCCCGCAGGTCCCGGGCGATGGCCTGCCGCAGGGCGGGCAGCCCCTGGTGGGGCACTGGGCGCAGCAGGGCTTCCCCGTCCTCGGACAGCACCTGCCGGGTCAGACGGGCCCAGGCCGCCGCGGGGAAGCGGCTGGCGTCCACCTGGTTGCTCTTCAGATCCAGCCGCCAGACCGGGGCCTCCGGCGGCGCCTCAGGAGCCGGCGGAGCGGGGGCGGCGGGCCGGGGCCGCTCCACTTCCGCCACGAAAAAGCCCCGCTTGGGCCGGGTGTACACATAGCCCTCCGCCTCCAGCTGCTGGTAGGCCCCCTCCACCGTCATGACGGAGATGTGCAGGTGCTCCGCCAGGGCCCGCTTGGAGGGCAGCCGCTCCCCGGCCGTCAGGGTGCCGTCCAGGATGTCCCCCCGGATGCAGCGGTACAGGTATTCATACAGCGGCGCTCTGCCGCGGTTTTCCAGGGCGTAGGTACGCATGGGCTTCCTCCATCTGACCTGATAAAAAATTCAGAAATTGACGCTTTTAATCATATCATATTTGTTCTATGATGGCAACAGCAAATGGGGCGCGAGACGGCCCCGCCGGAAGGAGAAGAGGATATGGAGAAGACAGTGGAGCAGGAGACGGCCAAGACCTTCCAGCGGACACGGATGGTCGTGATGGCGGCGGCCTTTGCGGCGCTGGCCTGCGTGGCCACTATGGTGGTGAAGGTGCCGTCCCCCACCGGCGGCTACATGAACCTGGGGGACACGGTGGTGCTGCTGGGCGGATATCTGCTGGGGCCAGCCTGGGGCGCCCTGGCGGGCAGCATCGGCCCGGCCCTGGCGGATGTGCTGCTGGGCTCGCCCATCTACGCACCCGCTACCCTGGTCATCAAGGCAGGGATGGCGGCTTTGGCGGCCGCGTGCCATCAGGCGTTCGGAAAGGGACGGGGTCCCCTGGGCCTTGCGGCCTGCGGCATCGTGGGAGAGCTGCCCATGGTGGTGGGCTACTGGCTGTACGACGCCCTGCTGCTGGGGAGCGCGGCTGGTGCCGCGGCGGGTATCCCCAGCAATCTGGTGCAGGCTGCCTTCGGCATCGCCGCCTCCACACTGCTGGCGGCGGCTCTGGGCCGCAGCGCCTACGTCCGGCGGGAGTTCCCCCGGCTGTGATCCCCGCAACATGGAAGAAAGCTCCCCCGGCGGAAAATTCCACCT
>OOIG01002447.1_pt1 | contig 12420 bp, 6 predicted proteins | sample 1692091 | NCBI WGS metagenome assembly OOIG01 (sample SAMN06348188, study PRJEB24527) | human gut metagenome | biome: human gut; feature: ankylosing spondylitis patient; material: feces | host: Homo sapiens | place: China | collected 2015-10
TACACGACGCTCTTCCGATCTACCAAAAGTTACGTTTTCATATTCTGTCTTTGTAAGGCTGTTTGATAAAGCCACCGTTGCAAACATAGGACAATGATGAATCTGACAAAGTTCTAATAATTCTGTCATTTTCGTTGAAATCTCAGCTCTTTCTTCTTTTGATAAATTATATTCCCGCATTATATGTCACCTCTTTATCTTTCTTTTAAGAATCTATAAGTTGTGCAAACGCATTCGTGAAAGCGTCCATATCTTCATCTGAAGCAGCTAAATGCTCGTCCGCTACTACCACTGCGTCTGGAGCTTTCTCAAAATAAAATGTATTTTCTTTTTCTGGTTCTTCCTGTTGTTCTTTTTTGGGATACATGGAATATTCTGACTCAGGTATAGGAGGAGATATAGGCGCAGATTCTGGCAAACTCTGTTTTATGACTGCCTCTGGCATAAGATCAATCGGTTCCGCTTCTGTTTTTTCTATTTTCGGAGGGATATAAGATGTTTCAGGAGAGGGAATGGAGGTTGTGCGCTTTTTGACCATCTTTTTCCTCCTTTTTGCAGGCTTTTTTCGTGTTATCAGCATCATTTTGCATTTATCCTTTGTAAAAGGATATAACTTTTCTGTAAAATACAGATAATCTTCTTTGTTATTAAGAAAATTTTCAGCAATAGGTCTCCATAAATAAAGACGTAACAGACTTTTGAAAAAATTATTCCATGCCCCAGGATTGATTTTATCGATCATCTCAATAATTTGCCTGTCAGTAGCATCCTCTTCATCTAAAAACAATCTATACTCCACCTTCGCGCCATGCGTACTTTGGGGTTGAAAATCATCTTCGGATGGATTTGGCAGGGAAAGGAGAAATTCCTCTCCCTTTATAAAAGCAACCAAAACTTGATGCATTACGTTCGCCACATCTACATTGCGGTAATATAAAGTCAAAAGATCGATATCATGCTTTGTATAAAATCGGATTGCAAACGACCTTGACATATATACACCTCCCCTTATTTAGCCATAGACATATATCTAAACTGATAATATCCTCTTGCAACAGAGTAAAGAAATGGGACATCTGTAGCATTTATATTGCTTGGTAAGATCTGTAATGTTTTCATGCCAGCTAAATACTGCTGGATATCCTCAAACCATGCTTCTCCAGTTCCTCCGGCAACGATCAGTGTTTCATAATCACGGAACGTATTCGTGATTGAACGTGAACGTATCATAGCCTCAAGGAATACTTCATGGCTTGCCTGTTTCACTAATTCCCCAATCGGTTTACTCTCCTGTTCCATTGTTTCTTCATTCAGGCAAATGATATACCCTGTCTCAAGATTATGCTGTAATGCCTGACTACGGATATCCTCGCCATATTCGTCCATGATAAGTTTGGAAACACGTTTTAAAATCTCACCACTTCCAATATTTAAAAGTGACTCACAACAAACGATCCTTCGGTTTTTAATACCGTAAAAATCAGCTGTACCGCCCCCAAAATCAGCAACTAACGTTTTTCCGAAGAGAAGTTTTTTGGTATCTGCACTGTATTTTGCATCTTTTCCAATCAAAGCTGAATATAAAGCCCCTGCTGGCTGCGCCATGAGATGGATATTTTCAGAAGTAATCTGTAGATTAATATTTACCCATGGTTTATTTCCTTTTTTTAAAGAAAAGTTAAATGGTTTTGTCAATGATTCTTTCATTGCAGAGGAGTCTGCTTTAAGGTAAGAAGCCGGAAGTCCTGTTTCCAAGAAAATAGGACGTTTATCTTCTTTTTCTCTTGACATAATAGCGAGCCCAATCGCCGCCTTGCATAAGATCTGAAACTTTGGATTCCAATATCTTTTTCGATCATAAGTCTCAGAGTCTGTTTCGTTCGTATCTCCACTTTCAACCATTTCCTGTGCAGTGTAACCCAGCATATATGTTTTTCCAGTATCATTGTCCCGGTACAGGATATCCTTTTCATCAAACAGGTTCAGGCTTTCATCTGTCAGTTCTTTTACAAATGATGGAAAACAGAAATACCCTCTTTCATACCACACCTTCATCCCGGAATAGCCTGCGTCCAGACCAACGATAAATTTAGGGGCTTTCGGAAGCTGCATTGGGATATTAAAAAATTCGTGACGAGTTCTATAAAGATTTGTAGGTACCATAATTGCTCCTTTCTTTTCTTGCAATAATTTCCTTTATTAATATGTAGAAGTTGTGTGTCTGAAAAACACACATATATCTGTGGACTTTCTTCATAGATATATAAGTGATATTTCTTCACATAACAAACCTAAGTTGTGTGAAAATTTATCACAGGTATATGTGTGTTCCAGATACACTCAAATCATAGCAAGTCGTCTTGTGAGAAGAATTTTTGTAAGAAAAAAGAAAGCCTGAAAACAGACTTTCTTGTAACGCAATAAAAAAGAATTCGATTCCAAAAAAACGATTATGAATTAATTCCATTTTGTTTTTATTATCTCATCCTTTATCTCCCGACTCTCAGTATATATTTTATTATCAGTTTCTCTTATTTCTTTCTTTATCTCCTGACTCTCGGCAAATATTTTGTTCCTTGTTTCTAGGTTCTCTTTAAATATCTTATTATTAGTTTCTCTTATCTCGTTCCTCATTTCTCGACATTTATCATATATACGGTCTTGTAACCAAACAAATCCGAATGCCATGGCAAATAAGATGATAAAACCAAATAAGATTATTGTCCCAAACAGAATATCAATGTTTTGTATTTGTGTTGTTCCCATTTTGTTTTTCCTCCTTATTGGCTGATATATTCGACTGGAATGTTTAACGTCTGGCAGACTACCCTTAATGTATCAATATCAAGTTTTCCTTCTTCTTTTCTGTCAAGGATTCTTTTCAAGCGTGTCTGGGAAATTCCAATATTCCTAGCTGCCTGTTCCAGATTTTGTGTAGCGGCAATTTCTTTTGCACTCTCAGCCTTGATTCTGTCTTCCAAAACCAACAATAAAAACCCCGGTACAAGACCGGGGCTTTAAGAAAGGATTAAAAAAATGAGGGAACAAAAATATTTTTTGTTCCTTATTTAATATGTATTTTTTAATTTTTATAAGAAAGCTATCGTTCTGGATATTCTGGCTGTTGTTGCTTTACCTGCAATTCTTTGTATTCTTCCAATTGCTTCATTAGTTTTTTATTCTTTTTTTTAAGCTGAATGATTTCTTTCTCTAGCTTTTCGTTCCGTTCTTTTTCTTTGCGCCAAGATTCGCGCAAAGACTGCATATTCTGTCGTTCTCTTTCTGCATCGGATGCCAATCTTTCAATCTGGGCAAACACATTAGATATATCCACTTTACTTTTAGAAGCGGCTTCTTTTGCCGCTTTAGAAGCAAGTGTATAGTACCGGATATCCTTGATGAAAAAAACACCTGCGGTTTCCCGCAGGTGTAAAAAATAAATCTAAATGTTAGATTCTTTTTCTCTTCTTAATGACATATACAACGCCGCTGACACAAAATACAACCGCTGCTCCAATCAATGCCATAAAAATGATATCGCTTGTCTTAACAGTCTTTGATGTGCCATTGCTTCCACCATTGGAGGAAGTTCCGTTGCCACTGTTTCCACTGCTCTTTCCGGAAGATTTCTTTGGTGTGGATTTCTTCGGAGTAGCTTTTGTAACTTTGACAGTCTTCGTGGATTTTCCTGGCTTTGTATTATCGGAAGTTGCCGTTGCCACGTTCTTTACATTCTTTCCAGCAAGGGATGCATCTTTGAAAGTTACTTTATAAGTTACTTTCATGGATTTTTCACCCTCTAAGTTGGATTTTGTCTTAACGGTAAATCCGTTCTTTGTCATCTTGATCGTAGCTTTTTTGATTTCTTTTCCATCTGGACCAGTAACCTTAATGCTCTTTTCATCAATGACAGTTCCCGTTGTCTGTAAGGCATCTTTGATGACTACATTCTTTGCAACAGTACCTTTACGGTCGTTTGTTACAGTGATAGTGTACTGTCCCTGCCCGCCTACTTTGTAAGAATCTTTATCAGATGTCTTTTTCACTACTAAACGAGGGTCCGTACCCTTATCAACGTCAACTTCATGGTCAGTTGTTACTTCACCAGTATCTGCTTTACCAATTGCGATATTTTTCACTTTCTTGCCTACAAGGGACTTGGAAGTGAACTTAACGTCGTAATTAACAGTAAAGGATTCATCTTTTGCAAGATTCATACCAGTTTTAATAGTGTATGATGTTTTTGTAGTTGCGATCTGGACAGATTTTGTGATGTCTGTACCCTTTGTATCCAATACTTTGATCGTATCAGAAAGGATTTCAGCACCTTCTGTCTGTAAGGCATCTTCAATGATGACGTTCTTTGCTTCAGCATTTTCTTTTGTCTGACTGAGTTTTACAGTATAGCGACCTGTTTCGCCAACACCATAAACGTTTTTGTCAGATGTCTTTTCGATAGCCATTTCCGGACCATCTACTGTGACTTCTTTTTCTGTCTCTACCCAATCAGATGTTGGGTGTTTTACTTCGTTTGTTGGTACGAAGCTATCAGGTGTCCATGAAGAAGGATCTTTTGGATTCTCCTTATCTGCTTTCTTTACAAGTGCAACATTTGTGATCACATCATCATCTGTTACAGTATCAGCTACCTTTACTTTAAAGGAAACGCTCTCTGACGCTCCAGCTGCTACGCTTGGAACAGTGAAAGATACATAAGATTTTCCGCTGATCTCGACTAATTTACCGCCAGAATCTTCAACATAAGTTGTTTTGTCTGGTACAGCATCCAGAACGAGGACGTTTTTCTTTTCCTCATTAGAAGTATTTGTTACTTCAATATTGTATGTGATCTCGTCTCCGGCTTTAACCTGTGTACCGGAAGCTGGCTCGGCACTCTTTAATGCAGTGAGTCCGTCTTCTACAGTAACCGGTGTCACATCGTTGTCTGTTTTTGCAGATGCGTTGTCCGCTTTTGCTTTTGCGATGTTCTTTACAGCCTGTCCTGCTAAAGAGCCATCTTTGAACAATACATCATATGTCACAGTAAATGTCTCGCCAAAGGCAAGGCCTCTTCCTGTCTCGATCGTGTAACCAGATGTATCCTTTGTGATGTTATCTACTTTATTTGTGATGTCTTTTCCGTTTGTATCTACAATCTTGATTGTAGCTGTCTGGATCTCAGCACCTTTTACCTGTAAAGCATCTTTGATAACAACATTTTTTGCAACCGCATTTTCTGTATCCTGTCCTACTGTTACTGTATAATGTCCAGTTTCGCCTACCTGATAAACATCTTTATCAGATGCTTTCTGGATAGTTAAGCTTGGAGCGATCACAGTAACTTCGTTATCATCCTCTACCCATGATGGCAGTGGATGGGTTACCTCATTTGTCTCCTGATAGGAGCCTAAATCAGTATCATCGTCTTTGTCAGTTACTTTTACTAACGCTTTGTTTGCAACCTGCTTGTCAGCACTTTCATTAACAGTTACCGTAAAGGATACGGTCTTTTCTTCTCCTGCTTTTAAAGTATCGATCGTAAATGCAACATAAGATACACCGTTGATATCTTTTACATCCCCGCCATCTTTGTATGTTGTGCCGGTTGGTACAGCGTCAAGGATATGGATGTTTGAGATGTCTTTTTCGGATGTGTTCTTTACTTTGATAGAGTATTTGATATCATCCCCCACATTGACAGTGCTGCCATTTGCTGGGTCAGAATCTTTTACAATCTCAAAGAGTTCATTTCCGTTTTCATCCTTATAAGTTCCCGGAGTTACATCCTTTGTTGTCGTTGTTGTTAAGTTTCCGGCAGTAGCTTTTGCTACATTTCGTACTTTCTCATTAGCAACAGACGCTTTTGTAAACTTCACATCATAAGTTACGGTAAATGCCTTACCATAGCTTAAATCTTTGCCAGTCTTAATAGTATAGCCGCTCTTTGTAGATTTGATTTCTACTTCTTTTGTGATATCTTTTCCATCAGGATCTGTGATCTTGATTGTATCTGTTAAGATATCTGCTGCATTATTTTCAATCGCATCTTTGATGATGACATCTTTTGCAGCCGCATCTTTTTCTGTCTCACTTACCTTTACAGTATAGTGTCCAGTATCGCCTACGCTGTATGTCTCTTTATCAGATGATTTTTCGATTGAAAGAGCAGGAACAACTTCTGTTACGATATATGGGATGGTGTGGATAACTTTATTGGTATCAACAAAATCATCATCTTCCCAATGCTTATCTGGCTCATCAGATGTTTTTACCTGTGCTACGTTTTTGATCGTTGCAAGTCCTGTTCCTGTTACTTTTACCTTAAAGGATTCTGTCTTAGACTCTCCTGCCTTTAAAGTATCAACTAAGAAAGTAACATAAGATTTGCCACTGATAGTCTTAAGAGTTCCACCAGATACATATTCCGTAAGTTCTGGAACCATATCACGGATCATTACATTCTTCTTATCTTCTTTCGAAGTATTTGTGACAGTGATGTTATAAGTGATTTCATTACCTGTATTTACAACAGATCCACTTTCTGGATTTGCCGTTTTGATAGCTGTAAGTCCGTCTTCAATATCAACTGGTGTAACGGTATTATCTGTTTCTGCTTTTGCATTGTCTGCAACAGCTTCAGCTACGTTAGGGATATCTTTATTTGCTAAAGATGCATCCTTAAATACCACATCATAAGTTACAGTGAAAGATTCACCATACGCTAAGTTTCTGCCAGTGTTGATAGAGTAGCTATCATCTTTTGTCTCAATCTTGACATCTTTTGTGATGTCTTTTCCAGTAGTATCAGCAATCTTAACAGAATCTTTTACAATGCTTACGCCCTTAACCTGCAGTGCATCATTGATCCTTACATTGATTGCTTCTGCATCTTTCTTATCCTGTGTTACCTTTACAGTATAATGTCCAGTCTCGGAAAGATTGTAAACCTTCTTATCAGAAGATTTTGTGATAGTAAGGTTTGGTGCATGAAGGGTTACTTCATTATCAGCCTTTACCTCATCTGCATTATCCGCTTTCGCATCAGCAATGTTCTTCACTTTCTTTCCATCTAAGGAATCAGATTCAAACAATGCATCGTATGTGATTGTGAATGTTTCATCTTTTGCAAGGTTTTCATTTGTATTAATAGAATAGCTTCCATCTTTCACAGAAATCTCTGCTTTTTCAGTAATGTCTTTCTCACCTTTCATGATCTTAACATTGCTGATCTTTGTTCCGGCTACCTGCATGGCATCAGCAATAACAACATTTTCTGCTGTCGCATTCTTCTTTGTCTGTCTGACTACTACAGTGTAGTGTCCAGTCTCTCCAATAGAATAAACGCTTTTATCGGATTTCTTTGTGATAGAAAGTTCCGGTGTAACAGGTTCTGTCTTTACTCTGTTTGTAGCAAGTACCTGTGGTGCATTGCTTCCCCAGATAAGAACAGAGTTTGTTGTCTCTTTTCCAACGGATGCTGCCTGTGGGGTTGCACGATATGTTACTTTGATCGTATCTGCTTCTGTAAGGTCTTTTCCAGTTTCGATAGTAAATCCATCTTTTGCTTCATTTAATGTGATCTTAACATCTTTTGTGATGTCATTACCATTAAATGTTACATGGAAAGAACCTTCTTTAATAAGGAAGTTATCTTTCTGGTCGAACTGGTCTTTGATGATAACCTTTTCAGCAGTTACATTTTCACGGCTCTGTCTGGCTGTGATCGTATATTGTGCTTCTTCGCCTAAGTAATACGTTGCTTTATCTGAGTCTTTATTCGGTGTGATAGATGGGCCGTTTGGTGTAACAGTTGCATCTGTCGTTACTTTTAAAGCTTCATCAGATACGGCATTGGCTACATTCTTGATCTCTTTACCAGCAAGCTTGTTATCTGTGATGACCATCTGGTATTCAATCTGCAGCTTTGTTTCTTTTGTCACTCCGACTGGGTTCCATGTCTTCTGTGTTTCCGGTTTCTTTCCAGCTTCAAGATTCCAGAGGCTATAATTTCCTTCTTTTACAAGGTGTCTCTTTGTCTTTAATGCGAAGGTGTTGTTCTTAACGGCTTCGTCATAAGATTCTTTCTTAATAACATTACCCTCTGCATCCATCAGCACAATGCTGGCTTTTTGCAGTTCGACACCTTCTGTCTGGATATCATCATCAATTACAAGGTTTCTTGCGACTGTACCGATCTGGGAGTTTGTAACATCGATTTTGTAAGTAACCGTATCACCGATCGCATATTTTTCCTTATCCGCTTTCTTTGTGATAACAAGGCGAGGACTGTTGATATATACAAGAGCATCCGCTTTTACTGTTTTTGCTTTGCCATCTGTTTTTTCAAGATTGGAAGCGGTTGCCTTTGCTGTATTTCTTACTTCTGTACCATTAACGATCTCTGTTGCTTTACCAGTATAAGTGATCATCAGTTTGCTGCCGGAGGCAAGATAAGTATCTTTTAACTTCCATCCGTTACCGCTCTTTTCCAGAGTGATCTCAGGAGTACGGTCTTCGGTTTCGTTATATTTATCTGGATTTAACTTATTTGTTTCATCCGCTGTTCCTGCAACATGATATTTGATGGTTGTTCCCTTGCCGCCTGCGGCTTTAAAGGTTACTGTTTTTCCATCTTTTGTTGTCTCTACGATCTGGATATCATCATAGTTTAAGATGAGTCCATCTGGTAAACTGATATCAGAGATGTCTACATCTTTTGCTACTGTGCCATCTGCACCATTTGATGTCACATCTACCTGGTATTTTACTAACTCATTTCCTGTTTCTTTTTCGTATACACGGAACTCATTATCTGCTCGGTTATCCTTTTTCTTCGCTTTATACTCATTGATGTATTTCTTTGCGATAGAAAGGTCTGCTGTATTGATGTAAAGTTCTGCATCGTCTTTTACTTCATCGGCATTATCTGCTTTTGCAGAAGCAATATTGACGATTTCTTTACCATTTCCAGCTTTTGTTGTCTTAGCAGAAAATGTGATCGTTACTTCCGCATCTTTTGGCAGAGCGGAGATAGTTGCTTTGTATCCGTTTCCATCTGCTGCAATATTGGACGTAACTTTTGATGTTGCTGTCTCATTACGAAGTTCTGGATTCAATTTATTGGTTGGGTCTGCTGTTCCAGCAACATGTTCTGTCACGGAATCAGGCACTCCACTCATCTTTAAAGAACCAGAAACAAGTTCTAATCCTTCAGGAAGTGTATCTGCGATTGTAACATTTTTGGCAATACCTTTATTGTTTTTTACCTTTACGGTAAAGTTTGCAGTGTCACCTACTTCATACTCATACTTATCAACGACTTTATCAATCGATAATTCGCCGCTGTTTGTATAAGCTTCGGCATCATCCTGCGCAGCCTCCATAGCGTTTGTTGCTGTGGCTTTTGCAGTATTGTAATTTTCTTTTGCGTTTCCGCTCTCTAATGCAGTACAAGTGACGATTGTCTTAAATTCTTTTCCTGCTGGAAGGGAAGCGGCTGTTACCTTAACATTTTGTCCAGAAAAAGAACTGGTAGCTTCAATACCTTCTGTTTTTACGCTGGTGATCTTATACTCAGAAGGAATGGTGTCTGTTACATTTACATTTGCTGCATTTGTAGTTTTTCCTGTTTCCTTTGTTGTGATCGTAAAGACTACGTTATCGCCAACTTTATGTTCGTATTTGTCTACGACTTTGTCCACAGCGAGTTTTGCCATCTTCATACGGACATTGACAGTATTAGATGTGTTAGTTTTTGTTCCGCTATCCTGTTTTGTTGTTAACGTACCCTTGTTAGGGATAACAACTTCTGTTTTATCAGCATTAAGATATTTAGAAAGGTTAGCTCCCGCTTTTACTTTTGCATGGAAATGAAGAGTAAATTTACCGCGCATTTCATCATCAGTAAGTTTATTAGCAGTAGCCGTTAATATCTGACCATTTGTCTTAATTGTAAAATTACTTGTTACGTTCTCGGTTTTCCCATCTCTTACTCTAGTTACAGTTGGATTTCCTGTAAATTCAAGGACACTTTCTAATGTATCTTTCCAAATAAAACTTTTTATTTGGCTTCCGACAGCATTACCACAAGTTGTAGATAATGTGTATTCAAATGAGTCAGATGAATTTGATAATGTAACATCTGTTTTTCCATTAACTGTTTTAGTTAACGGAAAATTAATAATCGTAGGACTATCGCCAGATCTATTACGAGCATCAAAAGATAAAAAGACCCCATTTGGCTGTTTACCGTCTTTTCCACCAGTAAAATAACGTATTTTCATTTTGTTGTTAGCTGGTGTTAACTGAGCCTGTACATACAGGGCATATCTCTGAGCGTTTGAACCAGTTCCTCCATCTGTCGCATCACTACTTGAATCGCAATAAACAGTATTATCTTTTACACTACCGCTCGGAAGTCGGTCTGCTGGCATGTTAAATCCAAGTGCTGTATCATCCTTTGCTGCACTAGCATTTTTTAATCCAGCCCATGTAACACGTCCCGGAGTACGGATCTCTAACCCCTGGTAGGAGTCAATATCCCAAAATGTCATATTGCCTTTCCATGTAGAACCTAAAGTAGATTTTCCGGCATCCGTTAATGTGTAGGTAACCACAATCCACTGATATCCACTATACCGGATACTCGCTGGCGTTTTTTTATGAAATGCAATATATGGACCATCCGCTCCGCTGATAGCACCATGAGCCTGTTCCACAGATACTTTTAAATCATATTTTTGCCCTTTTTCTGCTCCGTCAAGAGTTACACCGGAATATTTGATCCAATATCCATTATTAGAATCGTTGATTTTACTGGCATCTAACTTACCTGCAATCGGGGTACCAAGTTTAGGTTTTTCGCTGTCTTTCATCTCTTTCTTAGCCCATCTAGCTGCTGCATTATCAGTAGCAAGGCTAGAAGAATAAGTAACAGTTGCATTTTCTGTATTGATACTTAATTTGTTCATATCTGCCGCATTAATTGTATTCTGCTTCTTATCCGAATTCTTTACACGAGTCTTTATTGTCGTTGTTTCAGCATTAGCAACAATCGCTGTTCCTGGCACTGCTGTCGTCACAGCCATTGCCGTAGCCATTACGACAGAAGCGATTTTTTTCAGACTTCTAAACATAAATGACCTCCTGTTATGTTTTATAAAATTTTCAAGGTACGGTACCATAGTGCTATATAAAGCACCCAAGCTTGTTTGCTTTATAAGTCTATGGATTTGGTCTGTCTCGGCATTTCATAAGACATCCTCCTTTCTGACTGCTCCATCACAGTCCCACCTAATATGTAAAATTGATTTTTTGAAAGGAAGATGGAAAAAAGAATCGAATTCCTTTTTATGATAGAAATAAAAAAAAGAAGCCATAATAACTTCTTTTTTTTAATTAAATTATAAGTAGAAATCTCCCGGTTTTAACCGGGAGATGAATATGTTTTTCTGGGCTGTGATACATAGCAGCCGTTTTTATCCACCAGGTAGGTACTTGTCCCAGTAAAGCTGCAGATAAAAAAGATTCAGTCATTGGCTTGACTGAACCTGTTCTTTACTATTTATTGTTTCCAGTCGATTCAGATGTATTTTTCTGAATTTTCTTGTGACTTTAGATTTCATGATTTTTCAGAACCATTTGTACAATGTCATTATTTAAAGTATTCGTATCCTTTGCTATTTGTAATACCAACTTTTTATTAAAAGAAGAAAAATTCTCTACATATTGTAATCTTCGTTTCCATGAAGGATGTGTTATTGTTTCAATATCTTTCCCGTTACTATTACATATATACAGCATTGCTGAAAGCAATTTTTTCTTATCTCTATTTAAAAATATTTTACCGCTCTCTAAATCCGCATGTACTTCGTTTGTCCATGCAATAAATTTGCAATATTTAGGATGTTTTAGTGGACAAATATCTCTTTCTGTATGTGCCATTTCATGCCCTAGTGTATATAAAAAAGGAATTTGAGATTCATTTCGTTTTAATACAACTCTAGCTGCCCATTCTGGAGAAAAAATAATTTTTTGTTTTCTAACAAACGCATCAAGTCCGTAATACCCTAAAAATATAAAAGAATTAAATCGTACTTTAAATATTTTGTCAGAATATGTGTTTTCAACTTTTATTATCTCTTTTGAAATATCAATATCATCACTGAATCCCCATTTATTTGCTTTCTTTTCCACATATTTTCTGACTAAAATATCCATTTTAACTCCTTAATTTTAAAAAAATATTAATAACGATAATGAATAATAATGCAAAGAAATAAAGCAGCCATAAATGACCGGCCGGAACCAGACCATAGACTAACCATGCCAGAATGATACTGATTGTGAGGATCAGCATGCCGGCTACCCAGTAAGGAATCAGCTTGGCCAGAATGAAAGTGAACTTGCTTACAGGAGTCA
>OOIG01002448.1_pt1 | contig 12416 bp, 16 predicted proteins | sample 1692091 | NCBI WGS metagenome assembly OOIG01 (sample SAMN06348188, study PRJEB24527) | human gut metagenome | biome: human gut; feature: ankylosing spondylitis patient; material: feces | host: Homo sapiens | place: China | collected 2015-10
TATACGCCAGCACGTTGAACAGCAGGGCGTTCCGCAGGCTCTTGGCCGCCGTCAGCACACCGCCTACGCCGAACACCAGAAATCGGTCGCCGGAGATATTGGTGTGTCCGTTGAAGAACGGTGCATCCGCTCCCACGCACAGGGAGTGCAGGCCCAGCAGCACCTCCTGCAGCAGCTCCTGCGTATACAGCGCACCCGGCTTGTATTGGGCCAGTTCCTCTTGCATGAGGTCATACAGATCGGAGAGGATGGGGTAGTCCTCCGGTATAAGCTGGCGCAGGTCCGTCTCCTCCGTAATGCCCCAACGGGCATATAATTTGGACAGCATGATCTCTATGGTGTCCAGCTGCGGGTCGGTGAGATCCTTGTACGCCCGGAAGAAGTCTTTCAAAAAGGAGATGTGCCGTGCCAGCAGGGTAGACTTGCGAAAGGTCTCCGGGGCTGTCTCGTCGGTGTCCTTGTTCCAGCTCCGCACTTCCAGCACATTGATGCGCTTTTCTCCGGCCATCAGGTCAATGAAGCACCCACCTAAGTTTTCACACAACTCCTCCAACTCATGCTCGGCATCCAGGGCAATCACCGATTTGCCCGCTTCCAGCAGATTGCAGATCAGCAGCTTGATGAGGTAGCTCTTGCCCTGACCGCTGTTGCCCAAGATAAGGATATTGGCAGAGGTCTTGTCGCTGTCCCGACGGTCAAAGTCCACCACGATGTTGCTGCCGTATTTGTCTTTCCCAATGTAAAAGCCGTTGGGATCTGTCTTGCCGGAGTAATTGAAGGGATAGAGATTGGCCACGCTGCTGGCGGGCAGTACCCGCTCGAACTCCCGGCCCAGCATATTGCTGCCCACAGGGCTGACGCAGCAGAACCCCTGCTTCTGCCGCAGGAGCAGCTTGTCCACATTCAGCTTGCAGCGCACCAGCTCCGTCAGTACATCCGTCTGGAGCTGGCGAAGCCGTTCCTTGCTGTCCGCCGTCATCTCCAAATACACAGCACAGTGGACCAGCGGCTCGTGCTCCCGGTGCATTTTATGCACCAGCTCCGCCACATCCCGCAGATTGCTCTCCGCCGCCACCGCCTGCCGCAGCTTGTTGGGGTCCGAGCCGTCCAGCTTGTTTTTCTTGTTGGCGTTGTCGATGATCCTGTCCTCCTCGCCGGGAGACACCTGGCGGCAGTAAATGCGCAGCGTCACGCCGCTTTTCTCACCCAGCTCCCGCAAGAGCGCCTGGACCTCGGTGCTGGCCGGATATTCCCGCAGCGCCCACACGCAGCGGTAGGTGCTGCCGAAGATGTAATGATCCACCTCGAATTTCACAACCCCCGGTGCGATGCGGTCCAGATAAGTGCGGAGGAACGCTTCCTGCTGGGAAGGTGCCTTTTTAGAAAATGGATTCTTCATTTTTCCTCCTCACCACATATATAGTTCTATGTGCGGCTCCAGTTCCGGCTCCTGCCCGGTAAACTGTTCCGGCTCCTGAAACATCTGCGTATACCGCTGTATCTGCTCCTCCGTCAGGGAGCAGAAGCCCCCTGCATGGTCATCTCCCACCAAAAAGAAAGGCCCGCAGATGATATCATCTCCGAACCGTCGGTTGGGCTGCATGCCGTTCAGTTTTCCCTCGTCGTTACAACAGAGGACAACGCCGTCTCCCATAGAGAGAGGCTGGAACAGACCCTCTACCTCCCGCTGGATGGCTTTCAGGCCCTCCTCCATCTCTTTCGCATACGGAGCTTTTCCCGGCTCCACTTTCAGAATTCGCATTTCAAACCTCCGTTTCCGCTGTCAGCCACTGCGCCCCGTTTACAAAGAAGAATACCTCGTGGGTGGCGTCCTGCTCAAAATAAATAGCCAGCAGCTCCAGAAGCCGCTGGCCCTCCGCACGCTGAACGGTAAAACCGCAGTCCCGGAACTGCTGCTCCAGGGATGCATAGTTCATGGTCCCGTCCGTCTTTCTGCGCCGCAGCACGAAGCAGAACTCACGGGAGGAGGCCATGGTGGTCTGGACGCTGTCCAGATGCTGACGATCCTGCACCAGCAGCCCACGGATGGCGGGCATATCTTCCTCCTCCAGCCGCTGCCGGTAGAACTGGCGGTTATCCTGAAAGGACTCCTTGGAGTCCAGGGCCAGCAGCTCCAGTTCCGCCATGCCTTTCAGCACACCCAGCAGCTCCCGCACCTTTGCCCGAACGCCCTGCTCCGGCAAAACATTCAGATTGCTGGGATGAACGAAGTAGAAGGCCAGCTCTCCGTCCGCCGTTACGACGCTGTCATTTTTAATATCATCGATGCCGATGAGCTGCCGGGTAGATTTTTTCCTGCTCATGCCGATTCCCTCCACACATAATATTGTTGTCCGAAAAAGAAAAACGCCGCAGCATAGCGCAGGAAGTCCAGCATGCTGATCCCTCCGTGCCGAATGCAGAGAAAGGCCAGCGCCGCCATGATGACCAAGGGGATCATGCTGCCGGTCTGGGTCAGCGCCAGCACCGACAGCAAAAGTCCTGTCCCGATCCACGCCACATCCCGCAGCGTCCACAGCCACAGCATAGGCCGGGCCGTTAAATTTTCGGGGTATAGATGATACATAGTTCTCCTCCCAAAAGCGAAGCCGCAGGTGTGCGCCTGCGGCTTATGTGCGTTTTATTCTTCGTTCCCGGCATCATTCAGCTCGCGCTCAATGAGACCCAGAATGAAATCTTTCTGCTTTAGACCATTCCTGGCCAGATAGTCCTTCAGCCGGTCGAACAGTTCCTCCGGTACCTGAAAGGCGATCGTGCGATTGTTGGCGTTCATAGTTTGTGCTCCTCCTTCAAAATGTTCTCTGAGTATGTCCGTGATGTAGTCGGCCAGGGTCTGGCCCCGCTGCTCCTGCTCCGTCCGAAGCCGCTGGTGCAGCGACAGCGGAATGGGTGCGCAGAGGTTTTTCTTTTCTTCCATAGCCTGCTCCTTTCCGCCTCTCCCGAGGCAAGCAAAGCATAGCCCAACTGCGGCGCATAAGCTATTGACAAGTCTAACGAGAATAGAAGCGCAAAGGCAGCATACCGGACAAGTCTAACGAATATTTTCGCCCATCTGGACCGCCTGCACCAAACACTGCATCACGAAGTCCACACAAGGGATGGCCACACTGTTGCCCAAGGCCTTATACCTTGCGCTGTCGGATGCACCGGGGATGTCCGTCCACCCGTCCGGAAAGCCCTGCAATCTCTCACATTCCAATGGAGTCAGGCGGCGAATGAGATGGGCATGGACATCTGCCTTTTGGCAAATGAGATCGACGGCATCTTTGCGCTGTCGTGCGCTCTGTGTGCTGACCACAGCATTCTCCCTGAAGTCATCCACACGCTGGCGGCTGTAGACCGCATGGTGATCCGTGGCAGTCAGGGTATAGGCGATGTCCTGCTGGTATCCGATGCCGTTCCCGCCGTTCTGTGGCTGGCGGTCTATGGCATTTCCCGTAATGCAGATCACAGGTTCCTGCTCCACCAGCGGTACATTATTGCCGCCCGTCCCATAGCGGGCCGACATGGTGGGCGCTACCTCCTCCATCTGCCGGTAGCGGCTGTCAATACCGTGGTTTTCATACACCAGCGGCTGATGGCCGTGCTCCTGCGCCCGCAGTGTACCTGTCATACCCTCGGAAATTTCCATGACCTGACCACCCTGATCGTTGATGCACAGCACAGATGGCATACAGTTGCCACTGGCGCCTGCCTTCAGTGTTGGGGCAACACTTTCGTGGTATCCGATGCTCCCGGCACTGGCTCCGGCACCTGCAGAAAAACCGGCGACAAATGTCTGCTGTTTTATTCCCGGCTGTGCATTTAGAGCACCCGCCACATCATGTAAGTCACGAACCTCATCTCTTTGGTTGGCCGCAAAGGCTATAACGCCATTCCTGCCGGTGGACATCCCACAGTTCACGCCCAAGGTCGCCGCCACATCACCGGTCAAGTCTCCGTTGTAGCCGTCAAAGCCCTCGTCCCGCTGGTTGATGTGATAGGCATCTATATCTGTGATCTGGCCGTCCGGGAGCGCAAGACCCGCCTGGATCTTCAGCGCCCGTTCCAGCTTCTTTGGCAGCGCTTTGCCCCGTTCAAACGCCCGGCGCAGTATCCCCATGCAAGCCTTCGCTGACAAATAATACTTTGTCGGCGGTGCGCCCTGCAAAATCCGCGATAAGGAAGATTCTCTTGCGCCTCTGGGGGACACCCCAGTATTGAGCGTCCAGGCACCGCCAGCATAGGGAGAAATCAGTTCCCAGTAGGATTCGCCCAGCAGGTTGCCATGCCCAGGGGCAAGGTCCAGGGACATGAACGGTACCGCACTTAATTCGGACGATCTCTTCCAAGACGATGCGGAAGTCCTCGCCCTTCCGCTCTCCGCTGGAGAAGGCTCCCGGCACATTTTCCCATACCATAAATCGGGGCCGAATATGGATACCTGCCCGGCCTCGTGATCTGTCTGCATCTCTCATCTCCTTTACGATGCGGGTCTGTTCCGTGAAGAGGCCGGAGCGCTCTCCGGCCAGCCCGGCCCTGGCTCCGGCTACGGACAGATCCTGACACGGGCTGCCGCCGCAGATGATGTCCACCGGCGGCAGCATGGCCCCATCCAGCTTCGTAATATCTCCATAATGCAGCATCCCCGGCAGCCGCTGCTGCGTGACTCGAATGGGAAACGGCTCGATCTCGCTGGCCCATAGGGGGATCACGCCGTTATGTATAGCCGCCAGCGGAAAGCCGCCAATGCCGTCAAACAGGCTGCCCATAGTAATGCACCTCATTTGGCCGCCACCGTCCGGGCAATATTGACGGCGCTCTGAGCTGTGTAAACCGCCGAGGTAAGATTGGCCTTCGTGGTGGTGTCCAGCCCAAAGGCCCCAGCGATGCGGGGAATTTCCCCGGCAGAGAGCATGAGTCCCAAGCCCAGCAGGGCGTGATCTTTGAATACCATCAGCCCGGCCACAAGGATGGTGGCCTGCAAGAAAGCCGTGAGACACAGGCCGATGACCTGTTTGCACCACTGGATGAATCCATCTCCATACCCCCTGGGCACGGAGAACATATAGAGGCTCCCCACGGCGATCTGAATCAACAAGATGCCGCCACGCTTCAGATTGCTGAAAAACACCTTAATGACCGCATAGGCCATGAGGATAAGGCAGAAAAGAACCATAAGCCCGCTGGTCTCCCGCCCAAATCCCCGCAGGGGATAGGTAGACTCCGTCAGACTTTCCAGGTTTTCAAGATCTGCCAGCGCCGCCTTTGCCGCATCCCCGATGCTGGTGGACCCGAAGCCGGTGATGCCCGCCGTCAAGGTGCCCTGCAAAGAAATTGCCAAAGAATAGAGCCGCACCGGCACCTGGGTAAAAAGAGAGACGGCCAGAAAGCCCTTAAGGACATTCAGCGCCGTCTCTTTCACATTGCCCCGCCCAGCGGAATACTCGATGCCGCATTCAAACACAGCCACCACCAGTCCCGTGGCAAACAGGGCCCAACCCAAATAGGAGAAAAACAGCACCACGCTCTGCACCCAGTTCATCTCGAAGAGCTCTGCGCCCATGCTGCCCATCTCGGAAAAGAAGTTCCCAAGAAAGCCCACCACCTGACTGTAAAACCAGTCCACGATCTGGCCAAGTATCTTGTCTGCGACAAAGTCCCAGATAAACAATTCATCACCTCCGAAAATAGAAAGACCGAGTGGTTTCCGTTAAGTGAAAACCACTCGGCCACATAGAGCCAAATTGATATTTATTTTTGTTGTCTATTGCCTTGCGCAGATAACCCGCTCAATAGTCCTCGCTCAGCAGGAAGTCCGCCAGATGCACGATCTTGACTCCATTGGTATTGCCCGCAGCCAGTTCATCCATCGTTACCACATATTTGGGGTAGTGGTCTTTGATCTCCAGTAGGTTGGCAATCTCCCGGTCGGATTCCTCCGGCAGATTGCGGCACACTTGCACATAGATCCGTTCGTCCCGCCGCACGGCCACAAAGTCGATCTCCTTGGTGGCGTTTTTCCCGATATACACATCATAACCCTTCCGCCGAAGCTCAAAGTACACAATGTTCTCCAGCATGGCGGCAACGGATTTCGGATTGAAACCCATCATGCAGTATTTGAGAGAAGCGTCCGCAAGGTAGAACTTCTCCTGCGTCTTGAGGACCGTCTTGCCCTGCATATCATACCGCTGGCATCGGTAGATCACAAAAGCCTTTTCCAGCCACTCCAGGTAGTTGTAGACAGCCTCCACCGAGAGAGAACGCCCCTCGCTTTTTATAAACTTCACGATGGCATTGGCGGAAAAGGTTTTGCCGACATTCTCCACCACATACTTCACCACACGGTTAAATAGGTCGAAGTTCGAGATGTTGTGCCGCCGGGTGATGTCGCCGGTGATAACGGAATTGTAGATGCCCTCGACGATTTGATAGGACGAACGCTCATCGAAATTTCCGAGCGCGACAATGGGGAACCCACCTGTACGAATATACTCGTTCAGTAGTTCTTTCGTCGTGCGGTTGCTGCCCTTCTTGAATTCCAGATACTCGGCAAAGGACAGGGTAAATACGGGAATGGAGATATACCTTCCCGTCAGATAGGTGGAGATCTCGCTGGACATCAGCTTGGAATTGGACCCGGTCACATAAATGTCCGTATTGGCATCCTCCAGCAGGCTGTTGACCGCCTTTTCCCAGCCGCCTACCTCCTGTACTTCGTCCAGCAGAAGATAGTAGCGCTGACCATCGGTCATTTTCTCTTTTATATCCCGGTACATCTGCTTAGCGGTCATGCCCTCGTCTAACTCCTCCGAAGTGTAGCGCAGCTGGATCACATGGTCTGCCGCAATACCGCTGTTGATCAAGTCGTCTTTCAGCATATCCAAAATGGTTGATTTTCCGCAGCGACGAATTCCTGCAAGGAGCTTCACCAGCGGAACATCCCGATAGGTTTTCAGTATATCCAAATAGTAGGGTCTAACGATCATGGTATCGCCTCCTTGCTATTAGTATAGCCAAAAACCTCCGCACAATCAATAGTTTTTACTTAAATTCAGTAAAAACTTTTTACTCCGTACAAAGAATGCTCCCGCACCAGCAAAGAGCTCCATCATACCCCGATAATACTCCAAATATACAGCGGCGCCGTCAGCGTAAAGACCAGGCATGCAAACAGAATGGCCGGAGCCGTCCATTCAAATTGCCCTGTTTTCCGATAGTCAAAATACGCCGTCCCCAGCTTCACGAAGAAGAAAATAGCCAGAATCATGTCAATAGCGGGAAAAACCACCTTGTTGACCACCGACTTGATCTGCCCGGACGCCGCCGTCCAGGTGCTCTCCACCGCACCCGCCACATCGCCGCTGCCTGCGGCAAAAGCCGCCACAGACAGCAGGCAGCACAGCAGCGCCGTGATACTCAGCATGAGCATGATACGCTTTGCAGTTCTCATTTTGCGTCCTCCTTACATTGTCATTTCATGTATCCCGTGCTGCAGCTCGGCCAATTTCTCCGCTGCCCAGTCGGGGATACACTCGTCACGGATAATGCCTGCGAACTCGGAGCGGTTCCATCTCGTGGTCTCGCCGTCTCCCAAACAGGTACAGAGTACCGAGCGGCCACGGGCGTGAGGCTGACAGCCAAAGCCGCTCAGGGCCAGCCATAGCTGATTCTCCGGCTGCCAGTAGGATTCCCGCAGCGTATCCGGCGACAGGATCAGCACCCTGCCGGTGAAGTCCTGCTCCCCGGAATTGGATTCACAGTGTTCTGCGCCGAACAGGTGCAGCTTTGCCAGCTCCGCCCGGTATTCGCTGACGAATCCGTCCAGCACGGCGGGATGGCTGTTTATGAGGAAGGTATGCCGGTGTCCTCCATCTTCGGGGACGAAGACGGAGCGGCTCCACTGCTTATTGGTCTCGTGGTAGCGGCCATCATAGGACTGCTCCTGCAAAGTGTTGGCCAGCACAAAGCCCACCCGCTTGTAGCCGTACTGGTCAATAACGCTTTTGACGCAGTCGGCGCCCAGATGCATCCCGTCAAAGCCCCTGCGGATGGCCAGTTCTATGGCCCCGGCACAGGCACAGTTGGTGCGGAAATTAGCCCGCCACAGCTCCAACTCGCCCCGCTCCCGAGCCTCTTTGGCCGTGTAGGGGTACATCGTCTCACTCGGCAGCATAGACAATGTCTCCTTCCTCCAAAAGCTGTGCCAGTGCGGACGGACAGCACCCACTCAGCATAAGCAGGGGCCGAATATTCTCCGGCACCTGCGCCATATCCTCCATGTTCTTTTCACAGCCGGCGGCGCAGGGCCTCCTGCAAGCCTTTTGCAGCGCGCCCAGCAGCTCCACGGAGGCCCGAGACAAGCCCTCCAGTGCGTGCAGCAGCTGCAGCGCCGTCATTTCCTGCGGCATAAGCAGGATGTGGTCCTGCCCCAACCACGCAGACAGGGAGATGCCTGACAAGCCCAGTTCCTCCAGCGCACCGTTGGGGATGAGCAGGCCGTTCTTTTCAAATTTCATTTCATTGTTCATGCGAAAATCCTCCTATACTTTTAAAGGCTGCTGCGGTATATGCACCAGCCTGCACGATTTGCCCCGGCTGTCATAGTCGCCGAAGAAGGACATCTGCGGCGCAAAGGTCCGGGGATCGTAGTTGGTCATGATGTACTCCCGGTAAATGGAGTTTTCCTTTTTGGACTGGCTGTTGGGCCGCTCCACTTCATGGATGAAAAAATCCTCGTATAGCTTCCGGATATAGTCGCAGCTATTGTAGGACACCACGGCAAACCCCTTGTGCTTTGCCAGCGCATCGTGGAGCCGCTGGTGGTCGCTGCGGGGAAACTCCACCGTGTAGCACTCCGCCTCAAAGTAGGGCGGGTCGCAGTAGACCACGGTCTGCGGATCATTGTGGGCGGCGATAATACTCTCAAAGTCCTTATTCTCCAGCACCACATTTTTCAGCCGATGGGAGCACTCCCATATATCATGGAAAAACCGTCGTATATCGCAGGAGCCTCCGCCATAGCTGTCGCCGCTGCTGTTATAGCTGTAGCGCTGCAGCTTATAAAACGCCGCGGCACGGCGCACATTGCATAAACTGCCACGCTCTAAAAGCAACTGCCGCACGATCTCCGCCTGGGGCGGCTGCAATAGAATTTCCGTCAGATCCAGCTGCTGCTCCATATATTCCATGGTGAAGTCCTCGCCCCGAAGCTGACGCTGCAACACATCGAATTCGTCATGGGCATTGATGGGGAGAAAGCCCAACTCCCTGACCAGCTCCATCGGACGCTCCTTGGCACAGAACAAGAGGTTATACAAATCGTGGTTCAGGTCGTTATAGATCTGCAAGCAGCCCCTGGGCACAGCGGTGTTTAGCGTAATAATGCCGCTGCCGCCGAACACATCCACCAGCGTCTTGTAGTGGCTGGGCAAAAGCATCTGTATGGCCCACATGAGCTGCCCCTTGCCGCCCACCCAGGGCACGAGCCGGGTCGTAGACTTCCTCATTTTCCGAAATTCTCCAAGGCCCGCTCCAGGCCGGAGATGGCAGCGTCCAGCCCGCTGCGCATCTTTTCGAGGCTTCGGATGGTGGCATAGACCTCCGCTGCCGTCTCCGCATAGTAATATCCCCGCCGATCCGCCGCAATGGGCACAGCCTCCTGCCGCAGTCGGTTGATCTTTCGCCTAAGCTCGTTTCCGCTGATGCCCAGCGCCCGCTCCAATTCCCGGCTGCTGACCACATTTTTATGTCCCTTGCATCCGTTCTCCAGATACCGGGAGATGGTCTCCTTCGTCATTCTTGTGTTCCTTTCCTGAAGCCGCTCACCGAAAAGGGCGCAAAAAGAGGGACCGCTGTCCCTTTTCGGAAAGCGGCCCCATTATTGATTCAGTTTACTGCATGGTCATATCCACGCCCTGCTGCGGCAGATGCATAGGCTGTCCATCCGGACGATGGACATAGCCATAGTCACTGAGGATGCCCCTATCTCTATACATCAGGTCTGCGCCGTAGGCGGTGAGATTCAAATTCCGGATGAGCAGGTCAAGCTCTGGCCCGTCTGCCATAAGGGAAAGTTCCTCCCGTGCCCGATCCTCCAACGAGTGGATATTCGGTTCGAAGGCGTATTCACTCAGGTGCTCTGCCAGCGCCATGGCATCCTCCAGCTTGTAAATATCCAGCTGACTGGCCACTGCCTTGAACGCCGCCAGTTCCCCATTTGCATCCAGCATTTCGAGACACTGCGCAAATTGATTGACCTGCTCCATGCTGGTGTGAGCCATATCTACGAAGGCCCACATCTCCGGCATGGCGGTGTCGCATTCCTCCAGCTGCACCTCCTGCCAGCTATCCACGCCCAGCGCATCCAGCACAGCGTTCAACCTCGTCTGCGTCGTAGGCAGATCCAGGCGCATGGCGCAGGTATCGCTGGCGCAGAGAAAGCGAATCATATAGGGCGGCTTTCGGGGCGGCCTGCCTAAATTCGGCGGAGCCTGCCGCAGCTCGGCTTCCCGCACTACATAGCCGTTCGGGGTCATAGCGCCATGTTCGTCCCGGCGCATCCTTTCACCGATCTTGGCATAGTCCAACAGCTCCAGCACACTATCCGGCACTTGTTCCAGTTCCGGCAGGAAATCGTTCTCCACATAGAACCGGCCCAGTGCCTCATCGTCCCGGACCCCCGGCACCATATGGCATCGATCTACGCTGTACGCCAGATCCAGCAGCCGCTGGAGGGTCAGGTCACCGCCGTTGGTTTGGCACAGCTTGTCGACCTCCATCTGCACCAGCCCTTCAAAGGAGATATCCTCTACACGGTCGAATGTACTCAGCTGCTCCGCCAGTGCGTTGAATTGATACAGGTCGCAGTCGTCAAGGAGCGGAGCCAGAAATCCGTACCGGCCAATGTCCTCCACCTGCCAATAGGGGTCCTGCCCATCCTTTAGCCGCAGCTTATCCAGTGCATCTATCAGTTCCCACGGCGTGGCGGGCAGATCCAGCTCTGCGTGGCTGCTGCTATCCGGATCGCCCAGATATACGGAGAAAACCTTTTTACCCAAGCTCCATGCCTCCTCTCCGCTGCACGATGTCCGTGCAGTTATCCGGGTCTGCGCCGGGGACATCCCAGCCGCACATGCTGCCAATTTTCATGGCCGTCTCCTGAGCGGGCGTCACGCCCAGCTTCTGATTCTGCTCATCCGCAATGCGGCGGTTTTCCTGAGCATCCGGCGTAGACCAGTCGCTGGGATAGTAGCCGCTCTCCCCACGCTTCACGCAGATGAGCTGGCCCGTACCCGGCAGCAGGGTAAAGCACAGCTGCGGCAGCTTGTCCCGGTAAGGCTCGAACCGCTCCTGCTCCGTCCGGATGCTCCAGTCCTCATCCTGCCACAGGTGCACATACAGCTCCCGACCACCGTCCAGTGCGATCTCCCGCTGCTCGAAGCCCTCACCCCAGCCGTCTGAGGCTTGGCCGGAGATGTACTTCTTCAGCGTGGCCAGCTCTTCAGCCGACAGTTCACCGCTAATCTGACACTCCGCCACGCCCCACAGCCTGCCGTGCCGCTGCTCCGCATCGAAGGCAACGGAATGTACCTTGTCGTTGACGCTGTCCGGTTTTCTGTACCAGTACATGATGCCTCTGACCTGTTCCTCCTGCATGCGGTTTTTGAATAAGGCGCTGCGGATCTTGTCCTCATACGATGCCAATTCGCCGCCGGTGAGCCGTTCCGCCTCCTCCGGCATATCGCCCCACTCATCCGGCTCGTAGAGCTCAGCGGTGAGGGGCATATACAGCTTCAGCACGCTGCGTTCGGGCGGCAGGACAGTGAAGCTGTCCTCGCCGGGGATGAGGGCCAGAGTCCGCCCGTTGTCCCATTTCATCTGAAATTGCCCGGCGTCATCTACGCACACGAGCGTCCCCTCCGTGCCGGGTGCTACCGGCGCATAGGGGTCCTTCATGGAAACCAGCCGAATGCGGGTGCCGGGCGGGTATTTTTCCCGCAGGAATTTCACCATTTTCTCGGATGTAAACATTTTTAGATCCCTCCTATTTTCTGTGTGTATTCAGATAGCGTATATGGATCATCCTCGCTGAAGAAATCCAGCAAAATATCATCTGCCGCCTTGCAGACGGCAGCGCCGAGGGCTGCGTAAAGGACAACGTGGCGGGCACTTATCTGCATGGATTGTTCGATACCGGGGAGCTGACCGAAAAGCTGGTGCAGTTGCTGTGCAGCCGCAAGGGCATCTCCCCTGCCAGTGCGCCACTGCTCTCCATGCAGGAGTACCGTCAGCAGCAGTTCGACCTGCTGGCCGACGGCGTGCGCCGGGCGCTGGACATGAACGCCCTGTACGCCGCCATGGGACTGGAAGGGAGGAACACCGTATGACCCCGCAGCACCATCTGCCCGCCG
>OOIG01002456.1_pt1 | contig 12385 bp, 10 predicted proteins | sample 1692091 | NCBI WGS metagenome assembly OOIG01 (sample SAMN06348188, study PRJEB24527) | human gut metagenome | biome: human gut; feature: ankylosing spondylitis patient; material: feces | host: Homo sapiens | place: China | collected 2015-10
GGGTCAGTGCGGTATAGGTGCAGCCCTTTTCGTGGGGGCTGCCGTTGATGAGCAGGACTTTCATGATGTATACTCTCCTTCTTACGCCCGAAAAAGCGGCGCTCTGGGATAATTTTAGCACATTCAGGCCCGGAACGCAACGAATCTTGGCGCTGCCCTTGACAAAGAGCGGCGGTATGACGATAATATGAAGTTACGATAACAGGAAAGACCAAAGGAGGCCAAAACATGCGAGTCATTGCAGGAGAAGCCCGCGGCAGACGGCTGGAAGCGCTGCCCGGCACGGATATTACCCGCCCCACCCTCGATCAGGTGAAGGAGGCGATGTTCAGCATCGTCCAGTTCGACCTGCCCGGTGCCCGTGTGCTGGACCTGTACGCAGGCAGCGGCCAGCTGGGCATCGAGGCGCTGAGCCGGGGCGCTGCCCGGTGTGTATTTCTGGATGAGAACCGCGAGGCCGTCGGCATCGTGATGAAGAACTGCAAGAGCTGCGGCGTCTTTGACCGCAGCCGGGTCAACATCGGCGAGGCAGCGCGCTTCCTCTCTGCCTGCCGGGAGCAGTTCGATCTGGTGCTGCTGGACCCGCCCTTCCACAGCGGCACGCTGGAAAACATCCTCCCCCTCGTGGACAAGTGCGTCGCCCCCGGCGGCATCGTCATCTGCGAGAGCGAAACGAAGCTCGTCCTCCCCGCTGAGGTGGGCGGCTTGCAGCTGAAAAAGCAGTACAAGTACGGCAAGGTCCTGCTCTGGAAATATGGCAAGCCGGTGGCAGACGCCGCCGAGGAAGAAGGAGAAGCCTGATGAACGTCAACGAGCTTTTGGATACCATTGAGGATCTGCTGGAAGAGAGCACGGGGATGCCCCTCTCGGGCGGCAAGCGCATCGTGGATGTGGAGCAGATCCGGGATTATCTCGACGACATCCGCGCGAACCTGCCGGTGGAGCTGCGGCAGGCCCAGTCCATCGTCAGCGACCGTGCCCAGCTCATCGAGTCGGCCAACGCACAGGCGCAGGCCATCGTGAAGAAGGCCGAAGAGCGTGCCCGCATCCTTGTGAGCGAGGCCGAGATCGTCCGCGCCGCCCAGCAGCGTGCGTCGGAGATCGTCTCCGCCGCCCAGACCGAGGCCCGCACCGTCCGCCAGACCGTGACGGATTACTGCGACAATATGCTGAAAACCACCGAGGAGACCATGGCCGAGAACGCCGCACAGGTGAAAAACGTCCGTGCGAACCTGCGCCAGACGCCCCGCCGCGGCGCATAAGAGGGCTTCTGAGTCCCTGCGAGTCAAAGTGACGATTCGCAGGGGCTTTTTTTGTGCGATTTTGTAGGAAAAAAGCGAAGGAAAAAACTTGCATTCAGCGCTGTGATTTGCTACAATAAAATAGAGTCGTCAGGTATCTTGACAGCATTTAAACGGGACAAACTCCCGGAGAGATGTCCGGCGTATCGGACGGCTCGGAACACGAAACGAAGGGAGGCTGGGCACGATGACACAGAAAGAAGAGATGGCGCAGTTCGACCCGGCCTCGTTTGAGCATATCCCCGTGCTTCTGAACGAGTGCCTCGACGGACTGAACATCGACCCGGCAGGCATTTATCTGGACGGCACGGCGGGCGGCGCGGGGCACTCCCGCCAGATCGCTCTCCGCCTCGACGGCACGAAGGGCGGGCGGCTCGTCTCGCTGGATCAGGACCCCGACGCGGTGCAGACCGCCCGGGCGCGTCTGGCGGGGCTTCCGGCCACCGTGGTGCAGATCAATTTCCGCTATGCCGGACAAGCCCTCGAGGGTCTCGGCATCGAGAAGATCAACGGTGCGCTGCTGGATCTCGGCGTTTCCAGCCATCAGCTGGATGACGCGGCCCGGGGCTTTTCCTACCGGGCGGACGCTCCGCTGGATATGCGGATGAGCCAGCAGGGGGAGACGGCGGCAGACCTCGTGAACACCGCCAGCCGGGAAGAGCTTGCCCGCATCCTGCGGGACTACGGCGAGGAACCCTATGCATGGCAGATCGCCGGGCATATCGTGGAGGCACGGGAGACGGCCCCCATCGAGACGACCTTACAGCTGGCCGACATCGTGGCCAGCGCCATGCCGCCGGCAGAGCGGCGCAAGAACAAGAACCCGTCGCGGCGCACCTTTCAGGCGCTGCGCATCGCAGTCAACCATGAGCTGGACGCTCTGGAGGAGGGGCTGGACACCATCTTCGACCGCCTCGCCCCGGGCGGAAGGCTGTGCGTCATCACTTTCCATTCGCTGGAAGACCGGCTGGTGAAGAACAAATTCCGCCGCTGGTCCACGGCCTGCACCTGCCCGCCGGAGTTCCCGGTCTGCGTGTGCGGCGGCAAGGCGAAAGCAAAGCTCATTACCCGAAAGCCTATCGAGGCCGACCAGCAGGAACTGGAGGAGAACCGGCGGAGCCGTTCTGCCCACCTGCGCGTTTTGGAAAAGCTCTGAGCCGGACAGGGCACCGCTCAGGGTGAGAGGAGGAGATCACTATGGGTCAGCCAGCCTATGATATGTCGTCTGAGGTGCGCCGCAGAAAAGCACCTCAGACGCAGCGCAAGGTCGCGCTGCGGGTGGAAAAGGGCGGCAAGCGCCGTCTCAACCCAGTTCAGGCGGCCATGCAGCATCTGCTTCAGCTGATCTCGATGGCACTGCTGGCGGGCCTTGCGGTCAGCCTGCTCTGGAGCGAGGCCCAGCTGGTGGAGGTCAACGACCAGATCCAGAAGGCCAAGGCAGAGCTTGTGAGCGAGCAAAGCCAGTACACCTACTACAACAGCGTCCTCAACAGCAAGACCAACATCACCAGCGTGGAAGAGGTGGCCGGTCGTCTGGGCCTGATGAAGATGGACCAGAGCCAGATCACCTACATCCGCCTCGACAGCGAGAGCGTGCTGGTGCGCAGGGAGTCGGCTGTCCACCAGTGGACGGATTTTCTGCACGACGGCGCAATGACCGTTCTGGCCTCCGTCGGCAGCATAAAATAAGCAAACAGACAGAAAAGCGTGCGGCAGCGCACGCTTTTCTGGTTTCTGCAGGAGAATACCATGCAAAACAAGCCCTCCAAAAACCAGCACAGGAACGTCTACTACCGCCTTCGCCGCAGCGACCCGCACGAGCGCCTCAGCGCACGGCTGCGGCGTTTCAGCTTCGGCGCGGCGGTATTTTTTGTCATGGCGGCTGCGGGCATCGTGACCTACAGCCTGTATAAGATCCAGATCGAACAGGGTGCGACCTTCCGCCAGTATGCGGCCGAGCAGCAGCTGCTGGACAGCACCATTCAGGCGACGCGGGGCGAGATCTACGACGCCTCCGGCATTACGCTGGCCTCTACCAGCGTAGTATGGACCATCTGGGCCGACCCCAGCTATTCCACGGCCCTCTTCACCAGCCAGACCGCCGAGGAAACGGGCGAAGTCCTCAAGACGGTGGACGAGACGACGCTGGCTGAGGTGAGCCGTCAGATCACCCTGCGGCTGCTCTCCGGCGACGGGGAGAGCCTTGACCGCGTGGACACCTCTTCGGCGGAGTACCAGACCCAGTACCAGACCGTCCATGACGCGCTGGCGAAGAATACCTCCTCCTATCAGGTCCTTGCCACCAAGGTGAACAACGCCGTCAAGCTCTCCATCGAGAAATACGTCAGCACCTACAACAAAGAACACACCAAGGCCAAGACGCTGGAAGACGGCACCACCGTCCGGAAGGGCCGCATCTCCGTCTCCTCGTCCAAGAGCTTCCAGCGGGATTACCCCTACGGTGCGTTCGCCGCGTCGGTGCTGGGCTTCTGCAACGGCGATGGCGAGGGTTTCTATGGGCTGGAAAAGTCCTACGACTCCACCCTTGCGGGCGTCAACGGCCGCACCATCACCCGCCGCAACGCCTACGGCAACGCCATCGCCGACGCCAACGCCACCACCTATGCCGCCAAGGACGGCTCCAATCTGGTGCTGTCGCTGGACGTCAACGTGCAGGAGGTAGTGGAGCGCTACCTCAACGAGGCGGTCTACGCCAACAACGTCGAGAACCGCGGTGCGGCCATCGTCATGAACGTCAAGACGGGTGCCATCCTTGCAATGGCCTCCAAGCCCGACTTCGACCCCAATGACCCGCTGGATTTCAGCGCGAACCTGACCTATCTGAGCGAGCAGGTTCAGGCCGAGCCGGAGATCTATACCATCTACCTCAAGGACCCGGACGACCCCAAAAAATTCCTGCTGGACGAGAACGGCAAGAAGGTCCCCGACCCGGACCCGGACTACACCGGCACCTACCGCGACATCCAGTGGAAGAACAAGGCCATCACCGAGCTGTACTACCCCGGAAGCGTCTTTAAGGTCATCACGGCGGCGATGGGGGTGGACTCGGGCAAGGCCACCTATTACACCACCCTCAACTGCTCCGGTGCTTACGGCGTGGCGAAGGAGACCTACCACTGCGCCGGAAAGAAGTCTCACGGGGTCCAGAACCTTGCCGAGGCCCTCCGCAACAGCTGCAACATCTACTTCATCCAGCTGGGGCAGCGGCTCGGCTCCAGCGTCTTTTATGACTACTTCGACGCCTTCGGCTTCACCGAGCGCACCGGCGTGGACCTGCCCAATGAGACGGGCATGATGAAGTATTACACCAAGAACCAGCTGGGGGAGGTCCAGCTTGCGTCCTCCGCCTTCGGTCAGGCCATGGCCGTGACCCCGCTGCAGGTCTGCACCGCCATCTCGGCGGCGGTCAACGGCGGCTATCTTGTCACCCCCCATGTGGTGGATAAGATCACCGACCAGAACGGCAATGTGGTCGAGGAGGTCGGCGCGAACGTCCGCCGTCAGGTCATCAGCGAGAGCGCCAGCGAGACCATCCGCCAGATCATGGAGTACGAGGTGGGCGACGGCTCCACCAACGGCGGCGGTTCCAATGCCTACGTCGCAGGCTACCGCATCGGCGGCAAATCCGGCACCTCCGAGCAGCTGAACATGGAGCGCCGCGCCGACGGCGACTACAAGAAGGTCGCCTCCTTCGCGGCGGTCCTGCCTGCCAACGACCCGGAAATTCTGGTCTATGTCATGCTGGACGACCCCAACAACGCCCGCACCGACTACTCCTCCATTCTGGCCGCGCCTGTGGTCGGCAACATCATCAGTGAGATCGCCCCCTATCTGGGCATCGCCACCGACGGCATCGACCGCAGCCAGACCACCGTGAAGGTGCCCAACCTCGTGAGCAAGGAGTGGAGCAACGCGCAGGTCGCCCTGAACAACAAGGGCCTCAAGCACCAGCTGGTGGAGAGCGAGAGCAGCCAGACCGCCGCCGTCGTCACCTACCAGTACCCCCATGCGGGGGCGGAGGTGGCCAGCGGCACCACCATCTATCTGTATACCGATACCTATTCCGGCAGTCACACCGAGGTGCCGGACGTCAGCGGCAAGAGCGCCGACTTTGCCCGCCAGATGCTGACCGCCGCCGGACTGAACTGTCAGGTGGCAGGGGAAGGCACCGGCACGGTGCAGAGCCAGAGCGAGGCCGCAGGCGCCAGTGTCCAGAAGGGCACCGTCGTTACCATCACCTGCGGATAATGGAGGGAGGCTCTCCCGAAGGGAGAGGCTTCCGGAAGTCGTTACATCATCTTAATAAGGGGAGAATGATCTATGGAACATATCGCAGCAGATCTGCTTTTGAAGGGCCTTGCCCCCGAGGGCTTCGCCGACGGCCAGCCCATCGGCCTTGTGACCACCGACAGCCGCGAGGTCTGCCCCGGCTGCATCTTTGTGGCTTTTCCGGGCGAGCGGTTCGACGGCCACGATTTCGCGGCCAAGGCGCTGGAAGAGGGGGCGGCCTATGTCGTGCTGAACCACCCGGTGGAGGGGGTCCCGGCAGAAAAGGCGGTCATCAGCCCCGACAGCTACCACGCCATGATGGTCATGGGGGCGAACTACCGCAGCCAGTTCCACCCCAAGGTGGTGGGCGTTACCGGCAGCGTGGGCAAGACCACCACCAAGCAGATGACCTATGCCGCCATCGCGGGCTTTGGGGATACCATCAAGACCGAGGGCAACCAGAACAACGAGCTGGGCCTGCCCCGCACCCTGTTCCGCATCGGGAAGGAGACCGAATACGCCGTGGTGGAGATGGGCATGAGCCACGCAGGCGAGATCGAGCGTCTGGCCCGCTGTGCCCGGCCCGATGTGGGCATCATCACCTGCATCGGCGTGTCCCACATCGGCAATCTGGGCAGTCAGGAGAACATCTGCAAGGCGAAGCTGGAAATTTGTGCGGGCCTTGCGGAGGGTTCGCCCCTCGTGCTGAACGGCGACGACCCCTTCCTCCGCAAAGCCGCTCTGCCCGGCCACGTCCGTCCGGTGTGGTTCAGCCTCGGCGACGAGAGCGCCGACGTCTGTGCTCTCAATGTCCGGCAGGAGGGGGACGGCATGGCCTTCACCCTCTGCGACAGGGCCGCAGGCCGCTATGAGGTGACCATCCCCGCCATGGGCCGTCACAACGTGGCGAATGCGCTGGCCGCGTATGCCGCCGCCACCCGTCTGGGCCTCGCGCCCGAGGGCGTTATCGCGGGTCTGGCCGATTTCGAGCAGACCGGTATGCGCCAGAAGGTGGTCCACGCAGGCGGCATGGACGTCATTGAGGACTGCTACAACGCCAACCCCGACAGCATGAAGGCCGCATTGGCCATGTTCAGGGAGTACCCCTGCAAGCGCCGCTTTGCCCTGCTGGGCGATATGCTGGAGCTGGGGGAGATGAGCGCCTCTGCCCACGAGGAGCTGGGCCGTCAGGCGGCCGGGGCCGGGCTGACCACCCTCGTCACCTACGGCCCCGAGGCTGCACGGACGGCGGAGGCCGCAAGAGCGGCGGGCCTTGCCGACGTGGTCCACGCCGGGGACTACCAGCAGGCGGCCGACGCTCTGCTGGCCCGGATGAAGGCCGGAGACGCTTTGCTGGTCAAGGCCAGCCGCGGCATGGCGCTGGAAAAGGCGCTGGCCCTGTTCTATCCCGTCTGCGGGAAGTAAAGAAATACTTGGAGTATTATTATGATTCGTTTTGCCTTGATCGTCGCCTCGACGCTGGGATTTTTCCTCACGGCGGCGCTCGGGAATTTAATGACCCCGCTGCTCCGGGCGTTCCACGACCGGCAGCAGCCTCAGAAGGAAGCCGAGCCGCCCACGATGGGCGGGCTGTGCCTCATGACGGGCACGATGGCGGCGGTGGGCGTCGGCTGGACAGCGGCCTGCGTCGCCCAGCCTGAGCTGCTGGGCAGCGAGAACCTGTTGACCACCCGGCTGCTCATTGCCCTCTTCGGGGCGCTCTGCTTCGGGGGCGTGGGCCTCGCGGACGATCTGGCCCGGCTGCGGCATCGCTCGCCGCTGGGGCTGCGTCGTCCGGTGCGGCTGGGGCTGGAAGCGGCCTCCGGCGCGCTGGTGCTGGCTCTGCTGGGGCTGAACGACTGCCTGCCCGACGGGCTGGCCGTTCCGGGCCTTGGCTACTGCACCCTCGGGCCGCTGGCCCCGGCGGTCTGGCTGGTGCTCCTCGTGGCGCTGGCCGAGAGCGTCCGCACCGCCGACGGGATGGACGGCACGGTCTGCGGCTGCGCCTTCATCGCCATGCTGGGCCTCATGACGGCCATGACGCTTTTGGGCTGGTTCCCGCTGGGCGTCCTCCCAGCGGCGCTGGCCGGGGCCCTGATGGCCTTTCTGCTCTGGAACTTTTACCCCGCAAAGCTCCGCCCCGGCGCGGTGGGGTGCCAGTTTCTGGCCGGTGCGCTGGGCTGTGTGCCCCTGAGCATCGGCTGGCCCGGGCTGACCCTGCCGCTGGCTCTGCCCTACTGGCTGGAGGGCGGCATGGTGGCGTTGCAGATCGTCGTATGGAAGGCCTCCGGCGGGCGGCGGCAGCTGTTTGGCACTGCGCCGCTCCACCGCTGGCTCGAGAAGCGGGGCTTTGATCCGGTGAATATCTTTTATATCTTTGGAGTTCTGGCCCTGCTGGGCCTCGCGCTGACCTTGCAGGCGGCGCGGGCCAGCTGAGCGGCCCATAAGGAGGGAGTACGGATGGCGACCATCCGAAGAAAAAAGTCTGAGCCGTTTGCCATCGTCCAGAAAGACCCCGGCCCATGGCCGCAGGTGCTCATCAACTGGCTGGCGACGCTGGCGGTCATCATCGTGTTCGGGCTGATCATGCTGTTCAGCGCCAGCTACACCACGGGCTATCTGCGGATGGGGGACAGCTTCTACTACATCAAGTCCCAGATGTTCTGTCTGGGGCTGGGGCTGGGGGCGATGCTGCTCTTCTCCCGCATCGACCACCGCTTCCTGCGCAGGCTGGTCTGGCCGGGCTATTTCATCTGCATCCTCATGCTCATCGCGGTGCTCTTCAGTGCGCCCCTGAACGGCTGCCGCCGCTGGCTGCGTGTGGCCGGTGTCACGGTTCAGGTGTCGGAGATCGCCAAGTTCGAGATGATCCTGCTCACGGCCCATCTGGCCGCGAAAGCACCCCATCTGGAAAAGCTCGACCCCTCCTCGCCCCGCCGGATCCCGGTGCGGAAATGGCTCTACCAGCGCATCGTGCGGGAGCTGGTCATCCCGCTGCTGCCTCTCGTCCCGGTGGTGGGCCTGCTGGTGCTGGAGCCGCATATGTCGGGCATCGTCCTGACGACGGCCATCGTGGGCACCATCCTCATGCTGGGCGGCAGCGGCGGCGTCATCACATGGGCGTGTGCCGGCCTCGGCGCAAGCCTGCTGCAGACGCTGCTGGGGCATATCGACTCCATCCCCTACCTGCAGAGCCGCCTCGACGGCTGGACGCATGACCTTGCCAAGATGACCGACCAGACCCTGCAGAGCCTTTACGCCATCGGCTCCGGCGGCGTGACGGGCCTCGGCCTCGGCAACAGCATCGAAAAGCAGCTCTGGCTCCCCGAAAGCACCAACGACTTCATCTTCAGCGTCGTCTGCGAGGAGCTGGGCTTCGTGGGGGCTGTGGTGGTCATCTTGCTCTTCGTCCTCTTCCTCGTGCAGGGGCTGTGGATGGCGTTCCACGCCGAGAACCGCTACTGCTCGCTGGTGGGCATCGGCATCATGGCCCAGATCGCGTGGCAGGTGTTCTGCAACATCGCGGTCGTCACCAACACCCTGCCCAACACCGGCATCTCACTGCCCTTCTTCTCTTCCGGCGGCACCAGCCTCATCCTGCTGCTGGCCGAGATGGGCGTGATGATCAACATCGGCCGGGGCGGTGAGCGCGCCCGCCTCGAGCGGGAAAACCGCCGCGCCCTGCGGGAGCAGCAGGAAAAGAAACCGGATAACACCATTGTACTCAGACCCGATATGGGCCTCTGACCGTTCAAGGAGGAAATCATCATGCGTGTACTCATCGCAGCCGGCGGTACGGCCGGACACATCAACCCGGCTCTGGCCATCGCGGGAGCCATCAAAAAAGCCGACCCCGCCGCAGAGATCCATTTTGCAGGCCGGAAGGAGGGGATGGAACACCGCCTCGTGACACAGGCGGGCTATCCCTTCCACCACATCGAGATCACCGGCTTCCAGCGGAAGCTCTCCCTCAACAACATCAGACGGAACCTCATCACCCTCTGGAATCTGGCCCTTTCCGGCCCGAAGGCCAAGGCGATGATGAAGGAGGTCCAGCCTGACCTTGTCATCGGCTGCGGCGGCTATGTCTCCGGCCCGGTGGTGCGCTGCGCCGCCAAGAAGGGCATCAAGACCGCCATCCACGAGCAGAACGCCTTCCCCGGTGTGACCAACAAGCTGCTGGCCCCCGATGTGGACATCGTCTTTGCCGCCGTGCCCGCCGCTGTCGAGAAGCTGGGCGCTCCCGAAAAGACGCAGGTGGTGGGCAACCCGGTCCGGCCCGAAGTGTTCGAGAAGGCCGGGGAACGGGACGCCATCCGCGCCCAGCTGGGCGCAGGCGACCGCACCGTCATCCTCTCCTTCGGCGGCAGTCTGGGCGCGCGCCGGGTCAACGAGGTGGTGGCCGACCTCTGCGCATGGGAGCAGAAGGAAAATAAGCCTGTGCTCCACATCCACGCCACCGGACAGTACGGCGTGGAGCTGTTCAAAAACCTTGAGAAGGAAAAGGGCTTCGCCCCCGGCGAGAGCCTTGAGGTGAAGGAGTACATCAACAATATGCCTGAGCTGCTGGCCGCTGCCGACCTCGTCATCAGCCGTGCCGGTGCTCTGACGCTGGCCGAGCTGGAAGCCGAGGGCCGTGCCGCCGTCCTCATCCCAAGCCCCAATGTGGCCGAGAACCACCAGTATTACAACGCCATGGAGCTGCAGAAGGCCGGGGCCGCTGTGGTCATCGAGGAAAAGGACCTGACCGGTGAGAAGCTCATCTCCACCGTCTCCGGTCTGTTGTCTGAGCCGGGCAAGCTGGCGGCGATGGGCCGGAATGCCCGCAGTCTCTCGGTGGACGACAGCCTCGACCGGATCGTGGACGCCCTGCTCAAGCTGGTCAAGACTCCGTGATTGATTCGACGGCCCTCTTGTGATAAAATCAGACGGAAAGGAGGCAGCGCCGCACCATGACCCAGAACCGAAATGACCGCCGTGCCGGGCCGCAGAGCAGCGCCCGGCCCCGCAGGCCGCAGACCCAGAACGGCTCCCACAGAGCCTACGACTGGACACAGGACCGGCGAGCCTCCGCCCCGCAGCGCCGCACCCGGCCGCAGGGCTATCAGGAACAGACGCTGGACTTCTCCGGCGGGGATGGGAGCTTCGAGCACTACGGGGACAACAGCATCCGGTTCCCCCAGCAGACGGCCCGCCGCCCCAACGGCCAGAGCCGGGCGGGACAGGCCCGCCGTCCGGCCCGGCAGCAGGGCCAGCGGCCCCGCCGCCAGAACACACAGTCATATCCCCGCAGCGGCCAGCGGCCCGGCAGCGCACAGAACAATGGCCGCTACCGCCCCACCGAAGCGAACCTTCGCAGCCCGGCCCGGCGGGAGGGCAAAAAGAAGCGCCGCCTGACCCGGGCCGCCATCCGCCGCCGCAGGGCCATCCGCCGCCTGACTGCGCTGGCGCTGCTGCTCTGTGTCATCGGAGTGGGCGTCTACCTCACTGTGACCATGCTTTTCAAGATCAATACCCTGCAGGTGGTGTCCGACGGAGCAGTGGTGAGCGAGGTGGGCGGCTATTCCAGCGCCGAAATTCTGGAAGCGCTGGGAGTCCACGCCGAGGAGAACATCTTCAGCTTCGACCCGGCAGAAAAGTCCGCCGCGCTGGAACGGCAGTTCCCGCTGCTGGAGAACATCCATGTGGAGCGGGATTATCCCAATACGGTGGTGGTGCGGGCCGATGCGGCCACCGCCGCCTACGCCATGCAGACCTCCGGCGGCTGGCTGAGCCTCTCCGCCGGCCTGAAGATTCTGGATAAGACCGCCGCCCAGCCGGAGCTGCCCGTCCTCTACGGCGGCGAGCCGGAGTCTGCGACGCCGGGCGTCCAGCTGGAATTTGCAGCGGATACGCCGACAGCGTCGGACAGCGCCGCGTCCAGTGAGGCCGCAGCTCCCGCCGATAAGCGCCTTGACTCCTTGAATACCCTGCTGACCGCGCTGGACAGCAGCGGTCTGGGGGCGGACGTCACCCGCATCGAGTTCGAAGACCCCGAGCAGATGGCGTTCCTGTATCAGGGCCGCATCAGTGTGCTTCTGGGCACCCTGAACGAGCTGGACTATAAGCTCCGGCTGGCAAAATACGTCCTGCTGGACGAGGACGGCAAGGGCTGCTCGCCCACCGACACCGGGATGCTGGACCTGAGCCACCTGAGCGCCTCGTCCACCCGCAAATTCCGCTTTGCACAGGGAGAGCCGACTCTGCCCTCGGGCTATATCGCCCCGGTGCAGGCTGAGGCCCCGGCACAGACAGAGCCTCAGCCGGAGGAAGCCTCCGACCCCGAACCTGACACGGAGGGCGCGGACGCCGCGCCTGCCGATGAACCCACTGCCACAGCGGCAGAACAGCAATAAGGAGCATCTGAACCATGAAACTGGAACAACTGTTGGAGGGCGTGCCCTATACGCTGGTGCAGGGCAGCCTTGAGCTTGACATCGAGGACATCATCTACGACAGCCGCAAGGCGGCCCCGGGGCGGCTCTTCGTCTGCATTGTGGGCACCCAGCGGGACAGCCATGACTATGCCGCCCAGTGTGCGGCCGAGGGGGTCACGGCGCTGGTCGTCCAGCACGACATCGACCTCTCTGCCGTCCCCGGCGTCACTGTGCTGAAGGTGGAGAGCAGCCGCTATGCGCTGGCCCTCATGAGCGGCAATCTCTTCGGCAACCCCTCCCGCCGGATGACCATGATCGGCGTCACCGGCACCAAGGGCAAGACCACCACCACCCACATGATCAAGAGCGTGCTGGAAG
>OOIG01002460.1_pt1 | contig 12374 bp, 8 predicted proteins | sample 1692091 | NCBI WGS metagenome assembly OOIG01 (sample SAMN06348188, study PRJEB24527) | human gut metagenome | biome: human gut; feature: ankylosing spondylitis patient; material: feces | host: Homo sapiens | place: China | collected 2015-10
AGGAGGCGGTTGTTGTCGCCCTTGAGCACACCCGCGTTGACGGCCCAGTCCATCGCCTCGAGCGCGTAGGCGGGAACGGCGTCGAAGTCGTCGAACTCGCGGATCGCCATGCCACCCTGCGTCGTGTCCATTCCCTGCGCCTTGGCAAAGCGGTAGAGCATCGTGACCACCTGCGCGCGGGTAACGGCGGCGTCGGGGGCAAAGGTCTCGGCGGTCGTTCCCTCGACGACCTTTTCGCTCGCCGCCCAGCGGACAGCCTCGGCGTAGTACGCGCCGCTGTCCACATCGTTAAAGTTCATCGCGTAATTCACCACGGGAGACCCCGCCGCGCGCCACAGGAGCGTGACGAGCTGCGCGCGGGTGCAGGAGGCGTCCGGCGAGAAGTGCACCGCGTCCGTGCCGGTGACGATGCCGCCCTCCGCCGCCCAGAGAACCGCGTCATAGTAGTACGCGCCTGCGGGGACGTCGACGAAGAAGTTGAGCATCGTATTGTCGTCCATGAACGTCGCCGTGACGGTCACGGGGCCGGACGGCATGGTGAAGGTGTAATTGCCGTTGCCTCTGTCGGTCAGGTCGAGCGCGCTGCCGTTCTTGTCGGTGACCGCCAGCGTTTCGAGCGCATAGCCCTTATCGGGCGTGACGGTGACGGTCACAGTGCTGCCCTTGGAGGCAGACTTCGGGCTGACGCTCACACTGCCGTGCGCGCCGTCAGAGACCGCAACGTCATAGCGCGGCGCGGAGGGGACAGATGTGTGGATTTTCTCCCATTTCGCCGTCAGGGTCAAATTTTCTGTCACAGGCGTGTCAAAGTTCCATTTTGCATTGCCGTTATACCAGCCCACAAAACGGTAGCCGGACTTGACTGGTGTATCCGGTGCGCTGGCCTTGTCCTTCACCACCTGCATGGCGTATTGGCTGCTTCCATTCATGAAGATCACTGTGTAGCCTTTAATGAGATAGCTTCCCTTCAATTCGTCGTAGAACGTGCCGCCGGTGATTACACCCTCAGCATTTCCGACATTCACCGGGCAGTAATAGCTTCCGCCGGAGATCGTAACACCGGTGGCATCCACCCGGCTGGCGTTTTTCACAGTTAGGTTCGCATTGAGAAAGGTAATGTGGCCAATGGTCAGCGTACAATCTTTCATATCCAGGGTATAATCCTCTGTGATGGTAATGTCGTCCAGTATCAGGTCGCCGCCGATGCTCGCCGCCTTTTTCAGGTTTTCCATGTCGGAGACGGAAAGCCTGCCGTTGTTGACCAGTGCGCCGTTCACCGTCAGCGCAGCATCCTTTCCCAACGACAGCAGGCCGGAAATTGTGTTTTCGCCAGCGGGCTGGGTCGTTACGGTACCGCCCTGATTGATTGTCAGAAAAGGTTGATCGCCTCCGAAGATCACCTCGCAACCCGCGCCCACGGTCAGGCTGCCGTTGACCACCATGCCTTTGTAAGAATTGAGACTCACGACACCTTTCAGAACATCCAGCGTCAGCGCCCCGTTTTCCGCGATGGTCAGAGGAAGATTGAGATGTAGGGGTTTACGGCTACTATTTACCAGCGTGATCGGCCGGTTAATGGTCAGCTCTTTGACATTTTCCGTTGCATTGACCGTGATATCCTTCTTCAGCTTGATCGTCGTGACGTTCGGGTCCGCCAAGGCTCCAACCAACTCGTCCGATGTTTCGACCTCCGTTGCCGTCCCGGCGGTCTCCTCCGCCGCCGCCATCGTCGGCAGCAGCGTCAGGCACAGGCACAGGGCCGTCAAAATGCTGAAAATACGTTTTTTCATATCATTCCTCCATCAAAGCGATTGGTGCATCCATCGGATGCACCAAGGGGATATCCCCTTGCCGAAATTTACCGTTCTGTCAGGGCTTCAAAGCCCTTTTCCGCCTGCTGGACGGTCGTTCGGATGATGCCCGCCGCCATGGCGTGCAGGTCGAGCTGCAAAACGGCCGCGGTGACCTCCCGCCGCCGCTCGACCGGCACATTGTAGAGCTTGAGCGCGCACTCCAAAAAGCGCGCGATCTTGCGCTCCACGGTAAAGTACATGTCGCACGGCACGGCCACGAACCAGCGCATCATGCCCGTCGAGGTGATCTCCATCTCGTAAAAGTCCTTGGCCTCCGCGTCCGGAAGATCGTCCCCGAAGATGCCCTCCAGCCGCTTCGCCGTGCCGCGATACAGGTATGCCGAGATTGACGACAGCGTGTAGGCCGTCACGTACAGCTCGCGCAGCGGCTCGGTCAGCTCGGCGATGTGGAGCTGGATAGCCGTCCCCACCGCGTAGAGCACGTGCCGCGCTGTGCTGCTCGGCCAGCGTGAACTGCCCGCTGAACATCCGCTTGTCAAGCTCGAGCAGCAGCGCCTCCTTACTGGGAAAGGCCCGGAAAAACGAGCTTGGCGGCATGCCCGCGGCGCGGGCGATCTCCGCGGTCGTCGTGCCCTCATATCTTTTTTCCAAAAACAGCTTTACGGCGGCGCGCAGCATCTTCTGCTGCGTCAAAAGTCCGCTCGCCTGCTTGCCGCGCAGCAGCATATCGATCACGCTCCTCAAAGTTTACTTGTGAGTGCAGTCACATAACAGCATGGTCCGCCGCTTTCCGCAAGAACGAACTGTGTAAATTTTTGCTCCTGCCTATATAAAAGAAGTGCAGCGGTCCTTCGACCGCCGCACTCTCTCATTTTATTTTCCTTTACAGCATCGCAAAGCGCTGTGCGCCCCTCGTTTTGAGCCAGCGAAGAAGCAGCGCTGTCACCGCGAGCGTCACCGCCGCCGCAATGGCGAGATACGCAGCCGCGCCGAGCTTCCACCCCTGCCAGAGGTAGAGCCCCGCGAACACGATGGCGTAGAGCCAGCCGCCGAACAGCGCGATCGTCACGGCCAGACTTTGCTTGATGGGCATGAGCTCGCTCGTCCACGTCAGGTTTGCCCGCGCGACGCCGAGCGTCAGCCCCAGGCACGCAGAAAACGCGATGTACGCGAGCGCCTCGGCAAAAACGAGCGGCAGCGCCGCCGTCACAGGCAGGATAAACGCCATGCAGGCAAGCGGCACGAGTGCTGGAAGGGCCGTGAGCGCAAGCTGTACCTTGAGCTTTGCGCGAAGCACCTGCCAGGGCCTGACGGGCAGCGATTGCGCGAGCCAGAGGGACTTTCCCTCGAGCGAGACCGACGGCGTCGCCATGTCGTTCATCGATGCAATGGCGCACACGCCGGTGCAGAGCAGCACCTCCGCGCAGCCGCTCTGCGAGGTGAAGGCCTCGTTCAGCAGCGACACGACCGTTCCGCCCTTCCACAAAAGCAGGATGCCCGAGATCGGCAGCAGCAGGATGCCGAGCCCGCAGTTGAGCATGTAGTTCGGGCTCGCGGTGAAGCGCGCGAGCTCCTTGCCGAAAAGTGCCCCATCGATGCTCCGGCGCTTGACGGCCTTTTCGCGGTACACAGCCTTGCCCGATGCGCCCGACGCAGTCGTGATCTGCAAAAAGCTGCGCGAGAGCAGCGCCCACGTCAGCGCAAACAGCGCGAGGATGACCGCCGTGCTCAGCAGCATCGCTGTCACATCGCCCGTACCGGTCAGGCCAAAGACGTAGAGCGGGTGCGCCGCACCCTTGATCTTCTCACCGTAGACCGCGGCGTTGGCGACGAGCTGCTCGATGGCCGTCTGCGCCTTGAAGACGAAGAAATAGTAGATGGCAAGCCCCGCGAGCGAGACGATGACCGTGATGAAGCTCTTGTGCTTGAGCTTACGGCTCACCTTCGCCACGACCCAGCCCAGCGCGCACGAGAGCGTGAGCACGAAGATTGAGATGAGCGCCGTCAGCAGCACGCCGCCGAGGAGCGCCATCGGCGCCGTCGAGACCGTGACCCAGTAGACGATGACCGCGGGCAGGATGACGACCGCGGAGTACATGAGGCCCATGAGATAGACCGTCAGCAGCCGCGAGGCCATCAGCGTCCGCACCGGGATGGGTAGAGACAGCAGCAGGTCGTTGTCCTTAGCGAAGTACAGGCCCGAATACGTGTTGAACACGCTGCCGAACGCGCCGAGAAAGATGGCGAGCAGCGACATGAGTGCAAAATAGAGCCAGCCCATCCCCGCCTGCGTAAGCGGCGCACAGAGCGAAACGGAAAGCCCCGTGAACATCCCGCCGAGGCCGATCATCAACGCGGCAAAGAGCAGGATATAAGCGATAATCCCCGCCGTCGAACGTTTTTTATTGGTTTTGGCATTATAAAAGTAGCTGCGGAAAATTTCCATCAGCTGCTTCTTGACGAGCGTTTTCAGCATGATTCGCCCTCCAGCTCAAGGAAGACCTCCTCGAGCGAGTCGTCGCCCTTGACCTCCTCCATCGTGCCGGAGCGGATGAGCTTGCCGCCCTTGATGATGGCGACCTTGTCGCAGAGTTTTTCGGCCACCTCGAGCACGTGGGTCGAGAAGAAGATCGCGCCGCCCGCGTCGCACACCTCGCGCATCATGCCCTTTAAGATATGTGAAGCCTTCGGGTCGAGGCCGACGAACGGCTCATCCATCAAAATGAGCTTCGGCTCGTGCAGCCACGCCGAAATGAGGGCAAGCTTCTGCTTCATGCCGTGGGAATAGGCCGCGACGGGCTGCGCCAGGTCGGTCGTCAGCTCGAAGAGGTCCGCGTACTTGCGGATGCGCTCCTGCCGCGCGCTTTCCTCCACACCGAAGATGTCGGCGATAAAATTGAGGTACTGGATGCCCGTCATAAACTCGTAGAGGTCGGGGTTATCCGGGATGTAGGCGAGCATCTTCTTGCAGGCGATGGGATCGTCCTGAATGGAGTGCCCGCCGATCGTGATCCTGCCGGAATCGAACTGCTGGATGCCGACGACCGACTTGAGCGTCGTGGTCTTGCCCGCGCCGTTGTGGCCGATGAAGCCGTAGATCTCCCCTGGCGCGATGTGGAGCGACAGATCATCCACGGCTTTCTTTTCGCCGAAGGTCTTGGTCAGGTGTTCAATATAGAGCATAAGGTTCTCCCTCTTTTCTTCTTGCAGCCGTTTCGAATATCTTTACGATATCAAAATCATATCATCTAATTCTAAACTGTCAAGAGAAAATTTAAAAATGTCAAGTTTGCTTTACTTGTAGGATATCACTGCCGCTCCCATTTGTCAAGTGTGCTTTACATTTTATCTTTGTGATGCAGCACGAGCGACACAATACCCATCACCGCCGCATACAGTACGCCGCCAACGGCCCAGATAAACCAGCTATACTGCGGCTGGCCGTTCCCCTTGGGTCCGAAGGTGTAGAACAGGAAGATCGCCGTCACGCTCAGCCAGTAGATGAGCGACACTGTGCTCATTACGCCGCTGCGCGCCTTCTTTTTGCGCGTGTAGTCGCCCTCCTCGAGCAGCTGGTCCATCGCGCCGGTGTATGTTCCGCTCCAGACGAGCACGCCCACGCCGCAGGCGACCAGAAGCAGCAGCGCATCCACCTCCGCCGCGGCGTAAACATCCGCCGGAGCGACGCGCGCGAGCAGCGCGGCGACATCGGACGACGCGAGACCGACCCCGAGCATCAGCGGCACGACAGCAAGGATGCACAGCACCACGCCGAGGATCGTACAGCGCGAGGCGGTCGGCTCATAGGCCTTGCGCCGCTCGCGCACCATGCCGCTCACGCCGTACTCGGTCTCAAACGGCTCTTTTTCAAGAAAGTCGAATTCCTTCGTCTTCGCCCCGCACGAGAGGAACATCCCCACCGCAATGGCGACCAGCACCAAAATGACGCTCACGCCGAGACCTGCGGCCAGATCCTCCGAAATACCGCCCAGGCCCGCGTCCGCCATGGCGGAGAGAAAAATGATCACGACCGGCGAGATGATGCACATCGCCACCGCCAGTGCGATCCTCGGCGCGCAGGCCTTGCGCAGCGCAAGGTATCGCGCCGCCTGCTCCATCGTCACTCTCCGCAGCGGCGTTTCGTCCGCCTCGGATTCGACGAACTCCTCTTCTTCGAGTTCGTCCTTCAATAAATAGTCGGTGCTCACGCCGAAAATGCGGCTCATCTGCACCACCTTGTCAAGGTCGGGCACGGACTGCGCGCCCTCCCACTTGGATACCGACTGGCGCGTCACCCCGAGCTGACTTGCCAGCTCCTCCTGCGACCAGCCCGCCTTTTTGCGCAGCGTGATGATTTTATCCGCTAAGATCATATCGTCTTCCTCCTGAATTCTAAGGCGCGGTCCCGCGCCGTCTGGATGGCGTTATCATAGCCTATTTCGCGGTTGCGGGAAAGAAAGCGCACTGTCAAATTTGTCAACCGGCAGTTGCAATCCTTGATTTTTCAAGGTTTTTTCGCCGTGCGCTCCTATTACCCTATGTATCTTCGTCATGATATCATACCGCGGCGCAGAAAAAAAGAGCGTCCCATTCGGGACGCTCTTTTTAAGGGTTTTTCACACACTTACACGACGGCGAAGAACTTGACAAGGAACAGCGCGGAGATCACGTAGGTCAGAACGCTGACGTCCTTAGCCTTGCCGGAGAGCACCTTGACAAAGGTGTAGGAGATGAGGCCCAGGCCGATGGCGTGGCCGATGGAGCCGGAGATCGGCATACCGATGAGCATAATGGACACCGGCAGCATTTGGTCCATGTCGCTGAAGTCCACATTCTTGAGGCCCTGGAGCATCAGAACGCCGACATAGATCAGCGCGGCGGAGGTCGCAGCGCCGGGGATGACGGCGGCGATGGGGGCGAGGAACATGCAGGCGAGGAACAGGATGCCCGCGGTGAGCGCGGTCAGGCCCGTGCGGCCGCCCGCTTCCACGCCGGAGGCGGACTCGATGAACGTGGTGACGGTGGAGGTACCGGTGCAGGCGCCCGCGACCGTACCGATGGCATCGGACAGCAGGGCTTCCTTCATCTGGGGCATGTTGCCGTCCTGATCGACCATGCCGGCGCGGGAGGCCGTACCGACGAGCGTGCCGATGGTATCGAACATATCGATCATGCAGAAGGTGATGACGAGCGTGATGGCGGTGAACCAGCCGATGTTCACAAAGCCCGCAAAGTCAAACTTGAAAAGCGTGGTGGAGACCATGTCGGCGAAAGGCGGGACAAAGCTCGCAGTCGCGAGGCTCGCAAACGGATTGACATGCAGGAAGATGGCGCTGCCCGCCCAGTAGATGACGGACGAGAACAGCATGCCGAGCAGCACTGCCGCCTTCACGCCCTTCTTGGCGAGGACGACCATGACGAAAACGCCGAGGAACGCGGTCACGACGGTCAGGACCATCGCATCGTAGCCCGCGCCCATGTTGCCCTTGATGATGCTGGGCGTCAGCGCGCCGAAGAAGTCACGCATCATGTAGAACGGGCCGCCGTTTTCAGAGTAGATACCGACGTTGGAGCCAAGGCCCACGTTCATCAGCATCAGGCCGATGGCGGGAGCGATGCCGTAGCGCACGCCGAGAGGAATGGCCTCCACGATCTTCTCACGCACCTTTAAGAGCGTGAGGATGAGGAACACGATACCCTCGACAAGGATGATGACGAGCGCCGCCTGGAACGCGGACTCGTACTCGCACTCGTTGATGACCGCGATGTTGGCGACGACCACCGCGAAGAAGCTGTTGAGTCCCATGCCGGGCGCCATGACGAACGGCTTGTTGGCGAAAAACGCCATGCAAATCGTGCCGATCGCCGAGGCGATGCAGGTGGCAAGGAACACACCGTTCCACAGCGGCGTACCCACTGCAAAGTTGGTCAGCAGGTTCGGGTTGAGCGCGATGATGTAGGCCATGGTCATAAACGTGGTAAGACCGGCAAGGATCTCGGTGCGTACCGTAGTACCGTTGGCCTTCAGCTTAAATAGCTTTTCCATGATTTTCTCCCTTTCTTTTTTGTTTTTCCGCCCGCTTCCTAACAAAAAATTAGGAAGCAAAACAGATTTTCAGTCAATATTATAAACATCCCGACAAGAAATTGCAAGTGTTCTGTTTATTTTTACCACACTTTCTCACTCCGCGCCGAGAGTTCCGCCGGTTTCTGTTGTGTTTTTGTTTGCTTTGCGCTATACTATATTTAGTAAAAATTTGCATTTTGGGAGGTGCATGCCGTGAAGCTGATGGTTTTAGACGGCAACTCCATCATCAACCGCGCCTATTACGGTGTCCGTCCGCTCACCACGCGCGACGGGTTTTTCACCCACGCGATCTTCGGCTTTCTGACGATGCTCGGCCGCTTACTCGACGAGGAAAAGCCCGAGGCGCTGTGCGTCGCCTTCGACCGCCGCGAGCCGACGTTCCGCCACCTCGAGTACGAGGGCTACAAGGCCACGCGCCACGCCATGCCCGAAGAGCTCGCCATGCAGATGCCGGTGCTCAAGGACGTGCTCGACGCGATGAACATCCCCCGCTACGAGCTCGCGGGCTTTGAAGCCGACGATCTGATCGGCACGATCTCGCGCAAGTGCGAAAGCGCAGGCTGGGACTGTGCCGTCGCCACGGGAGACAAGGATTCTTTGCAGCTCGTGACCGAGCATACGACCGTCAAGCTCATTTCCACGCGCATGGGCCAGACCACGACGAAGGACATGACGCCCGAGAGCTTTCGTGAGGTCTACGGCTTTGCGCCCATCCACATTGTCGACCTCAAAGCCCTGATGGGCGACGCGAGCGACAATATCCCCGGCGTGCCGGGCGTTGGCGAAAAGACGGCGATGGCGCTCATCCAGAAATACCAGAGCATTGACGAAATTTACCGGCTGCTCCCCGATATCGAGGCCAAGCCGAACGTCATCAAAAAGCTCACTGAGGGCGAGGAGAGCGCACGCCAGAGCTTCCACCTCGCGACCATCGTGACGGACGCACCACTCGAATTTTCTCCGCAGGACAATCTGCGCAAGGCGCCGTCAGACGCGCTCTATCCGCTCTTTATGAAGCTGGAATTTACCAAGCTCATCGACAAATACGGTCTCAAGCCGCCCGCCGACATCCCCGCCGCCGAGGAGCCGGTCGACCTCACCGTGACCGCCGAGGCCGTGACCACGGTGGAAAAGGCCAAGGAATATCTCTCGCTCTTCCGCAAGGCGGAGCATGTGACGCTGCTGGCGCTGCCGGACCTTTCCGGCGTGATCGTCGACTTCGTTGCAGGCGAATCGACCGCCGTCTCTGCCGAGTTCTGCTTCAGCCGCTACGAGGGCGACTGGAACGCGCTGCTGCGCGCCCTGTTCTCGGATGATATCAAGAAAGTCAGCCACAACGTCAAGGACCTCCAGCGCACGCTGCTCGAAAACGGCCTTCCCATCGAAGGGTTCATTTTTGACACCGCGCTCGCAGGGTACCTGCTCGACGCGACGGCGGGCAAGTACGATATCGCGTCGCTCTTCGCCGCCTACTTCCACCAGACGCTTTCCGAGCCGAAGCACTTAGATCCAGACGCTTTCTCGATGCTCGGCGACACGGCCGAGGCCGAGACGGCGTTCCACGTCTATACCAGCGCCGTCGATGCGCTGTATGAGACCTTTGCCCCCGAACTTGAGAAGCGCGAGCTGCACGAGCTCTATTATGAGGTTGAGTTGCCCCTCTGCGCCGTACTCGCGCGCATGGAGCACGCGGGCATGCGCGTGGACGCGAACGCTCTCGCGGCCTTCGGCAGCGAGATGGAAGTGCAGCTCAAGACGCTCGAGCAGCACATCTATGAAGAGGCGGGCGGGCCGTTCAACATCAATTCCCCCAAGCAGCTCGGCGAGGTGCTCTTTGAACGCTTGCAGCTCCCGCACGGCAAAAAGACGAAGACCGGCTGGTCGACGAACGCGGACGTGCTCGAAAAACTGCGGTGGGAGAATCCCATCGTCGAAGAGGTTTTGCAGTACCGCCAGTACGCAAAATTCCGCTCGACCTACTGCGACGGTCTTTTGAAGGTCATCGCGCCCGACGGGCGCATCCACACGAGCTTCCAGATGACCGTCACGGCGACGGGCCGTTTGAGCTCGACCGAGCCGAATTTGCAGAATATCCCCACGCGCACGCAGCTCGGCAGCGAATTCCGCCGCATGTTCGTCCCAGCAAGCGGCTGCGTGCTCGTCGACGCGGACTACAGCCAGATCGAGCTGCGGCTGCTCGCGCACATCGCGGACGACGAGGCGATGAAGCAGGCGTTTCTGACCGGCGAGGACATTCACACCGTCACGGCCGCGCAGGTCTTCGGCGTGCCGACTGATCAGGTCACCAAGCAGATGCGCTCGCACGCGAAGGCCGTCAACTTCGGCATCGTATACGGCATTTCCGCCTTCTCGCTCGCGCAGGACATCGGCGTGCCGGTGTACGAGGCGAAGGAATATATCGAGACGTACTTTGAGCGCTTCCCCGGCATCCGCCGCTATATGGATGAGGTCGTCGCGCAGGCGAAGGAGCGCGGCTATGTCGAAACACTGATGCACCGCCGCCGCGCGCTGCCCGAGCTGGCGGCGAGCAACTTCAATACCCGTTCGTTCGGCGAGCGTGTCGCGCGCAACATGCCCATCCAGGGCACAGCCGCGGACGTCATCAAGCTCGCAATGGTGCGCGTCGACGAGCGGCTGCACAAGGAAAACTTAAAGGCAAAGCTCATTTTGCAGGTGCACGACGAACTCATCGTCGAGTGCCCGGAGGAGGAAAAGGAGGCGGTCGCACGGCTCCTCACCGAGGAGATGGAGGGCGCAGTGCACCTCTCCGTTCCCCTGACCGCCGAGGCCCACTGGGGCATAAACTGGCTGGAAGCCAAATGACCGGAGGAAACCAATGGAACAGTTAAAGAAAAAAGTCCGCATCGTGCCGATGACGAACGAATATTTGAATGACGTTGCCGAGCTTGAGCGCACATGCTTCTCGAACCCCTGGTCGCGCAACATGCTCGCAGAGGAGCTTGAAAACGCGTGCTCGGCCTTCTTAGTCGCGCTGGATGCAGAAAACAGCAGCGTCGTCGGCTACGCGGGGCTGCTCGCCGTCGCGGACGAGGGCTGCATCACCAAGATGGCCGTCCGCCCCGACTGCCGCCGCGGCGGTGTGGCGGGGCAGCTTCTCGACGTGTTTATCCGCTTCGCCGAGGGCAGCGGCCTTGCGTTCTTGACGCTTGAGGTGCGTGAGAGCAACTATGCCGCCATCGCGCTGTACGGCAGCCGCGGCTTCCGCGGCGAGGGCCGCCGCAAAAACTACTACGACCACCCGAAAGAGGACGCCATCATCATGACGAAGGAATTCGGCGCGGCAGAAGCGGAGGCGCAGCAATGAAAATTCTCGCTTTTGAGTCCTCCTGCGACGAAACCGCCGTCGCGGTCGTCGAGGACGGACGAAAAATTCTCTCCGACGCCATCGCGTCGCAGGCCGACCTGCACGCACTCTACGGCGGCGTCGTGCCGGAGATCGCGTCGCGTAAGCACATCGAGGCCATCGCCGCGCTGACCGATCAGGCGCTCAAGGAGGCGGGCGTCGAGAAAAAAGACATCGACGCCGTGGCCGCGACCTACGCGCCGGGTCTCATCGGCGCGGTGCTCGTGGGGCTGAACTTTGCCAAGAGCGCGGCCTACGCGCTGAATGTGCCGCTCATCCCTGTGCACCACATCCGCGGCCACATCGCCGCGAATTACTTAGCGTTCCCAGAGCTTGAGCCGCCGTTTCTGGCGCTGTGCATGTCCGGCGGCAACACGCTCATCGTCGACGTGCGCGACTACACGGACTTTGCGCTCCTCGGCGCGACGCGTGACGATGCGGCGGGCGAGTGCTTTGACAAGGCCGCGCGCGTGCTCGGCCTTCCCTACCCCGGCGGCGCGGCGATGGACAAGCTCGCCCACGAGAGCGAGGGCGGCGTCTACGAGCTGCCGCGCGCGAAGATTGACGGGTGCCCTCTCGATATGAGCTTTTCGGGCCTCAAGACCGCCGTCGTAAACCTTGCCCACAACGCCGAGCAGACGGGAAAGCAGCTCGACCGTGCGGCGCTTGCGCGCGACTTCACGCAGGCCGTTGTCGACGAGCTCGTCCCGCGCGCGATGCTCGCCATGCAGCAAAGCGGGCACAAGGTACTCGTCGCCGCAGGCGGTGTCGCCGCGAACTCGTTCATCCGCGCAGAGCTCGAAAAGGAGTGCCGAAAGCACGGCTGCCGGCTCTACATGCCGCCGCTCAAGCTCTGTGGTGACAACGGCGCGATGATCGGCGCACAAGGGTATTATGAGTATCTCGCCGGCGCGCGGGCGGATTGGGCGCTGAACGCGTATGCGACGAGAGATATTGACGATCCTATCGTCTGAGGGTTTACAGCGCGGCAGCGCTGGTTCTTATTCCCCTGCACCGTGCAGGGGTGCGTTAAAGGGGGCCATTCTCTCACGTGAGAGAATGGCCCCCTTTTGATCCCCCAAGAGAA
>OOIG01002473.1_pt1 | contig 12340 bp, 8 predicted proteins | sample 1692091 | NCBI WGS metagenome assembly OOIG01 (sample SAMN06348188, study PRJEB24527) | human gut metagenome | biome: human gut; feature: ankylosing spondylitis patient; material: feces | host: Homo sapiens | place: China | collected 2015-10
CCGGTCAGTACGGTCATTGCCATACAGACGGTAATGATTATCTTCTTCTTCATGAGTAAATTTTTCCGTTTTCGGTTATGAGTAATACTGTTAGTTCGCCATTGGGCAGTAAGGGGGCACAGTGCCGGTGACAGAGCTCAATCAGTGCCTTGCCAAACTTTTCCAGCAGCTCTTCGGGAATGATGTCCCAGAGTTCGCGGGCCAGGTTCATCTGTCCGATGGCGGCAAGCGTTTCTTCGCTGCATCCCGTCTGGCGTGCCAGGTCTTGGATGAATTCCTTGTTCATGGTCACTTTCTTGCTGTGGGTATCCAGATTGCCTTCGGCCAGTTTCACGGCCTTTCCCATCATCACGCCGAGGGTGACGTGCGGTACTTGCTCTTCGGCTGCTATTTTCAAGGTTTCGCCGATAAAGTTGCCGTAATGTACGAAAGCCTGGGCAGGGAGGTCGGGATAATACGCCTTGATGAAACGTTCGCTCTTTGTGCCGGAGCTGATGACGATACGAGGGCTCCGGGTCGCCTTTGCCACTTCCATGGACTTCCGGATGGAATTGACGAAGGCTTCCGAGGAGAATGGCTTCACGATGCCGGAGGTCCCGATAATGGAAATGCCTCCTTCGATACCGAGGCGGGGATTGAAGGTGCGTTTGGCTATCTCTTCTCCACCGGGGATGGAGATGGTAATGAGAATAGGACTGGGCTGTTTGGCAATATGGAGGCGTTCAAGACATAGCTTGACGTTCTTCTTTATCATTTCGCGTGGGGTGTCGTTGATGGCAGAGCTACCGAGCTCAAGTCCCAAACCGGGCATGGTGACGACACCTACGCCTTCGCCGCCGCAGACGATGATGTTGTAGTCGTCCTGGGGAGTGTCTTCCGGCAGCGGGTCGTCTATGCGGAAAGGTATGGCTATATTGGCCACAACTTTCATCCCGTTGGTGATGTCCGGGTCGTCGCCGGCATCCTTGATGACGGTAGCGCTTGTCTCGAACATACCGTCACCGTTTTCCAGAAGGTCGGAGTGGGGAATATGGTGCTGAGGCTCTACGGGAACCTGGATGGTTTCTCCGTTGGGAAGAACTACCGGAAATTCCGTAGGACGCTTTTTGAAGTAGATATTGAATACATCCCAGGTGGCGGCTACGGCGGCAGCGGCGGCACATGTTCCGGTGGTCAGTCCGCTGCGCAGGGGGAAGAAGTCGGGTAAATGTTTCTCGACTATGCGGCGCAGACCGTGCTCACCGTTTACACAGATAAACTTGCCGGATGTCTTGGGGCGGCAGATGGCAAAGATGCGTATACCCAGTTGCCGGGCAGCTTCCACCTTCTCGCAGAATCCGCCGGACATTCCGCTCTCTTTGAGGAGGATGGCTTCGGGATGAAGCTGTTTCATCAGGACTTGCTCGTCTTCTCCGGGCGTGTAGTAGTAAAGGTTCTTCTCGGAGAAGCCCTGTTCCCGGGCGAGCTTGCGCGAGCTGTCGCGGTCGAGGATGCGGAAGTAACAGCAGGCATTCTGCCACAAAGGTTTCAGTTTGCCTATGGTCTGTACGCCGGTCAGTGCAAGTAAGATGAAAATCTTTTCTTTCTGTATCTTCTCGATGGCATCGTCATAATCCCTGCACCAGATGATGTGTTCCTCATCGCGTTCCGGGAAGATACGCTCGAAACGGATGACGGGGATATTCGATTCCACAGAGACTTGTTCCAGAGTCTCATGTAGCTGTGTGGCAAAGGGGTGCGCGGCGTCTATCAGCAGCTTTATGTGATGCTGTGCACAGAATGTTTCTATTTCTATTGCATCCATCGCGCCTTGCAGGCGGATGCCATTATGCAGAAGTACGTCCTGCTCATCCCCTTTGGTAGAATAGTAGAAAGTTTTTCCGGCTTCTTCAAGGGTTTGGATGGCTATGCGTCCTTCGGTGGTTCCGCCAAATATTAATATCATGTTTGAATGTTTATGGGTGATTAATCGTTGATTTATTTCCGGTACAGATGTTTGAACTCGTGTGCATAGAGCCGTGACAGACCTTCACGGTTGCCGATGGCTTCGCCTACGACAATCATGGTTGTCAAGGTGAGGTTATTTTCCTTCACTATCCTGGCAAGGTCTTTGAGTTCCCCCCTGAATATTTGTTCGTCTTTCCATGTCAAGTGATAGCAGACAGCTACAGGGGTAGTTTCCGGATATTCCTGCAACAGTTCTTCCTGCACCTGCTCCGCAATGCTTGCACTGAGGAAGATGCACATGGTACTTTGTGAGCGTGCCATGAGATGTAGCTTTTCGCGTTCGGGCATGGGTGTACGTCCTTCGCCGCGTGTTAGGATGATGCTTTGCACTTTTTCCGGAATGGTGAACTGCGACTTCAAGGCAGCTGCCGCCGCCTGGAAGGAGGATATGCCGGGGGTGATGTGGTAGCTCATATCGTGCCGGTCAAAGTAGTTCATCTGTTCCTGAATGGCACCATAGATACATGGGTCACCCGTATGCAGGCGTACGATGAATTTTCCCTTGTCATAGAACTTCTTCATCACTTCAAATTGTTCTTCCAAATCCATGGAAGCGGAGCTGAGTACGGTAGCCCCGGCCTTGGCACAGAGAGTCAGCTCCCTGGGAACGAGACTGCCGGCATACAGAATGAGGTCGGCGCGTTCCAGCATTTGGCGTCCGCGTACGGAAACCAGGTCCGGGTCGCCCGGGCCGGCACCCACTATTTCGATGTGGCCCTGGCGCACAGTTCTTATGTCGAGGGCGGCGGCCACGGTATAGTTCTCTCCTTTCTTCTTGGGCACCAGCAGCCGGGAGTTGTTTGCACTCAGCAAGGCGGCGGCTTCGCTGACGCTGGGGGTGCCCATGTGCTTCATGACGGTTTTGCTGGGATGGGGCACCTCTATCTCTGCCAGTTCCTCGGCTGTATAGAAGTAGACCGGGAACTTCTTTTGGAGCGCTTTCACTACCGGTTCGTCACTTTTGGCTTTAATCGTGGAGATGGAGGCGATGCTTTGGGGCATGATACCGTATTCCTTCAGCGTGTTCATAATCTCTTTCTCCACTTTCCGCACAGGGCCTGCCAGCCGGGCAAGGCCGATGCCGAGGTGTACGACACAGGGCACGTAGCATATCATAGGCATTTCCGGGAAGTTGGGGACTTGGGGAGATACGCACAGAATCAGTCTGAAGCGTGAAGGGTTGATGTCCTGCACCCGGTAGAATACTTCTACATGAGGCGGCAGGTGCGCCTCCATCCAGTCCGTGCCTTCATTGCGCACCGTGAGCAACAGGGCGGTGGGCTTGCCGGAAACGAAGAGGCTGATATGCTCGTTCATGCATACTCTTTTTTTCTCTTCGGGCGTCTTGGCAAGTTCTGCCAGCAGGAGGGTGGAGGGTTCGGCGTTGATGACCGGAAACCACCCGAAACGTTGGGGCAGGGTATCGAGTCCCCATAGACCGGTGCAGTCGCTTTGCGTGGTGACTACCGGTTCGGCCCCGAGGATATTCGCTACCTGGTGGGTCAGTTCGTTGGCTCCTCCGATGTGTCCGGAAAGTACGGAGATGGCAAATTTACCGGTACTGTCCACGCAAACCACGGCAGGGTCGGTATATTTGTTCTTCACGCAAGGAGCGATGGTGCGGACACAGATTCCCATGGCGCCAATGAAGACAAAGGCATCATAGCGGTTGAAGTTTTCCGCTGTGAATTTGCCGGCAGATTCTATATGTGTGCATCCCTCTTCGTGCCTGAGGGTGAAGATTTCGGAGTCGGGAAGTTCGTTGAGCAGTGATTGGGCTATGCTCAAACCGGCTTCGGAGATTAGAATAATAGCTGTTTTCATAATGGGTATGTTTAAGAAAGCGTGGCTTTCATAATTTCAATGGGGTTATATTCGTTCAAGGCGATGTGGGTGGAAGGGTGGAGCACCATTCCGTTCCGCTCGATTCCTCGGAGGAACGCCTCCTTGCTTTCTGCCGATACGGAGTTGAAGACGATGCAGCCTTCGGGGTGCAGCACTTGTTTCACTTTCTCTATCATTTCCCTCAGATGTCCGCCGTGTCCACCGATGAAGACGGCATCGGGGCGGGCAAAGGGAGTGAGGTCGGTGTGCAGGAAATCTCCGGTTATCGCCGTAATACCCGGCGCGCCGAAGCGGCGGGAGTTGGTGTCCATCAACTCTTTTCCTTCGGGGCGTATCTCGAAGGAGATGACGGCGAGATGGGGGAATTGCAGGCGGGCTTCGATGGAGACGGAACCGGTACAGAAACCGATGTCCCAGAAAACGCGGCGGCGGTTCAGTTCCAATGCCTGCAGGGTGAGCAGGCGGATGGGAGCCTTGGTTATCATGCGGGCGCGTCCGTCAAGATGTGCAAACTCTTCATCGGGGATGCCGAAGGGACGGACTGGAAAGTCCGGGGCTTGTACGCTGCCGTGCAGGGAGTTTGTGCGGCATTGTCCGGGATGGCTGTCCAGCAGCAGGCAGTTGGGATGTTCGAAGTCGCCGGCAACCGCTTCCCGGGGTGTCATCCGGCGTATGCGTTCCTTTTCGGGATTGCCGAGATGTTCGCCGATGTATAGCGTGTAATGGGAGTACCCGTATTTCAGCATGCGGGCGGCAATGGTGACCGGGGTATGTTCGCGGTCGGTGAGGATGCCTATTTTGGGGGCACGCTCTATGAGGGCACGGTCGAACTCCTGCCAGGGGCGTCCTGTCAGGGAGACGGTGCGCATGTCGTCATACGGCATGACGAGGCGGTGTGCCAATGTCTGCAAGGAATTGAAAGCGGGATAGAGCAGAATGTCTGCCTCGGGAAGCTTACGCTTTATGGTATTGGCAAAACCGAAGAACAACGGGTCGCCGGACGCGAATACAATGATGGAGTTGTCCGTAGCCGTCTCTTCGAAGCGGGTAAATATTTCTTCATAATGGGAAAAGACACAGTCCAGCGGTACGGTGATGGAAATCCATTCGGCCCCGGCAGGCAGCAGAGGACCGACAATCTCCTTATGCCGTATGCCACCGGAGAAGACCTTCCCCTTCCGTATCTGTGCCAGTGCTTCCGGTGGAAAGAAGGGGGAACGGTTGTCATCCATTCCTATGATTATAAATCTGTGTTTCATTCAATGAGTAATCTTATGAAAATATCAAGTAATGTAAGGGGGCATAACAAGTAATGTTATCGGTCGTAACAAGTAATGTTATGGAATGTCTCTTTTCACTTACACATCCCTGCCCGGGCGCAACTGCTCCGCATCGTTGTAGCACAGCACGGAGTTCACCAGCGTGGCAGCTAAGTTACTGCCTCCCTTACGTCCTTCTACGATAATCTTGGGTATTTCCGTAAAGGGTTTCACCATGTGTTTGGACTCCTGCACATGCACGAAGCCTACCGGTGCAGCAACAATGCCCGCCGGATGTGCCTTGCCCTTACGTATCAGGTCGCAGAGTTCCATAAGTGCCGTAGGTGCATTGCCGAATACAAAGAAAGCATCGGGATGCTCCTCCACAGCCAGGCGGATGCCTGCCTGGGTACGGGTGATGCCTTTCTCTGCAGCCATCGTCGCTGTGCGCAGGTCGCCAAGGTAACATTTCACCTCTACGCCCAGCCGCTGCAAAGCTCCTTTGCGGATACCGCTGGCTGCCATCGTGACGTCTGTGACAATGGTCTTGATTCCGCCTTTCTCGATGGCTTGATACAAGGAAGCCACGGCACCTTCGTCCGTATGCAGCAGATACTCCATTTCAAAATCGGCGGTGGTATGTATGGCATGGAGTAAAGCCCATTTATGGTCGAGGGGAATATGTTTGTTCTTCAGTTCCTTTTCGATGGTACGGAAACTGCGAATCATGATGTCTTGCCCGATGCCCGTGGCTTCGGTATTCGTGTCCCGGTAATAGCCGCGCGGAGTGATGAAGGCTCCGTTCCATTCGTAGGACTGTGAGTTGCCTATCAATATGACTGTAAACATATCCACCTCTTCGGGATTGAAATCTCCCAGCGTGGTGATGTGTACCGCTTGTTCCGGGCGTCCTGCCTGGCGTACATATCCCACGGGCGTTTCCGGTGAGCGTCCTTCCTGCAGAAAGAGTTCTTTCAAGCGGTAAAGCTGCCAGTAGCGTCCTTCACTTTTGGGGTTGTAGACTGCCGTCACGAAGTCGGCGGCAGCGGCTGCGATGATACGCCTTTCAATACGCTCCCAGGGAGTCATCAGGTCTGAAAGGGAGATGACACAGAAGTCATGTCCTACGGGAGCTCCCAGCAGTGAGGCTGCCTTTTGGAAAGCGCTGATGCCCGGCAGCGAAACGATTTCCACGTCGCTGTTCCTTTCCCGCTTCATCTCGTAGACAAGCGGCGTCATACCATAGATGCCCGCATCCCCGGAACTGATGACGCAGACCGTCTTTCCCTGCTCTGCCAGCTCGAAAGCCTGCTCGGCACGGGCGCGCTCACGCTTCATGCCGGTATCTATGCATGTTGTTGAGGGGTGGAGATAAGGGGTTACAAACTGGAAATAATACTTATATCCCACCACTACATCTGATTCTTGCAAAGCGGAAATTACGGCGGGAGTTATATCCGATTCATTGCCCGGTCCGATGCCGGCAACAATTATTTTGGGGTGTTTCATATCCATATGTTCTATTGGCATACAAAGATAGAACTTATATTTGATGAAACCGAAAAAACTCTGTGTTAATCCGCGTAATCTGTGGTGAATCCTTATTGTCTAAACCTGTAAGTGCCGGTATTCGCTCGGAGTATAGCCTACGTTCTTCTTGAACACGCGGTTGAAGTGCTGCGAATACTGGTATCCCAGCTCATAGGCAATCTGGCTGACCGTCTTCCCGCTTCCTATAATCATTTCTTTGGCCAGGTCGATGATTTTGTTCTGGATATATTCCTGCGCCGTCTTTCCGGTTTCCTTCTTCACCAAATCTCCGAAATAGTTGGAGGAGAGGAACACTTTGTCTGCGAAGTATTTCACGGAAGGCAGTCCTTCGGTCTGCGGTTTGTCGCTCTGGAAATAGTCGTCTATCAGTGCTTCAAATTTCATCAGGATGTCTTTGTTGGCTGCCGAGCGGGTGATGAACTGGCGTTCGTAGAAACGCATGCAGTAGCTCGATGTTGCGTGCAATCAGACCCTTGCTGTGCTTGTCGATGGGGCGTTGGATTTCCATCTTAATCTTCTTCAGACAGTCGAGGAAGATTTCTTTCTCGTCTTCGGACAAATGCAGTGCCTCGGTAGAGGAATAGGAAAAGAAGGAATACTGCTTTATTCCCTGTCCCAGCGAGGTGCCTTTTATCAAGTCGGGGTGGAACAGCAGGCCGGAGGCGCTGGGCTGCATACCTTCCAGCATGTTGACCTCGGTCACCTGGCCCGGGGCGAAGCTGGTTACCGTGCCTTCCTGGTAATCGTAATACTGTTTTCCATAGCGTATGTCTCCGCATTTGGTGTTTTTGAGGAAAAGGGCGTATACGCCATAGTTCAAGGTGAAATGCCTGGGATATCCGGTGGCTTCGGACAAATCGACTACGCTGACCAGCGGATGCAGGGTTTCGAGACCGAACATCTTGTTGTATTGGTCTACAGCATTGAGCTTGATTACTTCTTCCATAAACGTTCCTGTTAGTTTTGTACAAATGTAGAGAATAATCCGGAAAGTTCCATATTGCAGGAGGAGGAATCCGTAATATGGTTACAAATGTCCGTAATCTGTGTACATTGAAAAGAGCTACACCCTTTGTCCGGAATGGTGTAGCCATCCGGAGCAAAGGGTGTAGCCTTGGTATGTAAAAGGTGTAGCCCTTTTACGCTTGCTGGTTATCAATCTTTTAGCATGGCTTTGATGTGTTCCATATAGAGCTGGCGGATGGCTTTGTTTTCGCCCAGTCCCTGCATGCGTACATTCACTTGATAGCCTTGCTTTTCAAGTTCCGTCTTCCACACGCCGGCAATATCTTCCTTGGTATGGTTGCCGCATACCAACAGCAACGGAACCAATGTCACGCTCTTGGGGCGTGTCTCTTTCAGTTGCAGCAGGGTTGCGTCCAGGGTGGGGTATCCTTCAATGGTGCTGACGTGGAAGTTCTTCAGTCCATGGGCTTTCATCATGAAGTCGAGCATGGCGTAAGTAGCCGTGCTGGGTAGCTGGTTGCCGTGCCCCACATAGACAATGTCTTCTTTCTTTCCCGGCTGTTCGGCGGTCAGTATGTCGATTACCTTCTCGCAATCTTCGACGGAGTAGAGCAGGGGATTCCCCACTTTTATCTCCTTGAAGAAGGGACGGAGCTTGTCTGCATCCCTGCGGACGGAGGTCATCTCACTGCCTTCTATCAAGGTGGTACTCTGGACGTAGATGGTCCGGTAGCCTTCGGCGCGAAGTTTCAGCAGTGCATCCGTAGGGCTGTCTTTGTACACGCCCTCTTTGGCAAGTCTTTTTCGTACAATCGGCGAGATGTATGCTTCGCGCACTGTAAACTGCGGAAAGGCTTCTTGTGCCTCACGGGTCACGACGTCGAGCGTCAAGGCACGTGTCTGAGGGTCTGAACTGCCATAATGGGTGATGAGCAGAGCCGCCTTCTCCTCTTGTTGTGCGGAGGAGAAGAGGCTGATGCCGAGTAAATAGAGAGTGATGAAAAAATGTTTCATAATTGTTGTTGTTTCTAAAAGCGTTATGGAGAAATTATTTTAGTCTGAGTGCCAGGCTGACTACTACCGAACGTCCCGGAGAATACAAGGCGAAGTTCTTGTTCAGCGGGCGGTTGTCTTTCTTGTTGAAGATATTGTCTATGCCGATGCCCGGTTCGATGACAAAGTTGCGGAAGCCGTCGAAGGTATGGCGGGTATTGAGGTTCCAGATGCCGTAGCCCGGAGCATTGCCGTCCGCGTCGCCTGGATAGTAGACTTTGCTTTGCAGACGACCGTTCAGGTTGAGGTTCAAGGTATAGTCGCTCCAGCTGTGTGTATAGTTTCCGGTGATGGTGGCTGTATGGCGTATGCTGCGTTCGATGTTTTGCCATTCGCCTCCTTCGTTCAGACCGCGTCCATAGGCGTAGGTATAGTTTCCGGCCAGGGTGAAGCCCGGGAACAGATTGCCGTTCAAGTTCACTTCAAAGCCTTTGACGGTAGCTTTCTCGAAATTGAAGTAGTTCTTGACACTTAGGTTTTTCGTGGATGAAAGGTCACCGATTTCGGGGAACTCTTCACGCAACTGGTTCTGCTCTGCTTCCGGTAGGTCATCGAATTTAGTGGATTTGGAAGTTACCATGTTCTTTACATAGTTCAGATAGCCGGTGACGGAAGCACTGAAACGGTTGGTGCGGTATTCCATGTTGATGGAGTAATAGTTGCTGCGTTCGGGGTCGAGGTTCTCGTCACCCAATGAGATGGTGGCTCGTGTACCCATTGTCTTCTTGAACATGTGGTAGTAGAGCTCGTCAATTCCCGGAGCGCGGAATCCGGCAGCATAGGTGGCACGTACATTGAAGTTGCCTATGTTGTACATGGCTGCCACTTTGGGGGTGAAGCGTCCGCCCGTCTGTTCGTGATGGTCGTAGCGTACACCCACAACACCGGTCAGATGGTTCCATAGCTTCACTTCATGCTGGCCGTAGGCTGATGTCGTATAGACACTTTTGTCCAAATCGGAGTCGGGACGGCGGAGTACTTCACGGCGATAGTCTACACCGAACACCGTAGTGCTGTTGGTTGTAAAACCGAAGATACCTTTCAACTCGGCATCATGGAATTTCTGAAGCTTGGTAAGCGCATACTGTCCGGGCAGGTATCCGCTGTTTTCTATCAGGTATTTGTAGCGTGATGCGTAATTGTTTCCTGAATAGTCGAACTGGATAACGTTGCGTTTACTCAGTTTGTATTTGGCGCCTGCCCCCCAGTTGTAACCTTCGTAGGTAGTGTTGTACTTGCTTCCGCCGGTGATATCCTCGCGTTCTACCGGACGTTCGAGTCCGCGGTTGTAGTATCCACCGTTGGCATAGAAGGAAAGCTGTTCCGTAGCATCATAGGTAAACTTCTGCGAAAAGTTATTCGAGCTGTAGCCCAGGGAGAGCGGGGCAATCGTTTCGATGATGTCTTCTCCGTCTTCTGTCAGACGGCTGTTTTGCCAACCGTCGGAGTGGTCGTATTTATAGGAAGTGTAGGACCCTATTTTTCCTTGGGCGATGTCCAGATTCAAGCCTTGGGAGAATTGATTCTTTCTCGTATAGCTGCTATTGCTGCTGAAGGCTACCACATCTTTAGGCTCGTTGGTAATGATATTGATTACACCGCCGATGGCATCCGAACCATAAAGGGAAGAAGCGGCTCCGTTCAGCACCTCGATGCGCTTGACGCGGGTCATGTCTATTTGGTTGAGGTCGATGTTACCGGTAATGTCTCCCGTGACCTTGCGTCCGTTTACCAATATCAGCACGTGCTTGTTGGAGAGTCCGTTCATCATCAGATAGGACCCCATCGCGTTCGGACGGAAGGAGAGCGAGGGTACCATCATGGTCAAGGCCTGCTGGAAGTCGGTGATACCGGCACGCTTTATCTCGTTGGCAGTGATAACCGATACCGGAGACGGAGTGTTCTTCAGTCGCTGATGTGTACCCGTACCCGTTACTACAACCGGGTTCAACTCGTGAGTTTTCTTGGTCATATCGTCGCTGTCACCTTTTTCTGCTTGTGCATAGGCACCGGTGGCGATGATTCCTCCCATAAGGAGAACTGTGAGAAGTCTTTTCTTTATCATATATTGTTTTATTTTATATAACGCTGCAAAGGTACATACCATTATCGGAGGGTGAAATACTTAATAGTTGTTATACTGCGATGGCCAAATAGCTATTAATAGGTACTGTATTCCCTTATTCCGGCACATAGATAATCTCTCCATTTTCAAGCTGATAGGCAACTCCCACTTTCTTTCCTCTTTTACCGGAGGTCTTTTGGTCTTCGCTGGGAGTGTATTTCTTGATTTCCTGCCCTTCTTTGGTAATGATTTCCATATTTTCCTTTCCGGGATTCTTCACCATGGTGAAGTCTTCTTTGGAAAACATCTCCGTCATATTGAAGCGGGAGACGAGAGCCACCATCAAGGCTACGGCAAAGACCATTGCTACGTCAAAAAGATTGGCTACCGTACCCATGGGGTCGGAGTCCGAATCGCTGTGCAGTAATCTGTTTCTCTTACTCTTCATTGTTTTCGTATCGTTAGTCCGTTATTCCTTTTCGGCCGTTTGGCGGCTTATCACTTTGTACAGATATTCCAAGTCGTTCATTTCGCGGGCATACCAGCGTTGTTTCACTTGCAGGGTGATGATGCCGACAGCAGCAATGACCAGTCCTACCACTGTAGTGGCAAAAGCCACCTGCATATTGTAGGCCATGGAGGAGATGTCTCCTTGTGCCAAACCTACCAGTGCGGGACCCATCGGGATGAGGGTACCCATCAGTCCCAACATAGGACCCAGCTTGATGAAAGTACGCGAACGTCCCAACTCCTTCTCGGCTTCCACTTCATAATTGGCAAGCAGGTGTTCGCAGTAGGCGTCGTCGTCCCGGTGTGCGGACAGTTTGGACAAGCTGCGGAGGAGAGGGGAGTTACCTGCCGACGGGAGTTGCTGCACCAGTCCGTCTATATTCTCTGGGGTGATGTTCTCCAGTGTTTCAGCGAATTGCTTCTGTAATTTCATCCGTTGATAGAACTCCCCGAAGAAACCTCCCGCAAGGAGAATGGCACGTAGAAAGAATAGCAGCAGCAGGACTATGACGGGAACCAGCAGCCCGTTCGAAATCCAGAACAGTGTGTTTGAGATTGTTTCCATATATCTTTTTAGTTTTTAATTCTTTAATTCGTTTCAATAGCCCGTGGCAATGATGCTCAATATAACAATGAAAATATTGACAATGAACAATACTTCCAAGCGCAGCGGCTTGTCACCGATAGCATATCGCAGCAAACGGCTACCGGCACCGACTGCAAGGAAAGTAACACCGGCTGCTATCCATGAGAGACTGCCGAAATCAAGACCGGGAAAAGAGAAAAGCAGTAGCGCCAGGACGTAGCAGATTACTCCGCCTATCAGTATGCCGGGGTATAGCTTCAGCAAGAGGGTGACCGCTTGTTTGAAGGCCGTGTTGCGGGTACGCATTTCTGCGAAACAGTCGAAACAGAAAGCTATCATTACGGCAGCTTCCAGGGTGACACATACCGACAAGTTCAACATCTGCGGGCGGGAAGCAAAAAAAGATGCCACCACGGTCTTGGACTGTTCCGTCATCCACGGAGTCACCAGCCACGCAAAAAAGGCACAGCCTGCGGCAACCGTCCACATTCCCCAGCG
>OOIG01002485.1_pt1 | contig 12278 bp, 10 predicted proteins | sample 1692091 | NCBI WGS metagenome assembly OOIG01 (sample SAMN06348188, study PRJEB24527) | human gut metagenome | biome: human gut; feature: ankylosing spondylitis patient; material: feces | host: Homo sapiens | place: China | collected 2015-10
TTGTGGTCAGAGTCAGATCCCGCAGGATCGTGATGGTGTCCCCATCCTTCGAGGCGTCTATCGCCTCACCCAGCGTTGCATACTCGGTCTCACCGATCTTTGCCTCATTTTCGGCGGCATCGGCACCGGCACCCGGTACCAAAGCGCAGATCAGCACCATGCAGAAGGCAAGAAACCAAGATACGCACCGTTTATTCTTCAGCTTCATTGCATCGCACTCCTTTCCATATCGGAATTCAGATAAACGGAATCGGTATCGTACAAACGGGAATCCGCAACCTGCCCGTTGCGGAAGGTCAGAATCAGAATGTCGTCGTTGGCAACATACACGCGATCCCTGCATTTTTCGGAGGTAAAGAAGAAGCGGTTGTGCGCGGCATTGACAAATTTGATACAGTCCTCCGCGTACTCACACACCGAGAGCGGACCGGTCCCCAGCGGTATCAGCGCCCATGCGGGATTCACTTTCGGATAGAGGGTGCTCGGCGAGGATCTGATTCCGTGATGCGCCACCTGGAGCACATCGGCGGCAAACACATCATCGCTGTAAATCGCCTCCATCACCGATGCCACCTCTGCGCCGAGGTCCCCCATCATCATGGTCTTTACACCGCCCGCTTCAACGGTCCAGCACATACTGGCGGTGTTGCCGTAGGAGATCTCCTGCGGCACAAACAGATCCGCCGTGTAGAGAATCCGGATTTTCGCGCCGTGAATCAGCATCACCTGCCCCGGGTGTGCATTGGTGACGACTGCATCCCGGTAGTGCCCGACCTGATTGGTTATCCTGCTGTTTCCTCCGGCGGTATTGTCCCCGGTAATCTGCCGGGCGGTCGGTAAATTGTAGATAAACCGCTCAACCGATACGCGGTCGGCATAGGAAGCGGTGAAATACGGGAACATTCCGCTGTGGTCTCCGTGCGAATGCGAGAAAATCCACGCCGCAATCACAATGTTGTCGGGATCAGGTGCCTGCTTACGCAGAATCTGATAAAGCCGATCGGCGTTCTTCTGCAGGGCATGACCGCCATCGGTGACGATGAAACTACCGTCCTCCAGTCGCATCACGTAGCACATACCGTTGAAACTGCCGACATCGTAAAGCAGACCGACCTGCGTCAATGTGACGTCGCAGACCTTCTCCACCGGGGTCTGATCCTCTGCCCGCCAACCGAGTGCCGAGGAGTCGGTGGTCTCGATCAGCACGCGCAGAATGCGGTCACTCGGCGTGTAGAGAAGCGTCAGAATATAGCGGTCGCGCCGGAAGGTCAGAAACCGGTTCTTGGCGCTCTTCGTTTTTCCGGTTGTCTGATCGCCGGAATAGAGACTGTACCCGTCAGAAAGGACCTTGGATTGATATGCATCCGCTTCCGCCTCGCTCACATCCCGGAACAGGACCTGCATCGCATTTGCGGTGCATTCATAGGACCCGACAGGCGTTTTCCCTTTGAACTCCGGAACCATTGCAAGCAGGTCGGTCCCCTCAATCTCGACCGACAGATTCCCGTCAATCAGAATTTCCTTTGTGTTCTTGTCGCAGGAGGACACCAGCGTTGCCAGCAGTTTGAGCGTGGCTTTTCCGAGAAGATCCGGGTCCATTGCCAGCACGCAGAGCTTGTGTCCTTCAACCGCAACCAGCGCGCCTCCGTAAGGAATGCGCCCCCGAAGCGTTTCACAGACCGGATTGTCAACGGCACCGATGAAAATTTCGTAGCTTTCGGTGTCTGCCTCTTCATCCACACGGCGACTGTCCTCGCGGCATTCCGCGTCGACACCGGTCAGGCTTTTGATCTTATTCGCGACCGTTTTTGCATAGCCCATCGCGTCCAGATCATCCATCGGATAGACGATCGGAACCGCTTTCCCGTTCTTTACGACAGGAAAACGGGTGTCCGCGGTCGGCTCGGCCGTTCCGGAATCCGGGGGAGCGGATTCCGGGCCGGAGGACTCCTCCGACCGTGCCGGAGCAGGCGGATTGCCCGCGCAGGCAGAGAACGGCAGCGCCATGGAAAGCATCAACAGCCAGAGCACTGCATATTTGATTTTGTTCATATCCATCCGTACCCGCTTACTGCGCCAGGAACCATGCGTCCAGGTCCTGCAGCTTCTTGGTCAGCACCTTTTCGTTGGCCGCCCAGGCACCGGTGACGGTTTCCTCATTTTTGGCAACATTTCTCCAAAGCAGCTTCTTTGCACTTTCCAGCACAATCGAATACTGTTCGCCGAAGTCAAAGTCCGCATGGTCGAGAATGATATCAAAAACCTGCGAAGCCTTTGCAGTGCCGAGGTACTGCGCCTTCATGATCTTCTCGAAGTAGTAAGGGCGGGAGTTCTGATAGCTGAGGTAGTTTGCATACTCCAGATAAGCGCAGCGCCTTGCGTTCAGCGCCTCGCTCCCCTTCATGATGCTGGTCATTCCGTAGGAATCCTGTGCGCCCGAGCCGTAGTTCTCCTGTTCCTCGTCATATTTCGGCAGCGGGAGCAGACCGTATTTGTCCTTCATTGCGCGAAAAGCCTTGTTCTGCGCGGCAGAGCGGTAAATGACATCAATGTCAAAGAGCGCATGACTCCCTGAGAACATCTTGTATTGGTCCTCGGCGGTGGAGCCGGAATTAGGCGTTTTTCCGACCATCCAGACGCCTTCCTGACGCCACAGACTGATCAGCTTTTCCATTGCGTCAGACATCTTCTTGTTGCCGCTCACATTCCATTCGTGCGTGCCGTCATCGTTGGTCACGGTCAGGTCCAGATTGAATGCGTAAAGAAACCCATCATAGCCCTCACAGCCCGCATTGGAAAGCAGACCGTAAACATCTTCCGCGTCCTTCTCTCCGTTTCCGTTGGGGTCAAGCCAGATCCTTGCATATTCAAACAGCTGACTATAGGTCCATTTCTCTTGCTGAACCAGATCGTACAGCGCGTCTCCGCTGTCGTCCGGAATCAGCCCGTTCGACCAGCAAAGCGAGCGGTTGAAGTAGGTTGCCATCAGTCGGTTGTAAGCACAGAGGTTGTAGTCCCCGATGATGTAGTACAGATGCCCGAACGCCTGGGTGTTCTCGATAAAGTTTTGGTTGTACCATGGCTTATCCAGCTGCAGATACGGCGTTTCGGCGGCGAGCAGGTCAATATAATAACCGCGCAGGTATTCCGCAACGCCGTATGCCGCATAGTTGACCACGATGTCGTATTCGTTCAGCCCCGATTTTGCGTCGGTCTCAACCGTCTTGTTGAGCTTGCTGTCGGCGCCGCCGTTTGCAGGCTGATATGCCACTTTGAGCGACAGCCCCAGATCCTGCTCGATTTGCGCATTGCGCTTGTAGAGCGCCATTTCAAGGGCATCCGACGGCTTCTTGTAAAGTCCGGGATCCATAGCCCAATAGCCGTTCTCATCGTGTCCGGCACAAAGCACGGTCAGCTTTTCTCCGCCGAAATCCAGCTCGGAAACGGGAAAATCGGTCGGCTCAATCACTCTGCCCCATTCATCGGTCTCAGGCTCGGCGTTGGCAGAGCCTTGCGTGCCGGAAGCGGTGGTTCCCAACGTGGGAGGGGTCTGCTTGCCGCAGGCAGCCAGCAAGGGCAACACGGTCAGGCAGGCAAGCAGCAGGATCAGAAATTTTTTCATGTTTTTTCTCCTTCTTGTTTTAAGACGGTTCAGAATTCCATTTCGGTATTGCCCATGCAGGCGCAGACAACGCTCAGCGCGCGCTCCTGGATATACCGGTTGAAATAGTTGCAGCCGGTTTCGGGAGCTTTGATAAACTTTGCGCCGCCAAGCGAGCAGGGAATCAGCACGGTCGTCGGGTCAACCAGACGGTAAAAGCCGATATTGCCGCCGTCCAGCCCATGGTGCGCCAGCTGCAGAAAGTCGCTTTTCAGGAGCGCCGGATCTGTGCCGTCGCGCACGACCGTAGGTCCTGTCGGTGTGGAGTCGCCGACAAACATCGCCCGGTGCGCCGCGCCCGTGACCGTAAAGATCAGCGAAAGGCGGTTGAACGATTTCGCGTCGGCGAGTTTGGGGTCGTTTTCCCAGGTGTACAGAATCCGGATTTCCAGACCGTCCACCGTCAGCAGATCCCCTGCGTGCGGTGTCAGCCATTCACAGCCGAGCCGGGCGGGAATTTCCGCAATTTTTGCCTGGTCGGTCTCCGGGAACGAAACCGGAATCGCCGCGCAGGCGCAAAGGCGGGAAACGGTCAGCCGCTCCCGAAGCGCAGGCGTTCGGGAAATGATCTCCAGCGCGCCATAGTGATCCGCATGTGCGTGCGTCAGAATCCAGAGGTCCACAACCGGATGCCCGCCGGATTTCCGTTCCAGAAGAGAGACAAGCGCCTCCGCGTCCCCCTCGGTCTCGCCGCCGTCAATGACCAGCAGCCGCCCGCCGTCCGTGACAAAGACATATCCCATCCCGGCGGCAGGCCATGACCCTTTGGTAAACGGCTCATCTTTCCGCGATGCCTCTGTGCAAAGCTGTATCAAATTTCCCATTGGTTTCGGTTTCTCCTTTATCAGATGCTTAGTTTTCAAACAGTCTGCTGACATCCAAAATGTTTTCGATCTCCCCGGAAGAGCAGATGACATCATCCGTCCCGATGGAAAGCAGGTCTGCCAACGGCTTTGTGTATGTGTGTTTCATGATCTTCTCCTCCTCGGCTCAATTACCTGCTATCTTGTTCAGCAGGGCTTTTTCCGCTTCGGTCCATTCCACGGTCGTATCTGCCAGCGCGCTTTGTGCGACCTGCGCCAGCGACCGACAGTTGTCCGTTTCTGTCCAGTCTGCCCAGAAGGTCGCGGTCGTTCCGTCCGCATAGGTAATGGTCACATAGGCGTTCCAGCAAAGCGCGGTCTGATAGTTCGCTTCATTGATGTTCATCAGAACCGTGCGGAAGAACTCTCCCTCGGTCACCCAGCGGAAATCCTCTTTTGCGGAGGTGTTGGAAACCGAATTTTCATCGGTCAGCGCCGCAAAATTGCCGTTCTGCAACACATCCTTGCGGGCAACCTTCACACCGTAAACTGCGGACGCACCAAGCGTTTCATAGAACGTCTTATCAATCTTCGTCCCGAACCGGATACCGGTCGGATTCGACAAACGAATCGAAGCGCCTGCTTCGTTCGTCACGCCCATGCAAACCGATGCAAAGGAGGTCTTGGCAGTCAGTTGTTTGATATCGGCGGTCGGGCTGTACAGCTTCCCGTCCGCAGCTTTCATGGCAACGGTCTTGCAGTTGAATGTCCCGGCATGGTTCACGAACCGATAGCCCTTCTTCGCAACCGCTTCGCTGACCGTCCAGATCGCGCCCTCGTCCACGAGATTCAAAGTTGTATTTCCGTCGGTGCGCAGGAACGCAAGCGAGGTCACTTTTTCCGGAGCAGCATTGTATTCCAGCGTTGCGCCCGGCTTCAATGTGATGTTTGCAACCGTATTCGCTTGGTTAACCGCAAAAATCTGATTTTCGGTCATGGTATTGTCCGGATTGTAGATCAGTTTGGAAGTGCCGTCAACAATCACGGTACCGTTGGCTTCACCTGAAATAACGAAGATTGAGATATTGACTGCAACTTTGGTGCTGCCTTTCCGGTAATCGATGGTGGAGTTCAGCAGCTGAATTTCGGAAACTGCCTCGTTTTGAATCAGGATAACCGGGTCGGTTGCCGTGGAAATAACCGTTGTATTCCGGAAGGTCACATTTGCCCCAGCCTTGATATTCAGCAGCAGACCGCCCGTTACATCAATTCTGCAGTTTTCAAGCAGGACCGCCGCGCCGTCACCGACGCCGGTTCCGATTCCCTGTGTAACATTCAAAACAAGATTGCGGAAGGTAGCGCTGTGCCCGGCAAGCTCGAAGAAATATTTCGATGAGCTGAGAACATATTTCCCCTGACCGTCGATGACAGCATCCTTTGCAAGCTTAATTTGTGCGCCGATGTTCGGTGCATTCGCAATCAGTTTAATATCGCCTTCCGCTTTCAGCGCATCAGCCCAGGTCTTATAATAATCGGTTCCGACCTTGAAGCTGTAACCGGAGTAAGCCCGTTCCGTTTCGCTCAGCTCGGTTTCCGCATAGTCAGCCGCCGCTTTGCGATAGGTCAGCGCCGTATCTCCGTGACAATAAGCACCCGCTTCTACAACGGCTTTGCCCGTCTCATTGACATCATAACTGCCGGACATCGGAAAATAGAAACCGCGCCTTGCAATGGCAGCGCCGATGTTCCATGCGGCTCCGTTATCGTTTACGGTCACTGTGCCTTTTTTCTCGCCTGTACCGGTTATATATGTAAAATAGTTCTTGGCGGTTTCTGCTCCGGAATCCAGCAGATTCAAACTGACCGAAGAATCTGCGTTTACCGTCACCTTTGCCTCGTTCGTACAGAGGAACGCATGAACCGCATTTGCACACCCCTGCGGGTTATAGTTGAAGATGCTGTTTCCTTTCAGATTCAGCACAACATTGGAGTTAAGGTGAAAATAGAAGATCGCGCGGTTTCCGATGTTGGCGGAATTCGTATTCCCTCCCGCCTGCGTAAGCGTAGAATTTTCAACGGTTATCGTGATGTCACTGAGCCCCTTGTTATAGGTTGCAATCAGCGAATCCCCTTTTCCGAAAGGCTTGATGATTGTGGAATTGACAATATTCAGCGTTTGCGGAATGCCCGACTTTTCGCCCTGCAGATTGACAAACAGCCCTGTGCCGACCGTCCATTCCACATTCTCCAGCGTTCCGACGACCGCCTTCCGCCCGTTCCGGCTGGTGTTCCAGAAGCGAAACCCTGCCTGCGTATCCAGCTTCAGATTTTTCAGCGTAAAGCTGTCGCAGAACTGAAAGGTATACTTGTTGTCGGTCGCGGTGATCTTATACTTGGATTCGCCGCCGTCGATGGTGATATTCTTATAGATTTCCTTGTTGGTTGTGGTCAGAGTCAGATCCCGCAGGATCGTGATGGTGTCCCCATCCTTCGAGGCATCAATCGCCTCACCCAGCGTTGCATACTCGGTCTCACCGATTTTCGCCTCATTTCCTCCGTCCTCTGCGACAGCGGGAAGCACGGCGGCAATTCCGGTTGCCAGAACCATCAGGACTGCCAGGAGCATGGATAAAGCGCGTTTGGATTGTTTCATCGTTTTTCCCCTTTTCTTGATTTATCTGCTTTCACCGTTCGGTGCAACAGTCAGAAATGAATGAAAACGGCTGAACGCCATATGCCGGGCACATGGTTGATCAGCCGTTTTTCACCTTGCACTCCGCACGAATTCCCCTTCGGGATTGCCGGATTCATTCGTCCGTTCACGAATCATCCCGCAACGGCTTACAGGATAATTATATCTCTTTTCGACGGCTCTGGCAAGGCTTGTGACGGTCATTTTGCGGCGTATTCTATACACTTTTCAGACAGCGCCAGTTAGTTTTTGTAGATAGTTTCCAAATTAAAAAACGCTTTTTTGTCAAATATGTTCTGCACAAGGGTTCTTTTCTTCGGTGCGATTCTTCCGTCTCCATTCGGTTGGCGGCATACCGTAGCATTCGGTAAACACATGGCGAAAATGCCGGGAGCCGGAAAAATGCAGCATTTCCGAAATTTCCTCCACCGTATACTTCGTTGTGGACAGCAACTGCTTGGAAAACTCCACCCGCTTCAGCATAATATACTTTGCAGGCGAAATTCCGATATTCTTCGCAAACATACGGGAGAGCGTCCGCTCGCTGATGTAAAAACTGAGGCAGAGGGACGCGGGCGTCAGCTGCTCCAGGCGCAGATTGACCGAAATATACTCCACAATCTGATTGAACGCTACCCGCTCCGGCTTTTCCTGCTTCTTCTCCAGCCGGGTCACCATCCTCTCCAGAACCTCCATCACCAACTTCATCAGGCGAAAGTTATCCTGGCGCGGGTTCTGAAAATCAAACTCCATCAGAATCCGGTGAATCTCGTCCAGCTTGTCCTCGCTGTCCATCTGAACCACGTACACCGGCTCGTTCAGGTTGTAGGTATACATCAGCGCGTCCGCAAAGCGCCCGGTAAAGTTGAACCACTTCTTTTCGTAAGGGTCATTCCTGTCGGAATACCATTTGGCGGGAATTGCACGGTTGATGATGTAAGTATCGCCCGCGTGCACCTCATAGCGCTTTACTTCGGTCTCAATGTACCCCTTCCCGCTCACGACGTATTCCAGCACCACGGTATAGGGCGCGATCCGGTTTTTCTGGGAGATCTGGCAGTAATAATCTGCTGACGGGTGCGTAATCCCCGCAATCAGAGGCCAGAACTGCTTCTTGGCTCCCCGGAGATCGTTGGAATAAAAATAGTAATCCTCGGCAAGCGAGTTGACCACCGAGTCGATTCTGCGGTACTTTTTGTAAAACGCTTCCATTTTCTCCATGCTTCTCTGCCCATCCATCGTTTACTCCTCCTCGCAAATGGTGTAACGTCCGTTTTTTACAGTATACCACATTTGCCCGGCTTTTGCAAGAGGGCAAAACAAGGAACGGGGCTGTAAAAAAGCCCCTTTGTGTTGGCGGGAGATGCCGGCTTCCCGACCGCAAATTTCCCGCTGTGCGTGAGCGCTTTTTGACACAAAACCGGCGCCTGTTACGGAAATCGTAACAGGCGCCGGTTGCTGTTAGTGATGGGGAGCGACAGATTGCGAAATTGCCTGCTCCACGGCTTGATTCAGTGTTGTCCCGTTCCGCATGGCGAGCGTTGCAATTGCCCGGTGCAGGGACGGGTCTATTCGGACATTAAAGGTGCATTTGTAGGTCTTCTCCGGCACTTTTCCGACCTGCTCGCAGAAGGCGAGATAAGCGTCCACGGCATCGTGGAATGCACCTTCGATTCCGTCAACATTTTCGCTTTCGAATGTAACGAGGTCACCGATTCCGTCAATCTTTCCGTAAAGCACCTTGTCTTCTGCGGAATATTCAATGTTCGCGGAGTATCCCTTGTATTGCAATGTATTTGTCATGACAGATACCCAAGCGAGCCGAGACAACCAATCAGATTCATCGGAGAAAAGCCATCTTTCTGCCGTCATCGGGACAACACCCCTGCGGATGTCGGTTGCACAGTGTGCATCGCGCAGGCTCGACCGCTCAGGGGTCATTGCATTCGGTCTCCCCGCTCTGCTTGCGTAGCGATTCCCGATATTCGGTGCAGGTCATGCCTGTACCCTTTTTGAACTGCTTGGCGAAATACGCAGGGTCACTGTAGCGCAGGGAAAGCGCAATGTTCTTGATGTTCATATTCGTCATACTGAGCAGACGTTTGGATTCTTCAATTCTGCAATCGTTCAGATACTTGGTAAAGGTTGTCCGCATTTCTTTCGATATGAAATGGGAAAGGTGGGAAGCGCTCATGTCAAGTTCCCTTGCCGCATCCGCGATTCCCACATTCCGATAAAGGTTGTCCCGCACATATCGAATCAGTTCCCCCGACACCGACCTCTCGCTCCGCCTGATATAGTTGTCGCTGTAAATTTTCTGTGCGCAGATTTCCAGGAAATAGACATACGCGGAAAAGGTTTCATAGTCCATGCAGGGCATCCGCCCCCACGCATGGCGGAAATCCTCTGCGGAATAGCGGCTGTCCGTAATCCGAAACCGTGCGGAAAACTCCCGCGCCGCATCCTCACTCATGCCGTTCTCCGCCAATGTCCGTTTGCGCACCTGCCCGATCATCAAAAAGCACTCCACCCGTTCTCCCGCAAGAATCGGGATAACTGCCTCCAAAAAGCCCATATGACATTCGTAAATCTGCGTTTTTCCGGTCTCCCGCGCCTGAAAAAAGGCTTTTCGGTCACAGGAAACACATTTCTTCATGAAGCTGCCGGAACACAGCTTCGCTTTTTCGCAAAACGTCAGATTCTCGAACTCGGGTGCCCAGTGCGGGTAATCCGAAATGATGGACATCTCTTCGTCGGTATCGTAGACACCAATCCGAATGCCGGAAATACGAAAAAAATTTTCCAACATCAGCTTGATTTGCGGACGGACTATAAATTTTTCCAAAATGATACCTCCGCTGTTTTTTGAAAAAAAGTGAGATGCGCAGTGATATTGACCAAGGTCTCAAAAAGCGTATCCGCCATCGGAGATTCCCCTTATATCAATGATCTTCCCTTAATTATACCATCCGTTCTGTCCTGTTGACAACGGATAATCCTGCAATCTCTTGTATTATTCTGCTGAATATCGCAGAATTATACGGTAAAAAAGCGTTTGCGGAACAGGCAGAAAAAAAGCAGAATCCTACTAAAGAAAGCAACGAAGTCCATTGACTTCCGCCGCAATACAGGCTACAATAAAGGCAACATATTGCACGGAGGGCGTTTATGTACATCGGAGCTGCATACTATCCGGAACTCTGGGAGCGGGAGGAAATCGAACGGGATATCTCGCGTTGCCGTGAATACGGTATCAACCTGTTGCGCGTGGGAGAATTCGCATGGGAGAAGCTGGAGACCCGCGAGGGGAAATTTGATTTTGATTGGTTGGAGGATGTCATCAACCGCTTGTGGCAGGCGGGAATTTCGGTTCTGCTCTGTACGCCGACCTCCACGCCGCCGCGGTGGATGTTTGCAAAATACCCCGAGATCACCCGCATGGGGGCGGATGGAGCGCGCGAGGTCGTCTCCTCTCGCAACCATGTCTGCCGAACCTCTCCCTTGATGCGGGAGAAAAACCGCACCATTGTCGAAGCGTTGGCAGAGCGTTTCGGGCATCACCCCGGGGTGATTGGATGGCAGATTGACAATGAGCTGTTCCCTATCAAAGCGGGTGCTTCTGCCCGCAATGCCGCGCGGCGTTCCGCGATTTCCTGCGGGAACGGTTCGGAACAATCGACGCGCTCAACCGCCATTGGGGAATGACCCGTTGGTCTCTCTCCTATGCCTCCTTTGAGGAAATCGAACCGCCGCGTCCCTCGGAATGGCGTCACCCTTCCCTGCGCACCGCATGGCGAACCTTTCAGTGCCGTCAGATTGAGACCTTTGCACGGGAACAGGCGGATATCCTGCACCGCCTTGCTTCCGGGCCCGTTGGGACAGACATGATGCCGAACAATGTGCTGTCCTACTACCGCATGAACGCGCCGATGGACGTGGTACAGTTCAACCACTACGATCCCGCCGCGGCGCTTCCCGACCTACCCTTTTCGTATAATTTCCTCCGCCCCATCAAATCCGCGCCGTTCTGGGTGACCGAGACGCAGGTCGGTTGGAACGGCAGTGAGTTTGCGGAAAACGGCGCGCGCCCCGTGGGAAACTGCTATGCCAACACGATGCTCCCCTTTCTCATGGGTGCGGAAGCCAATCTTTTCTGGCTCTTCCGCACGCACCCGAACGGGCATGAGTTGGCGCACGGTGCGCTGTTCTCCGCCTGCGGCAGACCCTACCGCGTGAGCGAGGAGGTTCGCCGCGCGGCGCAGGATCTGAAACGGTGCGAAGCCTTTCTTTCGCAAAGCCGCATCCGCTCGGAGATTGCGATTCACTATTCCACCGTTGCGGCAAACAACTTCGATTCCGCGCCGCTCCTCAAGGGCTTTTCCTATCGGAACACCCTGCGGGACAACTTCTGTCGTGCGCTCGGTCACCGCAATGTCGACCTCATCGACACGCCGCATTCGCCCGACGGTTACCGCGTGATCTTCTCCCCGTTTCTCACAACGCTTGACCGCGGTCTGCTCGACCGCATGACGGCATGGGTGACAGCGGGCGGGACATGGATTGCAGGACCGATGGTCGACATTTTTACAGCCGACACGGTTCGCCCGACCGTCGCGCCGATGTTCTCTCTGGAGTCGCTTTGCGGCGCGCGCATCCGCTATCAGTCTCCCCTGGACGACCCGACGGTCACGGCGGCATGGGCGGACGGTTCTCCATGTGGGGTCTCTCTGACCTACGACGCTTTGGAGTCCGTCGACTGCGAAGTGCTTGCCACTTACGCAAGCGGGGAGTTCGCGGGCATGGCGGCGATCACGCGGCGGCAGATCGGCGCGGGGCAGCTTATTCTGCTCGGAAGTCTGCCGGATGCAGAGGGCGTGCGCAGACTTTGCGGGCTTCCGTCAATCCTTGCCGCGAGCGAAAATCTCTGCGTCACGGCGCGGGAGGGCGCAATCTGCGGCATCACGGTCGCGGAGCTTGAAACCCGCACGGGCGAGGTCACGCTCCCCCGCCCCTACCGTGACCTTCTCACCAACCGCATTCTGAACGGCACGGTAACGGTTGCTCCATATGAGGTGTTGGTATTGGCAGAAAAATAAGGCTTCGGATTTTGCCCGAAGCCCCG